>Ga0075024_100000101_pt1 | contig 24278 bp, 25 predicted proteins | sample Str013_2_FD_71389 | JGI IMG/M metagenome (GOLD analysis project Ga0075024, IMG submission 71389) | Freshwater sediment microbial communities in response to fracking from Pennsylvania, USA - Straight Creek_MetaG_SC_2013 | ecosystem: Environmental > Aquatic > Freshwater > Creek > Sediment... | reverse complement strand
GGGTAGGGCAGTTATTCTTGCGCTATGTCTCACGACGACCGCTCGTTTCACTCAGGCACAGACGGAAACCAATGCCGATTCCGTTCCGGAAGCCAATCCGGCGCGGCCTACAGTTGCCACGCCCGCCACGCTTACGCCCGTGGGCTATTTGCAGTTTGAAAACGGCATTCTTTATGCAACCGGGTCGCCGGATTTCTCCAGCCGCCTGGGCGTGAACCAGGTGACCAAGCTGACGGTACATCCGCGGCTGCAGTTTCTGGTACAAAGTGAACCGTTTGTCCATAGCGGACAGGGCACGGTGAAGCAATTCGATCCGGGAGACGTGCTCGCCGGCTTCCAGGCGGTGCTTGTGCACGGCGAAAAAGCCAAGCCGATGATTTCCGTTAGTTATTTCCATCATGTTTACGCCGGAACGGCGCCGGACATCGACATTGGTACGCCAGAAAACAGTGCAGTATTGCTCATCAGCACAGACCTTGTTGGATTTCATTTCGACATCAATGGCATGTTCAATGAACAAAAAGACGGTAGCCTGCGGCGCGGCCAGTTTGGACAAACCGTTTCGGTTTCCCATCTACTCAAGAAATTCACCGTAGCCAGCGAACTGTGGCATTTCTCACAGCCGCTCACCGGCGGCAACGCCGTGGGAAGCCTGTGGGCGCTTTCATATCCTGTCCGCAAAAATCTTGTCGTGGACGCTGGCTTTAACCGAGGCCTGACGGGTACTTCCACCACATGGGAAGGCTTTGCGGGATTCACTTATCTGCTGCCGCACCGGTTATGGAAGGCGGGAGCGCCGCGGTGAGGTCGGGGTGGGGTGGACCTGTGACCAAAGGAATCTTCCGCGAAACCCAGCATTGCCAGCTAGAATGACGCTGTGGCATCCAATGCCAGTTTGAACATTGTCCCTGACGCCGCAACCTTGCAGAGCGCCAAAGCTGTTCGTGCGCTCCAGTTGCTCACATTGGCATGGATCTTCGTGGAAGTTGCGGTGTCACTGTACGCCGCAGTCCGGGCGAACAGCGTTGCGTTGTTCGCGTTTGGCGGAGACAGCGTAATCGAAGTGGCTTCAGCCGTGGTGGTATATCTCCATTTTGCCGGAAGCCATTTGAGCGAGCGCGCGGCCGCAAAAACCACCGCGATCCTGCTGTTTGTGCTGGCGGTCTTCATCGTAGCCACGTCGTGTTTTTCTCTGCTGGGAATTGGTCTGCATCCGGCGCCGAGCTATCTTGGTATCGGGTTGCTGGTGGCCGCGGCGGTCATCATGCCGTGGCTTGCGAAGCGAAAGAAGCGACTGGCGCGTGAAATCGGCAGTCCGGCCTTGGCGGCGGATGCCGTGCAGAGCTCGCTCTGCGGTTACCTTTCCTGGATTGCGTTAATCGGTTTAGTGCTGAATTCTCTTTTCGGACTCACCTGGGCTGATCCGGCCGCGGCCCTTGTGCTCACGCCAATCGTGATCAGAGAAGGCTGGGAAGCATGGCAAATGAAAGGCTGCCACTGCTGATAGTAACAGGCGACTTGTTTAGATTGATGGAGGTACAAAATGAAAATGCTGTTTATTTTTGTGATGATGGCTGGCGCAATGGCGATTGGTCAAACCGTGCCTTCGCATTCCGATAAAGCCAAGCCCAAGATTTCCATGCAGCAGGCAAAAAAGATAGCCCTGCAAAAGGAACCCGGTACGATTAAGAGCTCAGAGCTGGAGAAAGAAAAAGGACAGTTGATCTATTCGTTCGACATCAAGACCGCCAGCGGCGTGCATGAAGTCAACGTAGACGCCAATTCCGGCGCGATTCTTGAAGACAAAGTGGAAACCGCCGCGGATGAAGCAAAAGAAAAACAACAGGACGCCAAGCAAGAAGACGCCAAAAAGAAAAAGAAATAACCGGCGGTCGTTGGCCAATTTCCCGCTTAATTTGTTGGTGCGCGTCGGATAAAATTCCCGTGTGGGGTCCCGTTGCAGTCCGGAAGTGATTCAGGCTTTTGCCGAGTTCGTCCGTCCGGAAATTGAAGACGAACGCGTAGATCTTCTCCGCGCCACGCTTACCTTTGCCCGGATCGAATATCCGCAACTCCAGGCCGAACCCTACGTCCAGCGTATTGAAGAGCTGGCGAAGCGCGTATCGGGGTTGGTGCAAGACGCCGGTGATCCGGAGCAATCCATTGCCGCGCTCAATCAAGTGCTGTACCGGGAAGAGATGTTCCGCGGCAACACCGTGGATTACTACAGTCCGCTAAATTCTTTTATCAATGACGTGTTGGACCGCCGCCTGGGCATCCCCATTTCTCTGGCGCTCATTTACATGGAAGTTGCGCGCCGCGCCGGATTCCCGCTGTTCGGCGTGGGCATGCCCGGACATTTTCTGGTCAAGCACTATGACGAAAACGGCCAATCCACGTTGATTGACGCGTTTGAGCGCGGCCAAGTCGTGACGGAAGACGATTGCCGCCAGCGCATCAGCAATCTTTATGCCGGACAAATGGCGCTGCAGCCCGAATTCCTGCATACCGTGACGCGCCGCCAGATGCTTACACGCATGCTCAACAACCTGCGCACCATCTATATGGCGCGGCGCGATCTTAAACGCGCGGTTCAGGTGGTGGACCTGGTCCTGGTGATTTATCCGCGATCACCCGAAGATGTGAAGCAGCGTGCGGTACTGCGCTACAACCTTGACGACCTGGGCGGCGCCGTGGCGGACTTTGAAGACTACGTAAAGATGTCGCCCGACGCTTCTGACGTGGAAGAGATCAAACAGACGGCGGTTTCCCTGCGCAGGTCAATGACACGACTGAACTAGTCAGAATCTCACGGCCGTTTCGGCTTCTAACGCAGCTTACCTTCCTTCTTCAGGTAGTTCTCAATTGCCTTTTGCCAATGCGGGCCGGACTTGGCGTCTTGCTCGCCTTGCTGGTGCACGTGGTCGTTGACTTCAGCCGAAAGTGCAGTCCGTTCGTAAGAAATTTCCACGCGGGAAGTGCTTGGGCCGCTGGCCGTCACTTGTATGTCAATCAACACGGCCGTGGCCTGCGGTACTACATAAGTAAACTGGATGTGGCCTTTTTCCAGGTCCAGCGCAGTGTTTACCCAGGTGCTTACGTGGCCGCCGTGGTTTACGGTGAAGATCTCACCTGGCTTGTCTTCAGCTGGCAATGGATAGACAAACTGCGGGTCCCAGCCTTCCGCCCAGGCACGTTCCAAGTGCGCTCCGAACAGCGGCGCGACGATTTTTTGTGGAGCGTTCACCGTGAACGAGAATGTGCTGCGTACATGCGCCAGAGCTGGCGCGGATGGTTTGGCGGGCTGGGCCACAAGCGCGGTGGCAACTCCCACGAAAAGAGATAAGACCAAGAATTTCATTTGCGGCGCTCCTTTAACTGATGACTGTCTGAGGCTTTCAGCGTTAGTCCGTAGATTTTTTTGAATTGTTCAATTTCCTTGAGGGTTTCCGTGGAGAACGGCGCCTTGCCTTCAAAGGCATGAAGCATGATGCCTTCCAGCAAGTCGCCCAGCGTCATGTCCTTGAGTTCGGCCACGGCTTTCAATACTTTCAGCAGCCGCTTTTCCAGGCGGACGCCGGTCTGCGAGCGTTCCACTTCCACGGGCGGGTTCGAAGGCGAGGTCATGTGTACCAAGGTACCAAGGTAGAAAGTTTAAGTCAAGACTCTGGCTCAATATGTTGTCCAGGTTTCATGGTGATGGCGCCTATCAACCGCGGCAAACAGGGCTGGGGACGTGGCAGCAGGTTTTTTACGCAGAGTTTTAACGGACAGCGTTCCAAGCGGCTGGTAGTGGCGGCGATGGGAGGCTAGATACTGTGCGTGGTGCGTTTCCCTTACTGCATCACTCCGGGTTTGGCGCCGCTAGCCAGGATAGCGGGCAGCTTGAAGAGAGCCACGGGTTCTTGCTCTTTGACCTCAAGTTCACCGCCGATGGAGTGCACGAGTTCTTCCACGTGAGGCAGTTCCTTGGAGAACATGGCGCGAACTTCTTGAGGACCGTCCCCGGATTCGGCAACCTTCCAGCGGAATTCCAGATGGCAACGGCCGTCCACCATGGTGGACGAAACCATCAACGCCAGCGGCCGCGCGTTGCGTCCGGCGAGTTTGCTTATGGCCAGCGCCATGAGTTGGCGAAGGACTGGATTACCGGTGACCTGAATCAAGGGGTCCCATTGGCGCGTGAGGGTAAGTAAACCTGAATGCACCAGGGTCACAAAATCATTGAATACATCGTTAAGCAGCGCATCCAGGGCGATCCAGGCTCCAGAGGGGATCGACGCTTCGCGCACCATGGCGGAGATGCCCTTGGTGAGAGCAATGGCGCGGTCGGCCTGTTGCTCAATGGCTTTGATGTCCGCGGCGTAGTCCGCAACGCTGCCTTTGCGCAACGCGAGCACTTCAAGAAAACAGCGTACGCTGGTGAGAGGCTGGGCCAGATCATGCGCCACGGAACGAACCAAGGCCCGCAGCGGGCCGAATTGGGCTGATGATCCGTCCGAATCACCGGCTGGCGGATAGGTGTGACTGACGGCGGGATGCCCGGAATCATAAAGAGCGTGACTGGTGGACCCCACACTGGCAGGACGCCCCAGACGATAGCCTGATCCGCGTACAGTATGAATTAATTTCTCATCGCCCGGCATGTCCACTTTCTTGCGCAGGTAGTTAACGTAAACGTCAACAAGATTACTGTCCGTGCCGGATTCCGGTCCCCAGCATTCGCTCAGCAACTCATTGCGGTGCACGGTTTCTCCGGCGCGGCGCAGAAGTAAATTCAGCATTTCAAATTCCTTGGGCGTCAGCTTGATTTCTCTCTTGCTGCGATGAACTTTGCGGGTCGCCGGATCCAGGTCAAGATCTTCGACGCGAAGTATGCTGAGGGAGGGGTCGGTTTTGCGGCGCAGCAACGCGTTGGCCCGGGCGGCCAGTTCCTGGAAGGAAAATGGCTTGGTTATGTAATCATCGGCGCCACTGTTCAGGGACTGGATGCGGTCCGTGACCTGGTTGCGCGCGCTCAGCACCATGACCGGCGTTTCCAGACCCTGCGCGCGCAGACGCTCCAGCAACTGCAACCCGTCGGTCTGCCCGAAGTTCAGGTCCAGAATAATCAGTTTGTAATTCTGTCTCTTCAGTTCAGACAGAACAGATTCTTCATTCAGGGCTGTATGCACAGCGTAGCCTTCCGATTCCAGAGAGCGGGAAAGGAAGTTGGCTAGCTGGGCATCGTCATCAGCCAGAAGAATGGACATGATCACCCCTCCTTAACGCGGGAATCAATCCATAGCAAGTTTTACGAATGTATCAGAAGAATACTTCACAATCTTATACAAACTATAGCTATCTGAGTGCAATCTTCGCAGGACCGGGGCAAGAGTCCCATTTTGGAACTACTATAACCCCAATTGCAGCCAACAACTATTCTTAAAAATAACTAATCTATTCTTCGATAAAGTAGGGTGTCTGTTGGACGGGCGACACGGGAATTACGAAGCCGGGAAATGCAGTATTTTTTGGAACTTGCGAGGAAAACACGGCGCATTACTGCGGGGAAATATTCTGCCACCATCGCCCACGGCCCGAATGTCCATGAAAGCCCTTTCTTCCTGAAGACACGCAAAATCCTGATAACATAGAGGGTTTGAATCCCCCGAAAGGTAGCGATCTGAGCGCATGGCGGCAAAAATCTATAAGAACCTGATCGGCGGCGAGTGGGTTGAATCCCGCAGCGGCCAAACGTATGAGAACCTCAATCCCGCCGATACCCGCGACGTCGTCGGCGTCTTCCAGCGTTCAGACAAGCGGGATATTGACGACGCCGTCGCTGCGGCCGCGCAGGCATTTGAGAAATGGCGGCTGGTGCCGGCACCTAAGCGCGCTGAAATCATCTATCGCGCTGGACAGATCCTGCTGGAACGCAAGGAAGAATACGCGCGGGACATGACGCGCGAAATGGGCAAGGTCCTGAAAGAAACGCGGGGCGACGTACAGGAAGCCGTAGACACCGCCTACTACATGGCCGGTGAAGGCCGCCGCTTGCTCGGCGCGACAACGCCATCCGAACTTCCCAGCAAATTCGCCATGGCCGTGCGCATGCCCGTTGGCGTTTGCGGAATGATCGCTCCATGGAATTTTCCCATGGCCATTCCCAGCTGGAAGCTGCTGCCTGCCCTGGTCTGCGGCAATACCTGTGTGATCAAGCCCGCTGAAGACACGCCGCTCTCTACGTACAACCTGGTAAAAACTCTCACGGACGCTGGTTTGCCCAAAGGCGTGGTAAACATTGTGACCGGCTTCGGTCCAGACGCGGGCGCGCCCATCGTGGAACACGCCAAGGTCAATGCCATATCATTCACCGGCTCCAGTGAAGTTGGGCGGACGATTGGTGAAGTGGCCGCCCGCAGCTTTAAGCCCTGTTCTCTGGAAATGGGCGGCAAGAACGCCATCATCGTCCTGGACGATGCCAACCTTGATCTTGCGCTCGAAGGCGTTCTCTGGGGCGCGTTCGGCACAACCGGACAGCGCTGCACGGCAGCCAGCCGCGTGATCGTACAGAAAGGCGTGTACCGTCAGTTTGCTGATCGTCTTGTTTATCGCGCGCAGCGGCTGAAAGTCGGCAATGGTCTGGATGAGAGCGTGGAAGTTGGTCCGCAGATCAATGAACAGCAAGTGGCCACCACGGAAAAATACGTGAAGATCGGCAAGGACGAAGGAGCCAAGCTGGAAGCCGGCGGCAAAGCCCTGAACAAACCCGAGCACGCTTATGGCTGGTTCTTTGAGCCCACGGTGTTCACCGATGTTGACGGCAAATCACGCGTGGCCCAGGAAGAAATCTTTGGTCCGGTGATCAGCATGATCCCCTGCGAGAACTTTGACAACGCGATTGAGATTTCCAACGGCGTGAACTACGGGCTCTCGTCCGCCATCTACACCAAGGACGTGAACCGCGCTTTCCGCGCCATGCGGGACATCAATGCCGGCATCACGTATATCAACGCTCCCACGATCGGTGCTGAAGTGCATCTGCCGTTCGGCGGAGTCAAGTCCACAGGCAACGGACATCGCGAAGGCGGACTGGGCGCGATCGACTTCTACACCCAGTGGAAAGCCATCTACGTTGACTACTCAGACAAACTGCAGCGCGCGCAGATTGATACTGAGTAGGAATTAGCCATTTGTGTTTCAAGAAAAAACGCCCTCGCTTTAGAGCGAGGACATTGGCTTTAAGGCATCCGTTTATGTTGTTTCTGTTGCCCCTAGATCAATCTGAAAATCGCCGGCACCAGCACCGCGCTGGCGCAGCCCATCAGGACCATCCCCAAGGACGCGAAGGCCACCGCTTCAGTGCCGAACTCCACGGCGGTAACCACGCCAAAAGCGTGCGAGGTAAGTCCCAGGGTGAAGCCCTGGACTACGGGATCTTTCACCCGCGCCCAGCGTAGCAGCGTGGGAGTGATCATGATGCCGGTCATGCCGGTGGTGAACACGCCAATGATGGTCAGCGGCGCGGAGCCGCCAATCTTTTCCGCGATCCCCAAGGCAATAGGGACAGTGACGGACTTGGTGGTGAGCGAAATCAGCATCAGACGGTCCAGATGGAAGAGCAACCCCAGAAGCAACGCGCTGCCGGTGACCCAGGCTCCGGTCAGAAAAAGCATACCCATCACGGGAACGATTACGCTGCGCGCCTTGCGGAGATTTTCGTAGAGAGGTACGGCCAGAGCAACGATCGCCGGTCCGAGAAGAAAATGCAGGGCCGTGGTGCCGGCCCAGTAACGGTCATAAGAAAGGCCGGATACCTTCAACAATAGAACAAGAATAAAGATGGCGATCAGCACCGGCTGCAAAACAGGGACTTTGCCCAGACGATGATAAAACCATGCTCCAATGGCAAACGCGGCCACGGTAAGAGTAACCAGCGCGAGCGGATCGAAAAATAACTGAGTAACCTGGTTCATAAGTTATTCGGCGCTCTCAGGATGGCGACCGGTGGCGGCCTGGCTTGGTTGCCCTGCCGTCGCGATCGATTTTCCGCCGAAAGCCAACAGCGCCTCAGCTATTTTGGCTGCTCCCATCACACCAGCGACCAGCGCGATGATCAGGACCACTTCCAGTCGCCACAAGCCCGGCGGCGGAGCGTCCACGATCTTGATCACGCCCACGCCGACAGGGACCAGCAGTATCGGCAGATAGCGGAGAAGTAAATCCCCGGCTGGCTTGATTTGGGCGTCAACCTTGCCGCGTAGCGCAAAAATTCCGAGCGCCATCCCCAGGCCGATGACCGAGCCGGGAATGGGCAAGGCGAACCGGGTCGAGAGATAGTCCCCGGTGAGATACAACGCCGCAAAAAATACGAACCCCCACATTGCAGGAAACTCCTTGAGGCCGTAACGGCCATTGTCCTGTCACTCCTCCCACGACTTAGAGCCAATGATTGTACTTGTAGCGTCAGGTGTGGGCCACATGCCATGCCCGGTACACCATGTGTTAACTGTTGGCGGCAGTTGTTTGCCTCCACCGTTGGCTGCACACGGGCCGTATAATGTCTGGCAGAGCTCGCCTGCGGAAGCATGATGTGTCGTTTTGGCGCGAATCAAAGCTGGTGAGCAAAACTTTTGTGGCCTCGCAAAAACCAGACCCGTCTAAAACGTCGCCTCAGGTATCTCTGCGGCGCGCTGCGCTCATCCCTCTGGCGCTGGGGATTGTGTTTCTGTTTGGGCTGGTCTTTTCCCAGCAGGCGTTCAACCTGAAACAGTTGCAGCCGGATTCCGCCCAGCAAACACTGGTGCTGGTTGCACTTTCCGCACTGGTGTTTCTGCTGTTGGTGGTTCTCACATTCGTTCTTTTCCGCAATCTGCTCAAGCTGTATGCGGAACGCCGCCTGGGGGTGCTGGGATCGCATTTTCGTACGCGCATGGTGCTGGGCGCGCTGGCGCTTTCATTTGCTCCAGTGCTCGTAATGTTCATGTTCTCGTACGGATTGATGAACCGCTCGATCGACAAATGGTTTTCCACGCCGGTAAACGAACTGCAGCAAGACTCGGCGCGCATCGCCGCCCAGATGGCAGACTACGCCGGGGACAACGCGCGGCAGGAAGCCATCGAAATCTCGCAATCCGCCGACGTGCAACACGCTTTTGAGACAGCGAACTACTCGGGCGTGATCCATGAATTTCGCCGTCATCAACCGACGTTGCAAGGTGGATTTGCCCTGGCGCTGGCGGAAGGAACGGCCGTAGCCAGCATCAATATTCCGGAAGCGTGGCCAGCGCTGCGACGCGAGATTCCAGCGCAGGAGCAAATTTCCAAAGGGCCGCAGAAGTGGATGCACGGCGATCTGGAATTTATGCTGGCAGCGGCGCCGGTGGCAGGCACCGGCGTGATCGTGATCGGCTTGCCGCTGCCTAAAAATTTTTCGCCAACGCTGGAACAGATCAACCAGAACCAGCAGAAGTACTTATCCTTGGGGCGCGAATCCAAACGGCTTCGCGGTTTGTGGATGCTGCTGCTCGTGCTGCTGACGGTGTTGGTGTTGTTCGCGGCCACATGGTCTTCTTTGTTCGTCGCCAAACTGGTAACGCGGCCGGTGGAAGCGCTGGCGGAAGCCACGCGCGAAATTTCACTCGGACATCTGGGCCACCGCGTGGAAGTTTCCGCGGCGGACGAGCTGGGTGAACTGGTGGCATCGTTCAACCGCATGGCCGGCGAGTTGGAAGCCAGCCGTACGAAGATTGAAGAGTCCGCGCAGGCTTTGACGGAAAGCAACACCGAGCTGGAGCAACGCCGCCGCCATATTGAAACGATTTTGGAAAGCATTCCCACGGGCGTACTGTCGCTGGGGCCGGAGCGGCAAGTCACGCACAGTAACTTGGCCTTTGGACGAATGTTCCAACTTTCCGGCGGAGCGCCGCTGGTGGGTTCCACTCTGCGGGATATTTTTCCGCCGGAAGTGGCCGCTGATCTGGAACATCTTTTGCGCCGCGCGGACCGCATGGCCGTGACGGCTTCGCAGTTTGAAATTCCTGTGGAAAAAGGCCGGTTGAACGCCAGCGTCACAGTCTCTTCTGTGCAATACGGTCCGCAGCGATTGGGCTACGTTATTGTGTTTGAAGATTTCAGTGAACTGCTCAAAGCCCAGAAAGAAGCTGCGTGGCGTGAAGTGGCGCGGCGCGTGGCACATGAAATCAAGAACCCGCTAACGCCGATTGCGCTTTCCGCGGAAAGAATCCGCCGCCACTTGGAGCGTGGATCGACGCCGGAGCCGGCGTCCCTGGCGGTGATTGCCAGTTGCGCGGAAACCATCAGCCAGGCAGTGGAGACGGTGCGTTCGCTCGTCGACGAATTTTCTTCGCTGGCGCGGTTCCCGGCGGCGCAGCCGCGCCCCGCGGACATCAACGAAATTGTGGAAGGCTCGCTGGCCATGTTCAACGGACGGCTGGACGGAATCCGCGTGGAAAAAGAACTGGGCGCGGGATTGCCGCTGGCCATGGCTGATCCGGAAGCCATCAAGCGCGCGCTGGCCAACCTGATTGACAATGCCGCGGAAGCCATGCAGGGCGGTATGGTCCGAGAGATCCACATTGCCACCTCTCTGGTGGGCAGCCATGACGCGCTGGAAGTGGTGATTGCCGATAGCGGCCACGGAATTGACCAGGAGATGAAAGAAAAACTTTTCCTGCCTTATTTCTCCACGAAGAAACGCGGCACCGGACTGGGCCTGGCTATCGTTCGCCGAATCGTGGAAGACCATCACGGCAACATACGCGTGGAAGAAAACAAACCAGTCGGCGCTAAGTTCATTGTTGAATTGCCACTGGCTCCCGCTACGGCGCACGCGGAGACGCAGAATGCATAGCATTCTGGTTGTCGACGACGAACGCGATATCCGCGAATCACTCAAAGGCATCCTGGAAGACGAAGGATATAAAGTTCTGCTGGCCGATAGCGGTGAAGTCTGCCTGGAAGAACTGAAGAAACGCTCGCCGGAAGTAGTGTTGCTGGACATATGGCTTCCCGGAATTGATGGTCTTGATACTCTGGAGCGCATCCGGCAAATGCCGGGCAATGACGGTCCGGAAGTGGTGATGATCTCCGGCCATGGCACGATTGAAACCGCCGTGCGCGCGACGAAGCTCGGCGCGTTCGATTTTCTGGAAAAGCCCTTGTCGCTGGACCGTACGCTGATCGTTATCAAGAACGCACTCGATGCGCACCGTCTGCGGCGCGAGAACGCCGAGTTGAAGCGGCAAGTCCAGGCGAAGAGCGTGATCGTTGGGGAAAGCATTCCCATGAAGGCGCTGCGCCAACAGATTGGTGTGATGGCGCCCACCAACGGCCGCGTGCTGATCTTTGGCGAGTCAGGCACAGGCAAAGAACTGGTCGCGCATGCGATTCATGCGCAGAGCCTGCGCAAAGATAATCTGTTCGTCGAAGTAAATTGCGCGGCCATTCCGGAAGACTTTATCGAGAGCGAGCTGTTTGGCCATCGCAAAGGCGCGTTGCCCGGCACCAGTGCTGATAAAGAAGGCAAATTCGAAAAAGCCAACGACGGCACGCTGTTCCTGGACGAGATCGGCGACATGAGCCTGAAAACCCAGGCCAAGGTGCTGCGCGCGCTGGACGAAGGCAAGTTCACACGCGTGGGCGATGAAGAACCTATCCGCGTGGACGTGCGGGTGATAGCCGCCACCAATAAAGACCTGGACGAAGAAATCTCCAAAGGCAACTTCCGCGAAGACCTTTTCTACCGGCTGAACGTGATTCCGTTTTATGTGCCGCCGCTGCGCGAGCGCAAAGAAGATGTTTCGATGCTGGCGAAGCATTTCCTGAAGGAATTTTCCGCCGCATATAGCCGGCGTCCGCGGGAGATAACTTCAGACGCCATTGACGTACTGGAACGCTACTCCTGGCCGGGCAACGTGCGCGAACTGCGCAACGTGATTGAGCGCCTGGTGATCATGAATCCCACTGTGGCCAAGATCGAACGCAAACACCTGCCGCCGCTGGTGCATCGCGAAGGCAGCCGCACGACAGCCGGATTTTCAACGCTGCACCAAGCCCGCGCCGCCTACGAGCGCGACTACATCCTGAAAAAGCTGGACGAGAATCACGGCAACGTCTCGCGTACCGCAGAAGTCCTGGGGCTGGAGCGCAGCCACCTTTATAGAAAGATGAAGACGCTGGGGATTGCGGTGAAGGAATAGTCCCGCCTGTCCCGAACGAAGTGAGGGATCCCTATCGGCGAATTGAGCACCCGAATATAGACCGCTGACGCTACGCGGCGCGTAGACATGGCTCAAGCCATAGTCCCGGAATATCCTCTAGCGCATAAATCAGATCGCCTCCGTGGTAAAACGCTACCTCCTTAACTCTGGCTTCCTGCCCAGCGTAGGTTAGTTGCTTATGCTGCAACTTGTGGTGGAGCTTCCATTCATTCATGAAGCGTTCCAGGAAAGCACGATCGGCAACTCTGATGTACGTGCCTCTTGGGAACGCTTCTTTGTAGGGAGCGGGCTCCTGAATGTCCATGGCAATCTAGTCTCCAAATAAAAGTCGATAGTCACGTGGCCGATTGTCGTGACGATAGGGATCTCCTCGCTTCGCTCGGAATAAAGAATCTATCTACTGCCTCCGCCAATCCAGATCATCCACAAACGAAGCTGATTCCCGCCAGCCGGCTTTTACTTTGACGAACAACTCAAGATAGACTTTGCGTCCCAGAAGGCTTTCCAGTTCCAGCCGCGCGGCGGTGCCAATGTCTTTCAGCATCTGTCCACCTTTGCCGATCAGGATTCCTTTTTGTCCGGAGCGTTCGCAGAAGATCGCGGCGGCGATGCGGGTGAGCTTGGGAGTGTCTTCAAACTGTTCAATCACCACGGCGGTGGCGTAGGGCAGTTCCTTGGAAGTCTTCAGCAGAACTTTCTCGCGGATGATCTCCCCGGCCAGCACTTTCTCTGGCTGGTCAGTAAATTGATCTTCCGGGAAGTAGCGCGGACCGTCCGGCAGCCCGCGGATGATCTTGTCGATGAGCACGTCAAGATTTTCGCCGCTGATGGCGGAGATGGGAATGATCTCCTGAAAATCATGCAGCTTGCTGTACTTTTCGATAATGGGAAGCAGTTTGTCTTTTTGCAGCTTGTCGATTTTATTGAGCAACAGAAAGACCGCGCCGCCGGATTTCTTGACCAACTCAAGAACTTGTTCGTCGGCGGGGCCGATGCGGTCAGCGGCGTCCACGATCAGCAGAACCAGGTCGCGACTTTCGAGCGCGGCGTGAATTTCCTGCATCATCTTGCGGTTTAAACGGCTGTCTGGACGGTGCACGCCCGGCGTGTCGATGAACACGATCTGTCCGCCGGCGCGTCCGCGCTGCGGTTTCACGTTGAGCATGCCTTGAATGCGGGTGCGCGTGGTCTGCGGCTTCTCGGTAACGATGGCCACTTTTTCGCCGACCAGCGCGTTGAGCAGCGTGCTTTTGCCGGCGTTGGGCCGGCCGATGATGGAAACAAATCCTGAGTGGAATGACATTTACACGGTCGCTTCTGCCGGCTGCGGGCCAGGCTGGGCGCGACTCACACGGACTTTTTCCACCTTGCGGTCAGTGGATTCGAGAATCTCAAAACGGAGGGCGTCTTCTTCAATCACTTCGCCGGGTTGCGGGATGCGGCCGACCATGGCGCTGACCAATCCGCCCACCGTGGTGGTGTCGCGCGGTTCCAGGCGCAGGTCGAACAGGTCTTCGAGGCGGCCGACTTCGACATTTCCTTTCATTACGTAAGCGCTTTCGCCTTCGCGGACCACGTCCGTGCCTTTTTCGTGCTCGTCTCGAATCTCGCCCACGATTTCTTCCACCAGGTCTTCCATGGTCACCAGTCCGGCGACCCCGCCGTATTCGTCAATCACAATTGCCATGTGGGTACTATCCTTCTGCATTTCTCGCAGCAACTGCGAAGTCTTTTTGGTTTCCGGCACAAAGAACACCGGGCGCATCAGCTTTTTCACCAGCGTGGTGTGGGCGTCTGAATCGGCGATCTGGATCAGGTCGTGCGAAAGCACCATGCCCTGGATCTGATCGATATTTTCCACGTACACGGGAACGCGGGAATGCGGCTTCTCGCGCAGCAAGGTGGTCAGTTCATCAATGGTAGCATCCGCGGGGACGGCGACGATGTCTGGACGCGGCGTCATGACTTCGCGGACTGTCTTATCGCCGAATTCAACGACCGACTGAATCAGCTGGCGGTCGCTTTCCTGCAAGATGCCTTCTTCTTGCCCAGCTTCAATGAGCGCGTCCACGGCTTCAGAAGGATGTTCCGGTTGTTCCGGTTCGTGCGGTTCCGCAAGCGCAGCCACGGAAAGGCCGAAGGTAAGGATCAACGTGACCGGTAGCATGAGATAAATCAGCAGCCGCAGGACGGGGAGCAGTCGCACCAGCCATGTGCCTTGCGTGCGCGTGAACAACACGTACGGCAGCCAGCGATTGCAAACAATGATGACCAGAATGATTCCGACGGCGGCTTGCAGAATTTCCGGGACGGTCCAGCGCATGTCAACGAACACCAGGTAGCCGATCAGCAGGGCAATCGCGGCGGTGCAGAGCTGGACGAGAACGGCGAAGGCCAGGGCGGCGCGTCCGCTGGCCGAGTGCAACCGCGGTTCGACGAGTTTTTCAAAGGCCTCAATATTTTCTTGAAATTCGCGGGAAAGAAACTTGCCAGACTCCGTGTAGAGCCGGTCCACGTAGGAAGTGAGTACCAGCAGGGCGGAGAGCACGAGAATCGCGATGTAAACGAACAGGATGCTCATCGTTATCCTCCGCCTTCGCTGCGTTTCCTGCTGCCGCTGGTTATCTTGCTGACGATGGTTTTCCTGCGCTTGATTTGCTTTGCAGCCTTAAGCTCGACCCTTTGCGCGCGGGCTATGAGTGAACCCGGCAGTTTCAATCGCGCGCGGAGTTTGGCTTCCACTTTCTGCATGTCGCCGTTATCGGTTTCGTGGTCATAGCCGGCCAGGTGCAACATGCCGTGCAAAACAAGGATTTTGAGTTCGTCGGTCGTCGGATGTCCGTATCGTCCGGCATTTTCCTGGGCAATTTCGGCGGAGATGGCGATATCGCCACCAGGATGAACGTTGTCCCTTTTGCCATCTTTCGATTCGCCACCCTCATGCGGAAACGAGAGTACGTCCGTGGCTTTGTCTTTGCCGCGGAAGTTGCGGTTCAACTGGCGCAGGCGGCGGTTGTCCGCGATGAGCACGGACACCTCGCCCTTTACCCCGGCGAGTTTCTGCGCCTGGCGGGCAAAACGCTCAAGGCTGGTTTGGCTCACACCGTCCACGGTTGTCTCGAAAATGATCACTGGTTTTTCTGAATGAAGCTTCCCAAAGTATTTTTCCCAAACTGCGCTGCCCAAAGTAAATCGGGAGGGCTTTTGACCGCCCTCCCGAGGTAGATTCTACTCGAATTCCTATTGTTGCAGCGGCGGTTCCTGCGGCTGCGGGTCGTTTTCGTGAACCTGCTGGTCGGCCACGGCACGCGGCAATTCCAGCGCCATCTGCTGGCTGCGCGTTTTTTCGTCATACGCGCGGATGATGCGCTGCACCAGGTGATGGCGTACCACGTCTTCCTCGCTGAAGTAGTTGAAGGAAACTCCTTCCACGTTCTTCAGGATGTCGGCGGCTTCCACCAGTCCGCTGCGGCGCGCGTTCGGCAGGTCGATCTGTGTAACGTCGCCAGTGATCACGGCCTTGGAATTGAAACCCAGGCGCGTGACGAACATCTTCATCTGCTCGGACGTGGTGTTCTGCGCTTCGTCCAGGATGATGAACGAATCGTTGAGCGTGCGGCCGCGCATGAAGGCGATTGGGGCAATCTCAATGACGTTCTTTTCCAGAAAGCGGTCGACTTTTTCCTGGTCCATCAGGTCGTAGAGCGCGTCATATAAAGGACGCAAATAGGGATCAACTTTCTCCTGCAACGTGCCGGGGAGAAAGCCCAGGCGTTCGCCGGCTTCAACGGCGGGGCGCGCCAGGATGATCCGGCTGCATTTCTTGTTGTTCAGCGCGGAAATAGCCATGGCCACGGCGAGATAAGTTTTTCCCGTGCCCGCGGGACCAATGCCGAACACCATGTCGTACTTTTCAATGGCGTCAATGTAGCGGCGCTGATTCATGCTCTTGGGCTGGACCTGGCGCTTGCCGAACTGGCGCTGCTTGCCGGCTTCGGCCAGTCCGCGTAGCGTGACCGAATCGTCTTCCGCCACCACCTTGAGCATGGAGCTCAGGTCGGCGGTCTGGATTTCCTGGCCAATGCGGTTCAGGTAGTCGAAGTCGGTAAAGATCTGCTCGGCGCGGGCCACGTCACGCGGCGCGCCTTCGATCAAAACGGAGTCCGTCTTCAGGTCGATGCCTACGCTCAGGCCCTGTTCCATCACCAGCAGATTTGCGTCGCCGGTGCCGAAGAGCTTTTGGATGTTGGGAACGATTTCAATGTTTTTTTTCATGCTTGCGTTCTTCACGCCATCCAGCCGTTTTCTCCTATACCGAAACACACATTTCCCCTCTCGCGGACGTGCCGTGAGCATAGGTTTGTATTGTGCTTGGAGAGGCGCTGCGACTGGCCCGGCTTCAGAAACGAAATCGCCGTGGGTAGCAATACCATTAAATGTGAGCGTACCCTCGTTCCGTCGGCAAGTCAACTGGTGTGAAAGTAAAAGTTCAGTGAAAGGCGAAGGGAAGCGGCGTTAAGATAGAAACGCCAGTATAGAAATCTCAGACGGCGAGGAGTTACCGCCATGAACACCCAGCAGATCAACCGCCAGCAGGTCAACAGGCAGCTGGTCAACAGAATGACTGGGACGATTCTGATCGTTCTGTCATTCGTGGCATTGCTGACGGTGCTGATCGGATACACGCGGCCGCCCTACGTTGTTGACGGTCGGGCGGACGAAGGTACACTGGCCCATGTTTTTCAACTGGCAATCGTGGCTCTGGCGCCGACGCTCCTGCTTTTTCTGGCCACGTCGGACCGCAAGCAGCCATTGCGAGTTGCTCGATTCCTGGCACTGCCGGCCACAACTTTGGTTCTCGCGTTTGCAGCGCTGTATTACCTGGAGCACTACCGGTAGGGGCTCGAGTCCCTTTTTGAAATCGGATGTCGGTAGCTGACGTTTTTTCTTCCAATTTCCAATTTTGGCAATCCCGGCGATAGCAATCTGTTTTCGGCTCATCTCGCTGCACTCCACCAAGGCCCCACCCGGCATTTTCAGGACTCTTGTTGCAAACAAAAGACTTCCTCCAATTCGCCCTTGGACGGCCCTTGGACGGAGCTTGGACGGCCCAAGCACGGAGCTTGCACGGAGCTTGGACGGAGCTTGGACGGCCCAAGCCCAAGCCCACGGCTGAGAGGTCACAAAGAAGCCGCGCGGCGCAAATCTAGGCGTAGCCTCTCCCCATTTGGCTAGTTGCCAATTGCTAGCTGCTGATTTTCAAAGATCGCGGGCCAGACCACCCCTTGGGGCTGACGGATACTAGCGCATTTCCATGGGCGAGTCAAATACGAAACTGTGCGCTGGATGACGGATCTGATCAGTTCCAGCTGCTTCTAACCCCGGGAACGTCATCCCGGCACCCGTATAGCGAACGCGCGATTTCACCAGCGCGTGAGTAGCGTGGAGGGACCTTGTGCTCCTCCACTCTTACCTTGATTACCATTGACCAAATCCGCTAAATCCAAGTAAAATAAGTCTTTCAGTACACACCTGCTGAAACAATCCTTACAAGGGAAGTAAAGACAAGCCACATGGCAAATCATTTTTCCGCGCTGAAGCGCGCCCGCCAAACGACGAAGCGTACCGTGCGCAACCGCGCCAACACCAGCCAGTTGCGTACCGCGCTGCGCAAGTTCCGCACCGCCCTGGAAGCCGGCAAACCCGCGGACGCCAAAGCCGCGTTCTCCGGCACCACGTCCATGATCGATAAGGCCATAAAGAAAGGCCTGATCCACAAGAACACCGGCGCCCGGTATAAATCCCGCTTGAACGCCCGTCTGGTGGCGATGAAATAAGAGCAGCTTCTAGCTGCAAGCGCCCTGTCCGCGCTCGTCCACAACGGGGGCACCTTACTTATTGGTGTGTCCTTCAGCAATCTCGCGTTTTGGCGTTGTCGGCGTTGTGGTCGCAGCCCTTCTAATCGCTCTCCCCTTTAGTTTGAGGACGGTCAAAATCCTCTGGCCCTGTGACGTAGTCCGCGCCGGCGTATAGCCGGTACAATTTCCGGCCTTATTGCACAAGATCATCGTGCCTTTGCTGGCGACCTCGCATCCATACGAACCACTGTCGCTAACGCCGAGCAGTTCTCCCCCGGCGGCGTTGCATGCATTTTTGATCTCATCTTTCGAGTGATTGCCAAGGTCAATCTCTGCGGCCAAAGCCCGTGGGGTCGCGAACGCTGCCACCAGTACGAAAGCAAACACGCTAAAGCCGGTTCTCCAATGATGCATTCTGATCCTCCTATGCTCAAAAGTGAGCTTCGTTTCTAATAGTGAACCCGCTTGGACCAGCGCATCATGAATTCTGCCCTTACACGCCGCGGCGAGGGTGGGTCGAAAGACCCGAAGGCAAGGCATCTAGTGGATGAATCTTAAGCGGAGTAAGGTTCGCTACTCCGCATCGGGATCTCAGAAAAAAGACCTCTGCGACCTCTGCGTCCTCTGCGGTAAAAGCTTTTCTTAGCGTCCGTCGCGAACGTTGCGGCGAGCTTCCTAAACCGGCAGCTGTTCCTGCTGCCACTCCGTCGCGGACGTCTTCGGTTCTTCTGCCAGTTGGATTACCAGCTGCTCCAGCACCAGTCGCTTGCTCGGAGGATTCGACCGCAGAGCCAGGTCGGCGCGGGCTACCAGTTTCAGCGCGCGCGTGAGTTCGCGGCGGGATTTATATCGCCGGGCCTGGCGGATGATGTCTTCCGCGGCGAACGGCGGCACACGGAAGCCTTGCCACAGCGCCTGCCAGATGGTGCGCGAGTCGCGAACGTTTTTTTCCAGGATCACCAGCATCTGGCGGAAGGCGCGGGCCAGCATATAAAGGTGGCCGATAGCCGCGTCATCGCCTTCACCGGCGGAGAGCAGCGCGTCGAGCACGCCCAGCGCGCGCGGCTTGTCCTTGGCGGAGATGGCGTCAGTAAGTTCGTAGAGCGAGCGTTGCTTGGCGGCGAGCACCATGGTCTCCACGTCGCCCAGCGTGATGTGTTTCTTTTCGCCTACATAAAGCGTGAGCTTTTCCAGCTCCTGGCTGGCCATCATCATGTCAGCGCCCAGGGCATCGATGAGTTCGCGGGCGGCGTCCGGGTCGACCTTCACGCCTTCCTTCTGGCCTTGCTCCACGACCCAGCGGATGCCGTCGTTTTCGTCCACGCGCGCCAGTTCCACGATGCCGCAGAATTCGCCCAGCGTTTCGCGGATGCGGTCAAAGCGGTCTTTGTCCTGCATGTCCATGCGGCGGACGTCAGCGGGAATGCTCAAATGGTCGGCGACGAAGATAAGCACGGCGGCCGGGTTGGGATCCTTGCAGTAGGCTTCAATCGCGGCGAATTCTTCCGCGTGCGAGCCGCGTCCGTAAAGGCTTTTGACGCTACGGATGAAGAACACCTGGAACGGCGCCATGAGCGAAGGCGTGCGCGCGCGGTCCAGCACATCGGCCACGCTGTTTTGCGCGAGATCGAGGTCGTGCAGGCTGAAGTCGCGCAGATCTTCGGGTGCGAGGTGTTGCAGTAGAGCTTGGCGGCACTGGTCGCGGAAGAAAACTTCGTCGCCGACGAAAACGTACGCGGCCTTGAGCTTGCGCCCGGTAACTTCGGCAACGAATTTCTCTGACGGCGCGAAGCTGCGGCCCGGCATTAGAAGGCCTCCATTACGTCACTGACCAGACTGCGGGCAAAATCCTGTGCCATGCGTTCCAGCGCCGGAGTTTCTTCTTCAAAGAAGCTGGTGACTTCGCGCGAGACCTGGTACTGCTCGCGGAATGTGTAATTCTGGTTTTCGAAGAGCACGCGTCCGGAACGGTCCGTGAGTGTGACCTTCATTGTCACGGTGACCACGGCGCTGGAGATGCGTCCGGTGTGCGCGTCATACGTCAGCGGCGCTGCCGCGGCGGTAAGCACAGTGCCTTTGAGCGTGGCGTCGGCGGAGTCGGTTTCGTTAGGGACCACCTGGTAACGCGTTCTGCCCACGAATTCGCGCACGACCTGGCGGGAAAGAATTTGTTCAATGCGGTAGATCTGCGTCTGATTCACGAAGGCCGGCACAGCCAGCGTGTGCAAGTTGTTGGGAAGACGCGTGGCGTGTCCCGCGGTGTGGTAACCGCATCCGGTAAGCGTGAGGACGGCGACAACAGCGATGGCCAGCGACGAGCGCATGATCGCCAAACTTGCCACAATGCTTCTCACTGTGCGTACCTTCATTGCACCTTTCCATACGGACGCACTGCAGCCAGCGCGGTTGCGCAATCCACGGCGGTGATGGCAGCGAGGCGGAGGTTGTCCACGGCTGCAAAAAGCCAGAAGCCGTTCTCGTGGGCCAGGTCGCGCCGCACGGAAAGCAGGATTCCATCTTTGCCGGCCACGTTAACGTTGCTGGGCGCATCTTCCGGCGACCGCGCTATCAGCACGTGCTCTCCGGTCATGGCCTGCACAAAATCTCCCACGGATACGCTTTGTTCCAGCTCAATGTAAATAGAAAAGGTATAGGCGTGGAAGACCGGCGACTGCAGCAGCATCAGCGCGGGTACGGGCACGCTGGCGCCGAGCAGACGGCCCAGGTGGGCGCCGATACGGCGTTCAATGGCTTCCAGCGAATGCGTGGACGTTTGGCCGTAACGTCCCAGCATGTTGAACGCAACTTGCGTATCAAAAACCGTGGTAGGCATCGACTGGAAGGAGAGCAGGTTCACGGTCTGTTCGTGGAGTTCGTCCATGCCTTTGCGGCCTAGTTCGGAGACTGGCTCGAAAACTGTTGCCGCAATGCTGCGCACGTTTCCGGCTTTTTTCGCGCGCGAAATCAGCAGAGCCAGCGTGGTTGCGGCAGGATGCGCGATGGCAATGGAACTTGATTCCAGGTTGAGTTGCGTGTGCTGGCCCAGTTCGCGTTCCACCCAGGGCGAAGACACCGGAACGCCGGCCTGTTCTTCCAGGGCATAAGAAAGGTCAACAATGGCGCTACCGGCATCGCGTGCAAGTTTGGAGTGGGCGCGGGCAAAGCCTTCGTCGGACGCAAAGAAAGTAAAGTCAATGCCGCGGAGTTGATCGCGAGTGACGGGCAGGATCACGGCGACTTCATCCTGCACGGTGTCGAGTTGTCCGAGCGCTTCGTCGTCGTCGAGCAGGCGAATGTCCACGGCAGGGAAGTTGCGTTCTTCAAGAACGTCCTTGAGCTCTTTGCCTTTGAGCGTGCCGGCGCCCACAATGGCCACGCGATACAAGTTCGGGTTTTCACTTTTCATTACGATGGGTTTCATTGCGACGGCGAAGCTTCCTTGTAAGTAGGAGGCGACGGCGGACTGGGCCGGCGCCGGAATGAATAAGAGACGCGCGTAAAGATTCCGCTGAGCATATAGAAGAGAGCAAACGTGATCAACAACCATTGCGAAAAAGTGGCCACGGCGTAAATAATGCCGCAAATCAGGACCAACACCCAGAACGGATGTCGATCGCGCATATTCAAACCCTTGAGACTGTAAAAACGCCAGGTGCTGACCATGAGAAACGCGACCATGAACAGCAGGGCCAGCCAAACACAGGAAAGCCACCAAAAGGTGATGGGATGTCCTGACACCATGTGCACCGTAGCGGCGATTACGCCGGCGCCGGCGGGTATGGGCATGCCGACAAAGTATTTTCTGTCAGCGCGGCCGGGGTTAGAGGGTTGCGGATTCAGTTGGATGTTGAAGCGCGCCAGACGGCTGGCTCCGGCGACAAGAAATATAAACGTGGCGATTAAACCCAGGTTCTCAATGCGCGATTGCAGCACCGACTTGCCAAAGTCAGAAAGCTCAAGCCAGGAAAAGCCCCAGCGGAAAGCCAGCAGGGCCGGCGCCACTCCAAAGGTGATAACGTCAGCCAGGGAATCGAGTTCGCGGCCAAAGTCGCTGGTGGTGTTGGTCATGCGGGCCACGAAACCATCGAGCCCATCCGCCAGCACCGCGATGCCAATTGCCAGGGCGGCTGCGTTGAACGCGCGGAAATCAACCGGCGTGCCTTGCAATGTCTGGGTGATCGCATAGTAGCCCGCGCCAATGTTTGCCGCCGTAAACAATGACGGCAAAATGTACATGCCCTTGCGCATGCGGCGCTTCTGTGAATCCGGAATGCGGTCTTCCAGGCCCCGCGGCATTTTCATCGCATGGCTCCCTGATTTTGGCGCACCACGGGCTGCGTGCCAGTGGCGCCAGACACGCGAGCCAGGACTGACGAGCCGCCTTTTACGCGGTCGCCAACTTTCACGCGCATTTCAGCGGGTGAAGGAAAAATGACGTCAGTCCGCGAGCCGAATTTGATCAGGCCTACGCGCTGCCCGCGGGTGAGCGTGTCGCCGACTTTGTAGTTGAACACGATGCGGCGGGCGATGAGACCGGCAATCTGCTTGAACACCACGGTCATGCCTTCGCCTTGCACGGTGACAATGTTCTGCTCGTTGGCAGCGGCGGAGACTTCGTCCATGGCATTGCCGAACTTGCCCCGCTGGTAGACGATGTCTTTAATCACACCGGCGATGGGCGTGCGGTTCACGTGAACGTCAAAGACATTCAGAAAAATGCTGATCCGCGTACATGCCACGCCGTTGAGTTGCGTGGGAGAAACGTCAGTGACTTTGCCGTCAGCGGGAGAAATGATCAGGCCGGCCCCTGTGGGAATGGCGCGTTCCGGGTCGCGAAAGAACCAGAGAAAGAAACCCGCCAGCAAAAGTGGGATTACCGAAAACCAGGGGACATTCAGCCACCACAGGAACGCGGCTACCACCACCATGCCCAGCGCGTAAAAGATGCCGTCTTTGACCATCGCAAGGATTATAGCGAGTGCGTTCAACAGGGCATGGAAGTTCTTCTGTGGGAATCTCAGGGGCAACCTGTGGAACGGAAGACCGTGGCTGAATGTTGAAAATAAAGGACTTAATTCCTGGCGAGGGCTTACCTTGTGATATTTTTGAAATTTTTCGCGAGATCTATATTTTTGAGTGGGTAGGAGACTCTACTACAGTAAGGCAAGATCATCCGTCGAATGCTATTTTGAAAAGGACATGGGCCCGGAAGCCGTGTCCTTTTTGACTTTTCCGGCCAAACCCACCTTGTTCGTCTCCAGGCATCCAAATAGCAGTTTCCGCCATTTTATGCGATGCGAACCTTTGCTTTCCCCGGCTCGCGCCTTCTAAAACAACAGGCCTCTAAAATAACAAGCCTCACCTCAGAGGCGCGCCGGGCGCTTGAGGCGAGGCTGATTTCCTTATCGCAGCTTACCCTTGCTTGGGCTACGTTTTAAGCTACCTGAGTCTGTCCGCGCTTGAACTCCTGCTCAATCGTCTGCATCTGGTCTTTCAGGCGCAGCTTGAGCTTCTTCAGACGCACTTCTTCCACTTTCTCGTCTTCAGAAAGATACGTCTTATCGCTAAGGGAGTTGAGGCGGAGAGAGTATTGGGTGTGTTCTTGTGCCAGCCGACGAAACTCCTCGTGGCTGGCAAGAAGCTGTTCATGAACGGAATCTACCATCCTTGAAGAACCTCCTGCATTCTTCTCTTTCACGGAACGTTAACACAGCAGTCCGGCGGGTTCAATCAAAAATCTCGCTTCAACGCGAAAAAGAAAATTTAAGTACCATGGCGTCTTCATCCGGCTGATGGTAGTAATCCTTGCGCCGTCCGGCTTCAACAAACCCAGCCTTTTCATAGAGTAAGCGCGCTGCGCGATTGGATTCTCGCACCTCAAGGAAGACATTTGTGCCGTGCCGTGTGCGCACCGATCTCAAAAACTCTTTCAGCAACAAGGTTCCCAGGCCGTGGCGTTGCACGGCGGGGTTTACCGCAATGTTTTCAATCTCCCACTCGTGGTCCACGCACCTGCCGATAAGAAAACCCTGAACTTTGCCGTCCTGTTCCACCAATAAAACCGTTCGGGCCTGCACACCCTCTGTTACAAAAAGTTTCTCATATTCGTCGGAGGGCCATTGGGCGGCGCCTTCGGACAAGGCCGCAATTTCCCTAATCCGGTCTACGTCCGCCGAACCGCCTGCGCGCATCCAGA
>Ga0075024_100000100_pt1 | contig 24316 bp, 21 predicted proteins | sample Str013_2_FD_71389 | JGI IMG/M metagenome (GOLD analysis project Ga0075024, IMG submission 71389) | Freshwater sediment microbial communities in response to fracking from Pennsylvania, USA - Straight Creek_MetaG_SC_2013 | ecosystem: Environmental > Aquatic > Freshwater > Creek > Sediment... | reverse complement strand
CGACCGCAACGGACGCAAAGGACGCAAAGCATGGTCGGCGAGTTCTGGCGAGAGGCGTGTAGGAAAAGAATCTTTACCACTGAGGACACATAGGAACACGGAGCCGGTTAAACCACAAAGGACACCAAGGAACACAAAGGAGTCGGATAGATATTCAGCGGCGAACCCGGCTTGCGCGATGAGCCGCCTGCCGTAGGTGCGAAAGAATTGTCGGCATGAACTTCGCACTCCAGCGGCCTGGTCGCGCAGCGACCCAAGAATAAAGCGGCGAGGCCGACTCGCGCGCCGAGCGGCGTGCTCTAGGAGCAGAAAGCTGTTCGCAAAGAGGAGACTCTTTAGCGGTGTGCCGCGCTTTCGCGCGGCAAAAAAATGAAGACCGACCCGCGGGGCCGTGCAAATGGGCCGTTATTGAACCCGTCGGTAGACGGTGGGAACCTGCCGTGGCTCTTTAGGCATTTCCGTACTGGCGGAACTTCGCACACCGAGCCTGGATAACGAGTCAAGTCCCCTGTTCATTTGAATATCGGTTCAAATAACGGTAACCATTCGGCACCTGCTTTGCAGGCCGGTCATCAGGAGTGATGCTAAAGAAAACCGTGCGTGATAGCAAGGGAAGTAAATTTGTGCCGCGTTCTTAAGAGTTTACAAAGCTCTTGCGATTTACAATTCCTTCACGATGACGGAATCGCCGCACGTTCAGAAATTCGTGGTCCCAGTGGACGCCGCGGGGCAGCGTGTGGATCAATGGCTGACGGCGCAGATGCCGGACACCAGTCGCGTGCGCGTACAGCAGCTCATCGAACAAGAAAAAGTCACCGTCAACAGCTCGGTACCCAAGCCCAAACTGAAACTGCGCGGTGGAGAAGAAATCATCGTCAACGGCCAGGTTGAATTGCCTCCGCTCAAAGCATTCGCTGAAGACATCCCACTGGACATCGTTTACGAAGACGATGATGTCGCGATCATCAACAAGCCAGCAGGTATGACTGTCCACGCCGGATCAAGTAAAGGCGAAGACGCCAACAAAGGCACGCTCGTCAACGCTCTGCTGTACCGTTTCAACCGGCTTTCGCAGGTGGGCGGCGAGTTGCGGCCGGGGATTGTGCATCGTCTGGACAAGAACACCAGCGGGTTGATGGTCGTCGCCAAGTCAGACCGTGTGCATCGCAAGCTGGCGCAGCAGTTCGCCAAGCGTGAAGTCAAAAAGACGTACATTGCGCTGGTCCACGGGCGGATGGCCAAGATGCAAGGAACGATTAACACGGAGATCAGCCGCGATCCGGTGCGGCGCCAGCGCATGACCACGCGGCGGAGTTCCACCAGCAAGCCGGGACGCAGCGCCATTACCCACTGGAAGGTGTTGAAAGAAGTGGACGGGCCGTGCGGAAAATTCTCTCTTGTGGAAGTAAAGATCGAAACCGGACGCACGCACCAAATCCGCGTGCATCTTGCGTCGCTGGGGCACCCGGTGGCCGGCGATACGGTATATGGGGCTCCTCGCTTAGTTCCCGGTTACGGAGGTACAGGATCAAAAGGAGCATCTCTGGGCAGACACTTTCTACACTCTTCCGCGATACAATTTGAGCATCCAATGACCTGTGCTCCCCTGTTGTTGGAGCAACCCCTGCCCGCTGAATTGAAGGAGTTTCTTCGCGGCGTGGGGATAAAGGAAGGTTCTGCGTAAATGAGGGTAATCCGATTGTCTTCCGCTCGCGTTCCCGGCATTGTGCTGGTGCTGGCCCTGGGCTGCGGCCTGGGTCTGGCGCAAGCTCAGCCCGCGGCACTGCTGTCACAACCGGCTTCGGGAGTTTCACCGCAGCCAGTTGCCGCAAACACGATGAGCGCTGGCCTGGCGCCGTCCGACGACCCGCAGAACACCATGCAGGTGTTCCGCTCGCGTTCGGATGAAGTGAACGTAATCTTTACCGTGACGGACAAGCACGGCAAATTCGTAAAAGATCTGCAACAAAGACATTTCACTATTCTTGACAACAATCTGCCTCCGCAGGAGATCAAAGGTTTCCAGGCGGAAACCGATCTGCCGCTGCGCGTGGGTCTGTTGATTGACGCCAGCAATTCCATCCGCGACCGCTTCCAGTTTGAGCAGCGCGCGGCCACGGAATTTCTTCGCCAGGTGGTACGTCCGCAAACCGACCGCGCCTTTGTTCTGGCGTTTGATGAAGTCACCGACATTACCCAGGACTACACCAATGACCTGGACAAGCTGGCCAAGGGCGTGAAAATTATTCGTCCGGGCGGCGGCACGGCCATGTGGGACGCCGTCTATCTGGCGTCACGCGACAAACTGATGAAAGAACGCGCGGAGAGCGCTACCGGCACCGTGCGCAAAGCCATCATCCTGGTCTCTGACGGCGACGACAACCAGAGCCGTTACACCCGCAAGGACGCCATTGAGATGGCGCAACGTGCCGGCGTGATCGTGTACGCCATCAGCACCAACCTCAACAATATTCTGGACAGCGGCGACCACAACCTGCAAGCCATGGCGGAAGCCACCGGCGGACGGGCGTTCTTCCCTTCCAAATTGAACGATCTGACCGGTTCGTTCAAGGCAATTCAGGAAGAGCTGCGGAGCCAGTATTCGGTTTCCTACAAGCCGGAACACTTTGACGCGAATGGACAGTTTCGTCCGATCCAGATTTTGGCGGAGAACAAGAAGTTTCGTGTCCGCGCCAAAAAGGGATACTACGTTCCCAAGACGCAGTAACTCGAACTCAAATCTTTAACCAAGAGGCCCGGCGCGATGCCGGGCTTTTTGTTTAAAGACGGCTCTTGGCTGTTGGCTCTTGGTATTTGGTTTGATGGCGGCATTTCGTTCACGAACCTGGCGATCCCCGGGAAAAGCCGAATTCGGACATCACAATCGTTTTCGCCGTCAAGAAACTTCCCTTGCCGCCTTATAATGGGTGCCATCCGGACTAATCTCAAAAGCCTTGGTGTATCTCTCATGAGAGCTTTCAGTACATTCATCGTCTTCGCTATGGTTCTTGCTCTTGGCGGTGCAGCAGGTGCACAGCAAGCCGTTGCCACACCGACGCCTGCCTCGCCACAAAACGCGGGAACAGGAACCGGCATCACGGTTTCCGGGGACAACATTCCCAAGTTCGTTGTGCGTTCGGACGAAGTCAGCGTGATCTTTACCGTGCTGGACAAACACGGCAAGTTCGTCAAGGACATGGCGCAAACCCAGTTCCGCGTACTGGACAACAACCTGCCGCCGCGACAAGTTGTCCGCTTTCAGGCCGAGACCGATCTGCCGTTGCGCGTGGGCCTGCTGATTGACGCCAGCAACTCCATCCGCGACCGCTTCCAGTTTGAGCAACAGGCAGCCACCGAGTTTCTGCAGCAGATTATCCGTCCCAAGAGTGACCGGGCGTTTGTCCTGGCCTTTGACGAAGTACCGGACGTGACCCAGGACTTTACCAACGACCTGGACAAACTCACCCGCGGCATCAAGGTGATCCAGCCGGGCGGCGGCACCGCCATGTGGGACGCCATCTACATTGCCTGCCGCGACCACCTGATGAAAGAGCCGGAACCCACCACGGTGCGCCGGGCCATTATCCTGGTGTCTGACGGCGACGACAACCAGAGCCGCGTGCTGCGCTCGGAAGCCATTGAGATGGCCCAGAAGGCCGGCGTGATTGTCTACGCCATCAGCACCAACCTGAGCGATCCGCATGCCAAGGGCGATAACAACCTGAAGATGCTGGCGGAAGCCACGGGCGGACGCGCGTTCTTTCCGTTCAAACTGACGGACGTGTCGGACGCTTTCCATGACGTGCAGGAAGAACTGCGCAGCCAGTATTCGCTCGCTTACAAACCGGACCATTTTGAAGCCAACGGCCAGTTCCGGAGCATCCAGATTCTTACAGAAGACAAGAAGCTGAAGGTAAGAGCCAAGAAGGGCTATTACGTGCCGAGGATGTAAGAAAGGCGGCTCCGGTATGCTCCACGGAGAGGGCAACGGTTTCTAGTCTTCGTTGGTGAACCTGAAACCGCTAGGTGTTCCTGCGAGACGTTTGACAAATTCCGAGTGGCGAGCCTCAAACGTTCGCCGGACTTCGCCGTCATAACGCCAATCTTTAGCCCGGGGCTTCTTATCGGGGCATGAGTCGCAGTGCGCCCGTTTGAATTCGTCGTAGGCCGTGCCCTGATTTTTCGCTTCAAAGTGGTAGTCGTGAAGTGTGCAGTGAACTACCTTCGATCCCGCTGTACTGACATTGAACAGTTGGCGTATTCGACGTGCTGTAGGTCCGGTCGCACCCAGACTAACCAATATATGTTCGCAGTTCGCTAGTATCTCCTCCGGGCTGTCGTCCTTCACTGCGATTCTTAGTCCTTTTACTAGCGGATCATTTTCATTTGTCAGATCGATACCAAGCGCTGTTGCTATGTTTTGCGCCACCTGCCACAAAGTATTGCCACGGTAGTCCCCCGCGACCTCCTCACCTTTCCAGCGCTTCACCGCACGCTCTATCACTACCAAGATTTCACTACGGTTCTTAGGGTCGCGGAGGGTTTGTGCTGTCGAAGTTGCCCAGTGATAGGCATCCGAATCCTTGGATTGAGTTGTTGAGAGTGCGCTCAAAATTGCCTGCCCTATCGCGTCTGGATCGCCCGCTTCGTTGCCGATCCAGACTGCAAGTTTGCAAACTTGCAGAGCGGAACCTGAAAACGCTCGTTCGGTCTCAATGTTTCCTTCGGAACGTAGCGTTACTAGATAGGGCCCAATCGCAGTGACGATATTTGTCAAAGCACGTCCAAGCATCCAGCGATCTGGATAATTAGCTGCATAACGTGCCAAGCGCACGCACCGATTATATTTGGACACAATGCGCCTTGTGAGTTCCGACCGCCTGGCGTACATACCAAGTATCATCATGGGACTACCATGATGTTCCAAGTGCTGACGCATTGCCATGAAAAAGCTAAAATTCTCATGTCCCATGAGTTGCAATTCGGCAGCGTGTCTGGCTATCAGTGAATAGAATTTCAAGTGCTTGGGCCCTGAAGAGGTCAACTTTTGCAGTCGCCTGGTGTGCGCAAGAATTGCTTTGTATAGCTCGATCTGCGGCATTCCAGCATGCAGAATTTGTCCATAGTCGATTGCCTGCAACTCGATCTGCGCCCAGAACTTTATCTCCACAGTGGAGTCTGGGTCTGCCAACACCGTTTCAGCAAGAGGCTTGGCTTCATTGAATTTTCTTTCCGCAAAAAGCGATGCAACTTTCCGCAGCTTTAGGCTGTGGGCTTTTTCTTGAAATCCGCTGTATAGAGCCGCTTGATCGGGAAAATGCTCCAATACCTCAGCAAAAAATTGGGCCGAGGCTGACGTAACTTCGCGACTAGCTCGCGCTAGGTAGATCTTTTCTAGGGCCTCAAGCAGATCCGGCGCAGTTTCCGGTAGGAGCTGGTCCGTGGGGACTCTCACCGTGACTGAATCTGCCTTCGTCTTTTTGAGAGTGGCCGCAAGTTGCACATCCAGTTGAGGAGCGTACCAGTAAACTTTCTTGGATAAGGTATCCACATGGACAATCAAAACTGGTTGACGCATCTCCAGCGCATAGTGCTGAGCATGGTCGATGAAAAGCTTCTGAGATATGAATGCCCTATCGGACGAGTACTCCGAGGAAGCTGAACTTTTTAATTGAACATGAAACCATGAGCCAGTTGGCGCTTTTCCGTCGAATACTTGAATGTTCGAGTCTATGCCGTAGTCCTCTTGGACGTCGTTCACTACCCATCCCAATGGCTCTAGTGCGTCCCGAAGGAGACGTTTTCCGTCACGGTTGATCTCGTGTTCTTCAGTTTTCTTGATCACTGCCGTTCTTCCAGTGGAAATCGGTCAATGACCGACTTCCACATTGATTCCAAACACTATTTTCGCATATAATTCGCCATTCCGTAAAACCTAGAAATCTGGGTCTGCTTGCGCTTGGAAGGCGTGGGTAGGGATGGTCTTTGACAAAGAAGCACTCAGCGGTCAGCATTCAGCCCCTTCCATAGACGGGAAAAGTGCCCAAACCTACGCCAAATTGGGATGAACCGCATTCGGAATGGCTCAAACCTACGCCAATCTGGGATGCGGCGCGTAAGGGCAATAATATACTTGGCAACTCCATGAGATTTGAGTGATACTGGAAATGCCGTGACAGGGCCGCCAAAAACTAGCCGCGCTTATTTGTTTTTTTGCGCTCTTTTTGGCGTTTTTCTTTGGCTTCTTCCTTCAAAATTACTTCCTTGGGAACCTTCAGGATCGTGCGGAGAGCGTTGTCCATGCGCTCCCAAGGTGTTCGTCCGGGTATGTCCGGCGCTGGCAATGGCTTCATGGGCAGAGTATATCGCCTTCCTTGGAACCCAGGTTACTACTTGTTTTCCACATTTTGTTCGCCACTACATCATGTGTTGTGGAAAACGTAAAGTCAATCGGTAGATTACGCTTGCAATTCGTTTCCGGATGTGAAAAGTTGGTGGGAGTCCCAAAAACGCTTCAAGCTACCGCGCCAACGGTAGCTTTGAAGAGGGCAAATAGCTTTTAACTTGATTGCGGAATTTACGAGACCTCCTCAAGATATTTCCGAGTGATCCCAAAGTCAAGTCTAAAAGTTAAGGGAAATTTCTGTCTCCAAGGAGAGCCATAAATGGCGATTACCGCGAAATATATTTTGACCTGTGATGAAGTCCGGCAGGAAGCCAACGGAAAATACATAATCATTGGCCTTTACACGCCAGACTTGACCATTCCCCAGATTCCTTTTGGTCTGCCATCGTTAACGTTTTTCCTCGCTCTGGAATCCGACAGACCGGGAAATTTTCAAATGCGCTTCAGCGTCCAGCAGTTAGACACTGGAGTCAACATCCTTGAGGGAATGGGTGCAGTCGGCTTCCAAAGACCAGGGCTTGGTCCTGTGGCAATACCAATTAAAAACGTTGGCATCCCAAGCGCTGGTACATTCGTTTTCAGCCTGACGATTGAAGGACAGAAAGATCCCATCACGTCGTCATTCAACATTGTTCTTGCGCCGCCGCAATCTCAACCCGGAGTACCACCCGGCTTCCCGCACATGCGTTAAGCAGGCTGGTAAACGGTATTTGCGGGAATAAAGTTTCCGCACGGAGACGAAGAACCGATGGTCATGGAAAGCGTGCCAGTAGATTGTTCTTTCGGCAAGAACCAAGAGCCGAACACAACCGGAGCGGTTGCCGCATCATCGGCCATAACGTACAGAGCGAGAGACGCTCTCAGTAATGGCTCATCGTTCTTGAAGTCAGAGAACTCAGCATACCTGCCCTCGAACTCGTTCAGGAACATCCTGTCCACGTCGGGGAGCAGCTTATATTTGTCAACTCGCAACCCGACCATGTAGTCACGGAACTGTTCTATGCTCCATTGGGCGCGTAAATATTTTGACAAGGCGTTAAAAACTTCGTTACTGAGATTCAACATGACGATCACTTCCTGTACGCGAAAAGTTGTGACCCAAGCTTGGCTCAATCAGCAGTTCAATGAGAACGGCTGGCAAGAGCGGCTGGCATCATACACAAAATCCGAGATTCATAATAGTCTAACCCCGGAGGAACACGGGCAGCCCAAAGGGACTCTCACTATCGGGCACGACTATTATGATGCTGAAAACAAGCTACTTGCTACAATTTTTCACTATCTGAAGCCAGATCGTACACTTGGGGCCAGCGGAAAACTCACCCCCAAAGGACTCCTGATAGACGGCGTTTGGTGCTTTGTGTGAGCCGCACTTTAGCCGCAAATCATTAAAAGCAGATTAAAACCAACACTATAAAGTGGCCGGAGCGAGCGATCCGTTACAGGCATAATCGGCCATTGACGACCGCGCTTAAGGTTTCCCCCGTTTCCCGCGCTTCAAGCGATAGGGATTAGAAACTCGTTTCTCCCACCTTGCCAGTGACCTCCGCGAAGGTCAACCGCTTTCCTGCTACGTGTGAGAGTGCAATGCTGAATCGGTCGCCGTCACTCAGCTTGTTTCCGTTCTCGTCTTTGCGGTGATTGAACCGGAACGCTTGTTCATCGGCATAGCGGAACAAGTGGAACGGTTCCACGGCAACGTAAGTGCCGCTGAGCGACCGCTTAAACAGTGACCAGAAGTTTTCAATCCCGTTGGTGTGTACGTTGCCGTCAACGTACTTTTCCAGGTGATTGATTACTTGGTGATCATAGTCCTCGCGCACAGATTGATAGCCCAACCATTCATCCGAGTGCAGAGTGGTGAATGGTTCGACGTTTTCCATAATGACTGGCCGGAGCGATTCAGCTTTTCGGTTTGCAATCACTTTGGTTTTTACTCTTCCGCCGCGTTCCAATATTCCCATGACGATGGTCTTGCCAAAGTTTTCCGGGTTCTGAATCTGGACACGGCGACGGCGAGAGCGGTGCATGTTCCGCGCTTTGCCGCCGATGAAAGTCTCATCCACTTCCACGGTCTTATCGTCGCCACCAAGTTTCACGATGCCGCTACCCTGCAAGGCCAAGCGCAGACGATGCAGCATGAACCATGCAGATTTTTGCGTGACGTTGACGGCACGGTGAATCTCGTAAGAACTGACTCCGTTTCTGCAATTGCAGATCATCCACATTGCTAGCATCCACTTGTCCATGCTGATTGGAGATTCCTCAAAGATCGTGCCAGTCTTGCAGGTGAACTGCCTTTGAGCGTGATGGCTGCTGCATTGCCAGCGGTTATGCTTGGGCTGGAATTTGACATTCACGCTCCCGCAACGTGGGCAGCTAACACCCTCAGGCCAGCGCCGTGCAACAAAGTATTCGCGGCAACGGTCAGGATCGGAGAAGTAAACTATGGCTTCTTGGAGCGTTTTTAATTCGTTTGCCATGCTCCAAGATTAGCCAAAATAGGTGGAGTTGTCAAGTATATTATTGCCCGCGTAAGTCCTTTAGATGTTGGGATGAACAGTGAGGGGAGGGCAGGCACAAGCGGCCATGACTAGTCCCAAAAAGTCGCGAGGCAGACTCGCGCGCCGAGCGGCTCGATCCAGGAGCAGAAGGACCTTTGCCCAGGCGATATTCTCAAGCGGTCTTAACTAATCAATGGGAGCGTAATAGCCTTTCCTGGCCTGGATCTTGTATCCGTCCTTGGATTTGACTTCGATCTTGCGAAATTTGCCGTCGTTACGCGCGTCCGTTGGGGTGTAGCTGATGTTGTACTGGCTGCGCAGCTCGTCGGAAATTTCCTGGAAGGCCTTCTGGAGTTTGTCCGCCTTCACGGTGATCATGCGTCCGCCAGTTTGGTCGGCGAGGTGGTTCATATCGTACGAGTCGGAGCCGTACGACGGGTCGCTGATCAGCAGGACGTAAACAATCACGTCAGACTTTTGGGCGGCTTCAATGGAATCCTTCAGGCGCATCTGGCTGCCCTGGTCCACGCCGTCGGTCAGGACGATCATGGCTTTGCGCCCGACCTGGCGGCCCAGAATATCGTTCGCCCCGAGATAAACGCCGTCGTAAAGAAGAGTGCCTTTGGGGTGGGAGATGGGGATGGGGCCCTGGCCGAGTCCGGGGATACCCGAGCTGGCTGTTCCGGTGTTGACGCGGGCTTTGTCCAGGCCGTGGCGCAGCAGGCGGACGTCAGACGTCAGGTCTTGCAGCAGATCAACGGACACGTCAAAGCTGATGACGAAAGCCAGGTCTTTGTCGGTGATCACCTGACGCAGGAAGTCGCCAGCCACGATCTTTTCTTCCGGCAGCATGCGCTGCATGGACCCGCTGGAATCAATGAGAATACCCAGCGTAAGCGGCTGGTTGCTGACGGCGCTAAAGTTCTTGATAGTCTGGGGCTTGCCTTCTTCCAGGATGTCAAAGTGTTCCTGAGTGAGGGCCGGAATCAAGGCGCCGTGCTTGTCCTTGACGTTGAAAAAGACGTTCACCAGGCGCACGTTCTGGCGGAAAGTAGGCGTGGATTCGGGCTGCGCCGCGGGTGGTTTCTGCGTTCCACTGCTCTGCGCACCGTTACTTTGCAGGGCGTTACTTGGCACGGCGTTACTTGCCACACCAGCACTTTGGGCAGCGGTGACACTGCATGATAAAGCGGCGAGCAACAAGCCGAGAATCAGGTTTCGCATAAGCGAACTTGTGCCTTTCCTGGAGGAAAATGAAAAATCCTTGCGGGTCGCTAACTTTAAACAGATGACAAGTTTATTTGATGCACGCTGGCCATCCCTGGAATGCCTGGAAAGCATACAATGGAATAAGAAAACACAGGGGCTTAAACGCCCGTGGAACGCAAGGGGCGGATGGCTTCTGCGTTCTACGAATGAAAGAACCTCGTCTGCCAGGCCAGAAGGCAATTGCAAAGGGATGCAGGCAGAGAAGTGCGTGCAAACGTGAAAAAGCTGGTAACGACAAGAATCAAGAAGCGTTAGCTGGCGAGAGGAAGCCTTGGCTTCCTCCTAAAAATGGCTCAAAGGCTCGTCTCATGTGGTAGGAGGGATTCCGAAATGGCTGGTTTGAAGTGGGCAATTAGGACTGTGATGTGTCTGTTAGTGCTGGCTGCTGTGCCGGTGATCGCCCAGGAAGTACCCGATGCGCCCCGGCCTAAGCCAACCCCGGAAGCCACGGGCCAGTTCCCGGAAGGCGCACCCCAGTCGCCCAAGAACCCACATCCGGAACCTTCCAGCTCTCCCTCGCCCAACCTGCCGGACCAACAGTCCGCCAAGGTTGACGGTCTGGAAAATAGCCGCAACGCTCCCATGTTCTCCATCAGCGTAACGTTCGTCCAGGTTCCGGTTATCGTGAAAGACAAAGCTGGACGCCTGGTCCCCGGCCTGGTGCCAAACGACTTTACGGTTTATGAAGACGGCGTCCCGCAGAGGCTGCGTTTCTTTACCAGTGACCCGTTTCCGTTGTCCGCGGCCGTGGTTGTGGACACGGACTTGCCGACCGGGACGATGAAGAAAGTCAACGAGACATTGCCGGCGCTGATCGGCGCGTTCACGGAGTATGACGAAGTCGCGCTCTATCGCTACGGACACACGGTCCAGCAGATTGCCGGATTTGCCGGAGCCGCCAACGTTTCATCGTCGACGCTGACGAAGATAAAACGTCCGGGAAGAGACAGCGGCCCACCCATGATGGGCGGCCCCATGAGCGGCCCTTCCATCAATGGACATCCGGCAGACCCCGGCACACCGAACGCCGGGATGCAAACACCGGTACAGCAATCCTACGTTTTGAATGATGCCATTTTGCGCGCGGCCCAGGACTTGAGTAAACGCGACCGCACGCGCCGCCGTATAATCTTCGTCGTAAGTGACGGACGCGAACTGGGCAGCACGGCCAACTACGAAGAAGTAAAGAAACTGCTGCTGGCCAACAATATCGCCGTCTATGCGCTGGGCGTGGACACGGCGGCCATCCCCATCTATGACCGCTTGAACCGCATCCGCGTACCCGGCTTTGGCTACGGCAATATTCTTCCGAAATATGTTTCCGATACGGCCGGCGAAATGTTTGCCGAGTTTGACCGTCAGTCGATTGAACAGGCCTATACCAAGATCACTGACGTGGCCCGCAACCAGTACACGCTGGGATATACGACGCGCGCCACGCTGGCCGCCGGGTTCCGGGCCATTGAAGTGAAGGTCCATCGCGCCAATCTAAATGTACTGGCCAAGGCCGGGTACTATCCGCTACCACCGCAACCCAAAACCAAGGCTCCTGAATAAAACTTTCGTGTTTCCCGGAAAGTACATCTGTTTAGCTATCCGTAACCCTGCCGGGACAATTACAATCTGTGGTTAGTCCGTTGTGATATAAAACTGCTTTCACCCAGCAAGGGAGTTTGAGTGGGCACAGGGTCTTGGTGTGCATGGCTCGGGCTTTGACTAGAATTAGAACCAAGCTGAAAAGGGAATAAGAGGAGAGCCTTGAGTTTTATCAACTTTGCGGCACGCGAGATCAACTGCAAGGTGGTCTACTATGGCGCTGGTTTAGGCGGCAAGACCACCAATCTTCAGTTCATCTTTGATAAAGCCGCGGACAAGCAGAAAAGTAAGATGATCTCCCTGGCCACGGAGACGGACCGCACCTTGTTCTTTGACTTCCTGCCTTTGGACCTGGGCACCGTACGTGGCTTCCGCACACGCTTCCATCTTTATACCGTCCCCGGACAGGTGTTCTATGACGCCAGCCGCAAACTCATCCTGCGTGGTGTGGATGGCGTGGTATTCGTCGCCGACTCCCAGGAAGAACGTCTGGACGCGAACCTGGAAGCCCTGGACAATCTCCAGGAAAACCTGAAAGAACACGGCTACGACTTCAAGAAGATCCCTTACGTTTTGCAACTGAACAAACGCGACCTGCCCACTGCCATGCCGGTGGACGACCTGAAACGCGAACTCGCCCGCAAAGCCGAACCGGTGTTTGAAGCCGTCGCATTCCAGGGTCAGGGCGTTTTCGAAACACTGAAGGAAGTCGCACGCCAGGTGTTGGTGGAATTGAAGAAGGGGTAAGACCGAGCAATTGGCAATGGTAATTATCCCTTGACAGCACGTAGAACAAATGGCATACTGTTTCTGCCATGAAAACCAGACAGACGATTCCGATGCACTTGCGCTACACGATCAATGATTTTAACGCTCAATTCCCCGATAACGATAGCTGCCTTGAACATCTCAAGGAACAGCGTTTCCCCGGTGGAGTGGCGCATTGTGAAAAGTGTGGTCAAGATCGTAAACACCATCGGATTACTGGCCGTCCGGTTTACTCATGCGACTATTGCGGGACTCACATTTCCCCGATGGCCGGAACGATCTTTCAGAAATCAAGCACGTCTCTCCGTTTGTGGTACTACGCTATGTATTTGATGGCTTCAACTCGTTGCGGCATTTCCGCGAAACAGATTCAGCGGGAAACGGGAGTGACCTACAAAACCGCGTGGCGCATTTTCAAACAGATTCGCTCGTTGCTGTCCGAACCTGACATGCAACTGGAGGGGCTTAGCGTGGAAATGGACGAATCTTACTTTGGCCCTAAGCGCAAACGTGGCGGGAAGCGTGGCCGTCCATCTGCCGATTCACCTAAGCAGTGCGTTGTAGGAATTGTGGAACGTCATGGCCGCGCAATCGCTTTGACTTCTGAAAACGCAACGAAACAGAATCTTTTGAGGATCGCCAAAGAGCGCATTCTGCCTGAGTCCACCGTCTTCACAGATGATTGGGTTGGATACAATGACTTCGCGCAAGAGGGTTATGCGCATAAGAGAATCAATCACTCTGAAAAGGTTTATGTAGTGGGCGATGTGCACACACAAACCATTGACGGATTTTGGAGCTTAATTAAGCGGGGGATCGGCGGAGTATATCACCAAGTTTCAAAGAAATATTTGCAGACTTACTTGGATGAGTACACGTTTCGATATAACCGGAGAGATCAGGGGAATTTAATCTTTAACGCTTTTTTGAAGAGGGTTTGCGAGAGAGCGGCTTAGCCGCTCTCTCTAAGATGTTGTTAAATGCAGTGCGCGCTACAGGACGCATCTTCTCTTGGACTTCTTGAGAAGGAACAAACTTACCTCGGGGCTGTTCGCTTTTTGAGCTGTCACTCATTTGCGGATCGTCTCCCTAGCCGAAGTGTATCACGATTCGGCGGGAAGGGAAACGTGTCTAATAATCATCTATTGCAAGAGGGGCTTGAAGCTGGCGACCAAGTCATCCACAAAATTAATCAGTTGATGGAGAGATGGGAGAAGCGCATTACTCTGCGGAATCTTCGCATTGCTGACCGCTTTCTTAATTTCGAGTTGCACATCATTCTCCACCTGAGAGTCAAAGACTCCGGCGAAGTCTGGGGATTGTGCTTGGAGAAGGTAAGACCCCATCTCAAACCAATCCCCGGTGAACTGATAATCTTGCCCAACGGTAAACAGGGCACGATGCTTGTCAATAATATCAAGCTCATGGATGCGCCAGAGCGGATCGTTCCCACCTTTGTATGGGCTGAGCGCATCAATAGCTTTTACCGCTTCTGGCCTCATGCCCTTTACTTTTCCAGCCTTACTGGATTCGTAAGCATTGAGGTCCTTCGCAATCGGGAACATGGTATCGCGATCAGGAGTTCCCCCCCGACAACGACAAGTTGATGAGCAAGATGGTCAAGTGCACTCCGGAGGTTATGAACAACGTCTCCAGCGGCGGCAATGGCATCGAAAGGCAGAATGGCGATGCCAACCTGGAAGTCCTCGCGCGGAGCACCTATATGGAAACCCAAGTGCACCTCGCCAGTGATTATTGTCGAGCTTTCATCCCTGAAGGAAATAAGCATGGTCTCCAAGTCGCGGAGGTGCTTTTTGGCCCTCTCGATTTTTACGCGAATCAAAACAATTCTATCGTTAGCTTTCAGGGACATAGGGAAAGCGTATCAGATACCATTACGTGACGACAAGGGATAATTACCATTGCTAATTGCCAGCTGCTTCGCAGCACCTTATGACCTTAGTCCAAGCACCAGTAGCCATTTTGATTTCCACACGCTGGCCCGTGCTAAGATGCCCCTCAGACCCCGGAAAAGAGTTGTTTGAATGGCATTTAAGAGATTCGGAACAATTTCCACCGCAGCCGCTGTGGCTGTCGCAGTGATCTTCGCGATTTTCTTTTTCACGCGGCACAGCGAGCTGTTTTCACAGACGCATGTGTCGGCGGCGCCGCCTGCCGCGCAGAGCGCTCAGAGCAACAGCGCGCAGAATAGCGCCATACAAAATGGCGCCTCGCAAAATAACTCCGCCCAATCCGGCTCTCCGGCAGCACCCGCGGCCCAGCCCTTGCCGCCAGGCACCATCGCTTTTGAAGCCAAGGCAGTGACCAGCGCGCAGTTTCTTGCGCGCCAACACCTGACCGAATCGCAATACATGACGGTGGCCGAGTATGTGGAAGCTATCAGCAAAGCCAACAATGGCAAAACGACGTTCAAGAAGGGCGAGACTGCGCTGATCCCCGGCATTGAGCCGCAACCGGTGGTAGAAAAAACGCGCCCTTACGCCAAGGACACGGAAATCCGCGCGATCTATCTCACGGGCACCAGCGCCGGCAGCGCGAAGGGATTGCAACTCGTCCGCCACTGGCATGAAGCCGGCGGCAACGCCGTGGTCTTTGACATCAAAGACAGTGACGGAACCATTAACGTTCCGTTCAGCCATCCGCTGGCCCGCAAGATCAAGAATTTCCCTATCAGCAATTTGCCCAAGTACGTGCGCTATCTGCATTCGCTGGACCTGCACGTGATCGCCCGCCAGGCGCTGTTCAGAGACGACAACATTGCCAAAAACCATGGCAACTTGGCTGTGCAGTCACGCAGTCTCCATCAGCCGTGGCGCGAGAACGGCAAGCTGGTGTGGTCTGACACTTCCAACAAAGAAGTTCAGGATTACAACATTGCGCTGGCCAAATACGTAGCCACATCGGGCGTGGACGAAATTCAGTTTGATTACGTCCGCTTTCCGGCCGAAGGCAACCAGGCAGATGCGCAGTTCGCTTTCCAAAAAGATCCAAAATCAAAGATGCAGCGCGATGAAGTCATCGCCAACTTCCTTGATCGCGCCTACACCGAGTTGCATCCCATGGGCGTGCTGCTCTCGCTCGATGTATTCGGCGTAATGGCGTGGCAGCGCAACGTCGATCTCCGCCACACCGGCCAGGACGTGGTGAAGATGGCCAAGCATTGCGACGTGATGTCGCCGATGATTTATCCGTCACACTTCTTCGGCATGGATGGCTACGCGCATCCCGGAGACGCGCCGGAACATTTCATCAGCATCTCCATGGAGCGTTTTGCCAAAGTCACCGCTGGAACCGGCGTTGTCTTGCGGCCATGGTTGCAGGCTTTCCGCTGGCGCACCAAGACCTATTCGCCGGAATATATTCTGGCACAGGTGGGAGCCTCCAAGCAGCACAGCGGCGACGGATTCCTGCTCTGGAATGCAGCGAATGATTATTCCAAGCCCTTCGCGGCCATGCCGGTCATCATGAAGAATCCCAAACAGTACCTTTACACGCCGCCCACCGCGGTAGCGCAAAATGCCCCGACGCAGAATTCCAAGCCCGTGGAAGCTGCCGCTGGTGGCGTGCATCACCCGTAAAAGTATCTGAAGGCTTTAAATCTTCTTCCCGGCTGACTTTTGTAACGCCATTGTGAATATGCAAGCGGCGTTCTAAAGTTGGCCGGGAATTTTTTCGTCAGATATAATGGTGCGTTCGCGCCGATAATCCTGTCTAATCTATAGAGACCCGTTCTGGAACCCCTAGGACCCGAACGGATGCTTGACCGGATAGCTAGCGGGACCACACCATTAGGAAGCACACCACGGGACGAAGGAGCCTTGCATGGCGATTCAGCAGACGGAAAAGATCTGGCACAACGGGAAATTTATCCAATGGAATGACGCCAAGATCCACGTAATGTCCCACGTGGTGAATTACGGCTCGTCAGTATTTGAAGGCATCCGTTGTTACGCTCCCAAGAACGAGCCAGCCATCTTCCGTCTCAAGGACCACATGCAGCGCCTGTTGGACTCGGCCAAGATTTACCGGATCGAAGTCCCGCAAACGATGGACGAACTTTGCCAGGGCGCGCTGGACCTGGTCGCCGCCAACGGCGTTTGGCCGTGCTATCTGCGGCCTATCGTTTTCCGCGGCTACGGAGAAGCCGGTGTGAATCCTTTCAACTCACCCACCGAGACCTACATGGTCAACTATCCGTGGGGCAAATATCTGGGCAAAGGCGACGTAAGCGAAGGCGTGGAAGCCTGCGTATCGTCATGGTCGCGCATTGCGCCGAACACCATGCCTGCCATGTCCAAGGCCGGCGCCAATTACATGAATTCGCAACTAATCAAAATGGAAGCCATTGTGAACGGTTACGTGGAAGGCATTGCCCTGGACGTAAACGGCTTCGTAAGCGAAGCCTCTGGCGCCAATCTGTTCGTAGTCCGCAAAGGGAAGCTGATGACGCCTCCGTTGGGCAACTCAGTGCTGCCGGGCATTACGCGCGAATCCATCATCGCGCTAGGGGAAGATATCGGGTTGCCGGTGATGGAGCAGATGATTCCCCGTGAAATGCTGTACATTGCCGACGAAGTCTTCTTCTGCGGCACGGCCTCGGAAATTACCCCGATCAAATCCATCGACAAGATTCCCGTGGCCAACGGAAAGACGGGTCCGGTTACGCTCGCATTGCAGCGCGAGTTCTTTGGCATCGTGAACGGCACCATGAAGGACCGTCACAATTGGTTCACGCAGGTACCGGTCAAGTCCCAGGCGAAACTAGCCGTAGGCGTGTAGAAACCTTCATGGGGAGTGCAGCGCATTGAAGAAAAGACCAAAAACACCTGCTACGAATGTTGCAAAAATGGCGCGACTGCAAGACCTTCTGGCGTTCTCTGCGAAGTTCTCGATCAAGGATCTGAAAAAAATGCAGAGGGTCATTGCGGAAGACTGTGAGCGCGTTGACGCTGATTTTCAATCAGTGAATTTGCAACTCGAGTGAGTGACATTCAAATCCGTCTTAGCGACTGTAGTCGGACCAAGCTATCTTTATCCGTCTCCCTCGCCACTCCTCAGCCGTAATCTCCCAGATCTCTGACATCAATCGTCCGGAAACGTAGTTGCGTTCTTCCGTCCCGACGAGCCGCATGCCTTGCTTCTCTGAGATTCGCCGCGATGCGATATTCGCGACGGCCTTGGGAATGCGCATGACGGGGAATCCCAGAACGTGGAACCAGTAGTCGGTAACGGAGTCAGCGGCTTCGGTCATTAATCCCTGGCCTTGCCACGGCAAGCCGAGCCAGAAGCCGCGGTTCTTGTCTTTGGCCCGGCTGAGTGCAATGCTGCCGATGATCTGGTCCGGGTTGGTCTTGAGCCGCAGGGTCCAGTTCCAGGAATCGCCGCGCGCCATGTTGGGCAGCACAACATCGCGAAAAAAGTTATGCGCGCCGTCCGGTGGATACGGCCAAGGAACGGTGTGCGACAAGTGGCGTACGATCTCCCAATGGGGAAACAGCAGTTGGACCTGAGCGGCGTCTGCCAGTTCAACAGGCTTGAGTAGCAGGCGACGGGTTTCCAGGATGGGAATTGGCTTAGTCATTTGGGACACAATGAGCTGAGTTCATGATATCGGATCATAATTTGCGCCGGACTTGAAGCTTTTTGCTGTTCTAAACATCCAAAGCTGTGCGTCAGAAGCGCATCTTGAGCATCGGGACGCGCCTTGCCATCCACTTACGTGTTTTTCGCGTATATGGAATAGTGGTTACAGCAGTGAGTGGGGATAACCTAAAACTCAATGGATAGCTTTCTCAATCTAATCGCGCGCCACGGCTACGTGATCATTTTTGCGGCGGTTTTTGCCGAAGCCATCGGTCTGCCGCTGCCGGCTGCGCTGGTCATGGTGGCGGGAGGAGCTTTGGGCGCATCTGGGATATTAAGTGCACCTTGGGTTTTTGTCCTCTGCTTTGGAGCCATGCTGCTCGGCGACCTGATTGTCTATTTCTCCGGCCGCCACATGGGATGGTACCTTCTCGGCTTTCTCTGCAAGGTTTCCGTAAATCCGGAAACCTGCATCCTGCGGTCCGCAGAATCGTTTTACAAGCGCGGCAAGACCACTCTGCTGATTTCGAAGTTCATTCCCGGCATCAGCACCATGGCCGCGCCCCTGGCTGGTAGCATGAAAATGCGGCTCGGACAGTTCCTGGTCTATGACACCGCTGGCGCCGTGCTTTATACCCTGGTCTATGCCGGGCTGGGATACCTGTTCCACAACTTCCTGCGCGTGATTGCCCACGGCTTTGAAACCGCGGGACGCGCCGTGGAGATGGTGGTTCTCGCCGCCGTACTGGTGTACATCGGCTACCGCATACGACTCTATTGGAAGCACCGCGTGTACCGCGTGGTCCCACGCGTTGACGTGGATATGTTGGCCCGAAAGCTGCGCGGCGAAGAAGGCGGACAAGCCGTGGTCGCCGACGTCCGCAGTCACGGCTACTATGATTCCGGCGCCGAGCGCATCCATGGCTCCATCCGGCTGGAACCCAACAATCTGGAAGCAAGCATCACTTCCCTTCCCAAGGACAAGGAGATTTATCTCTACTGTACTTGAGCACGCGAAGCCACCAGCGCCCGTGTGGCGCATATGCTGAGAGAACAAGGCTACAACGCTTACGTTATCACCGGCGGACTGGATGCGTGGCGCAAAGCCGGCGGCGCGGTGGAAGGAGTCCCCGCGGACGATCTGGTGATGCTGCCAACGTTTAGCTGAAGGGTAGTGGATGCACGACAGGCCCCTGTCTTCCTGAAGTACTAGTAGCCTCTCGGCTTTTCATGCATAACCTATTGACTCGCCCTGTTGCCTTGTAGTTCCCACAGGAGTAGCCTTGGGAAGATACTATTCATCAGGAGGCGACGTGAAAGCTATTATTCTATCTACCTTAACCATCGGAGCCTTTTTCATTGCAGGCTGCGGTGGCTCCTCACCGATCATCCATATTGGCAGCCCTGTTGGACCGTTCGTACTCACCGTAAACCCGGCTTCTTCCAGCGTGGCGAGTTTCAAAGGCGATCGCAACAGTGGAACCATCTCGCCGGATTCTTCCGCGAAAATTGGCTCGGCGCCTTCCGCCGTTTTGATTCAGTCGCCATCCACTCCGCAGCTGAACGTGTTCGTTACGGATTCTGTCGCGAATAAACTCAGCCTGCTCAATCTTGATACGCAGACCGGCGTATTGACCGATACCGGATTCTCCGTCCCCGTTGGTGTTAACCCCGTGGCTCTGGGCGTTTTGAATGGCGCCACAGTAGCCACTCTCGTCCAGCCGCAATTTGGCTTCATCTACGTTCTGAATCAGGGATCGAACAACCTCTCCGTATTCAAAATCACCGATATGGCTGGTCATCTGAGTGCAGTGCCGGGATCGCCATTTACCACCCCGGCGAATCCCCAGTCGATCGCTGTAGCCAACAACAACACAATCTTTATTTACGTAGCGGCCGGTAACCAACAGGTGGCCGGATATCAAGCCAACGCCGATGGTTCGCTTACTGCTCTCCCGGCCCTGGGCGTGCCGGCGACAGCAAATATCAGTGCTGTTTTCTTCAAGTTCCCTTTTCTCTACGCCGCAGACACAGCCAACAGCCAGATCCTGGGATTCAAAGTCCAAAGTGACGGCAGCCTGGTTTCGGTGGGCCCAGGCGTATCCACCGGCACACAACCTGGATCCATGACCACCGCATTTGGATCGATGATTTATGTGGCCAACAGTGGCAGCAACAATATTTCAGGCTATCGCCAGGACGCAGTCACCGGGATATTGACTCCCTTGTCTGGGTTCCCCGTTGGCGCGGGAACCACTCCTGTTTATTTGTCCACGGTTGACGCACTCCATCATCTATATGCCGCCAACCAAGGCTCCAGTAACCTCAGCGCGTTCACGGTAGACTTCAACTCTGGAGCGCTAGTCCCTGTACCGGGTTCGCCTTTCGCCATGGCTACTCCACCGCGAGGCGTGGAAACGGTGTTCATCATGAACGTGGATTGAAACCGCCTCTTAAGTAGACACCGATGGCGCTCACATGGGCGCCCTATGATATCTGTGCCGATCGCAAATCTACCCCGCCTTCGCCCTAGGCTGCGCCGGTTTGCTTTCTTCTTCTCCGGTAATCAGCCGCGCGCTGCTCTTATATGAGATGTAAGCCCAAGCCCATTCCATCATCACCATAAAGCGATTGCGGAAGCCGATGAGGAAAAACACGTGGATGAACAGCCATGCCAGCCACGCGAAGTAGCCGGAGATGTGGAACTTGCCAACGTAGCCGACGGCCCTTGAGCGGCCAATGGTGGCCAGTGTGCCTTTGTCCAGATAGTGAAAGGTCTCACACGGTTTTCCGGCCACCGAGCGCTTAATCTGCCGCGCGGCAAACTTGCCCATTTGAATGGCGGCCGGCGCAACTCCTGGGACCAATTGCACCGGAGCTGACTTCGCTGACGGCGCACCACTTTGCGGCGACGAATTCCCTGCTGGAGTGGTCTGCGAATTCGTCGCGTCGTCAACATGTGATGGCCCTGCCGGATGCAGCGGCGCAGCCGCCAGATCGCCAATCACAAATACTTCCGGATGTCCGGGAATGGTCAAATCATGTTCCACGATCACGCGGCCTGCGCGGTCCACCGGCGCGCCGAGCATTTTCCCCAAAGGCGACGCCGACACACCTGCGCCCCACAGCGTAACCGTAGCCGGAATCTTTTCTTTGCTGACTGGATCTTTGCCCACCGTCACCCAGCCGGGCTCAACGTTGGTGACCATGGCATTCGTCCGGACTTCCACGCCCATATCTCGCAGTTGCTGCTCGGCGCTGGCGGAAAGATCCTCCGGATAACTGGCCAGCACGCGCGGACCGCCTTCCAGCAGAGTAATGCGCGACTTGCTGGGATCAATCTCGCGAAAATCGTGTTCCATGTACCGTTTGGAAATATCGGCGATGGCGCCGGCCAGCTCCACGCCGGTTGGTCCGGCTCCGATGACCACAAAGTTCAGTGGCGGTCCCACACTGCCGGCGATGGCGACACGTTCCGCATTCTCAAAAACCATGAGCACGCGGCGGCGAATTTCAATGGCGTCTTCTAAGGTCTTTAACCCAGGCGCGACTTCGGCCCATTCCGGATGTCCAAAATAGGCGTGGGTGGCCCCGGAAGCGACGATCAGGTAGTCATAGGGCAAGGTAATGGCCGGACTGTCACCTTCGCCTTCGATCCGCACCTGACGGGCGTCCAGGTCAAAGCCGCTGACTTCGCCCAGCAATACTTCAACATTGCGGGCGCCGCGCAGAACGGCCCTTACGGGAGAGGCTATTTCCGCAGGGGAAAGCACTGCCAGTGCAACCTGATAAAGCAGCGGCTGGAAGGTGTGGTGGTTCTTGCGGTCCACCAGGGTTACTTTGACGGGGGTGCGTCCCAGGGCTTTGGCGGCGTTAATCCCGGCAAAACCCGCGCCCACCACCACCACGCGAGGACAATTGACGTTCTGTGTCATCAGTAACATTGTAGTCCAGGGCCAATCGCCGTACACTCTTGAAGGTAAAAGCTTTACGGCCCCGTTGCGAGAGCCGGCAAGGCAAAGCTGGCGGTTAACTGGAGAGGTTCTGCTCCGGCAGATCGCCTCATTGTCTTCCCACCAGACCCGTGATACGTTGCGATCACTGGTCCAAGTGGTCCGGCCTTGGGCGAAGCGATTCGCCTTAAAACCCAGTTTCTGGTGAAGAGTGCACTATGCATATTGATGATCTGCTTCGCATTGCCATGGAGCGCAAAGCGTCTGACTTGCATCTGAAAGTCGGCAACTACCCTCACGTCCGTGTTGACGGCGAACTTGTTCCCCTTACCGATCAGCCGCGCATCTCCGCCGAAGACATGTTGAACATGGCGTTCAGCATGATGTCGAACCGGCAAAAACAAAAATTCAAAGAACAGGCCGAGTTGGATATGGCCTACGGCGTGGCCGGCCTGGGACGCTTCCGTGTGAACGTGTTCCAGCAACGCGGCAACGTTGGACTCGTTCTGCGCGTGATCCCGACGAAAATCCGCGCATTGGAAGAACTGTATCTTCCCAAAATTATCGAGCATGTGTGCGAAGAGGCCCGCGGGTTGTGCCTGGTCACCGGCGTCACCGGTTCGGGTAAATCGACTACGCTGGCCGCCATGCTGGACCGCATCAACTCCAGCCGTCCGGAACACATCATCACGATTGAGGATCCAATCGAATTTCTGCATCGCGACAAAAAAGGTTTCGTGAACCAGCGCGAAGTGGAAGTGGATACGCCGTCATTCGCTTCGGCGCTGCGCGCCAGCCTTCGTCAGGATCCTGACGTCATTCTGGTCGGCGAAATGCGCGATCTGGAGACGATTTCCACCGCGCTGCACGCCGCTGAAACCGGTCACTTGGTCTTCTCCACATTGCACACTCTGGACGCCGTGGAAACCATCAACCGTATCATCGCCGTGTTTCCGCCGCCGGAACAGAAACAAGTCCGCATGCAGCTGGGAGCCACGCTGCGCGCCGTCGTGAGCCAACGCCTGGTGAAACGCGCGGACGGCGCAGGCCGCGTCCCGGCTTGCGAAGTGCTCATCTCCACGGCGTTCGTGCGCGAGTGCATCATGGTCCCAGAAAAAACCCGCATGATCCATGAAGCCATTGCCGCCGGTACGTCGCAATACGGCATGCAGACTTTTGACCAGTCACTCTACGATCTCTACTCACAAGGCCTCGTCAGCTACGAAACCGCTCTGGAAAACGCCAGCAACCCAGACGACTTCAAGCTCAAAGTGCAAGGCATCCATTCCACCGGAGACGCCGCCCGCGAGCAGATGGAGCAAGCCGGGTTTATTTCAGGAAGATAGAACCTCTACCACAGAGGCCACAGAGAAACACAGAGGACGGGGTGCCAAAGCGGCACCTCTTCTTTTTTGGCCGACAGGAAGAACTTTTGCCACAATGAACGCGAACACCTGCGAATCAGAAAACCAAGTCTTGAAGTTCGTCTTTATTCGCGGAATTCGCGGCCAATCTTTTTCTCTCGCGGCCCATCATTACTGTTCTGCTATTCTTCTCCCTGAGACAGCCATGCCCTTCAAACGGCCCAAGAAGACTTACGACGAAAACACGCTCTACGACTACGCCGTCGGCGCGCTGGGCCGGCGCATGCGATCCGTGGCGGAACTGAAGCGGCTGATGCGCACGCGCTGTCCGGAAGAAGCAATCGTCGATAAGGTGATTCTGCGACTCAAAGACCAGAAATATTTGAATGACACGAGCTATGCCGCGTCGTACACGGCCTATCGTCGTGACAACGAGAAGTTCGGCCGGCGCCGGGTGATGACTGATCTTAAAGTCAAGGGCGTCCACGGGGACGTGATCGAAAAGGCCATCGATGAAGCATATTCCGCCGTTAATGAGGAAGAACTGGCGCGGGCCTTCCTTCGCCGCAAACGGCTCAAGAAACCGGAAGACCAAAAACAAACAGCCCGCATCTTCCGGGCTCTCATGCGCGCCGGATTCAGTCCAGGCATCGCGATTAAAATCCTCAAGAACTGGAATGTGGAAGACGAAGTCCTGACTGCGCTGCAGGAAGAAGAGATCGCGGAGTAATTCCTACTCGTAAAACGCCACGGCCACCCAGAAGTTCGCGGCGCCGTGCTGCTGGTCCGGACGGAAGCATACGCCGACGTTCATCCGCTCTAGTCGCGAAGACTCCACATAGTCCATTAACT
>Ga0075024_100000099_pt1 | contig 24359 bp, 27 predicted proteins | sample Str013_2_FD_71389 | JGI IMG/M metagenome (GOLD analysis project Ga0075024, IMG submission 71389) | Freshwater sediment microbial communities in response to fracking from Pennsylvania, USA - Straight Creek_MetaG_SC_2013 | ecosystem: Environmental > Aquatic > Freshwater > Creek > Sediment... | reverse complement strand
CCAATGGTGAAGGCCACGGATTTTTCAGGTGGTTGTGACGCGCCGGTGATGTCGCCCAAAGCGTTGCCCAAGCCGCCGCTTATGCCTTGGGCAAATTCTGTGATGCGGGACCAGACCGTCATTTAAACACTCTAGTAGATTCGTTGGTGGGCGGAAGACTTATGGTTTTTTGCGCCAGTAATAGAACATGTTGAAGACGGGCGTATCGCCATCCTGGCCACGGCCCAAACGTTGCTCGACATGCCAGGCGCGGCCCGCTGTCCAGGCTGTTGCCATCAAAACAGGAATGGCAACCAAGACCAGAAGGATTTGAATGAGCAGATCTGGAAAGCCCAGCATTTTCGAGAAGGCCCAGACCGAGGCAGCCGCTGCTGCACCGACAAGGCAAAAGGCCAATAAGGTGGCCCCCGCTGCGGCAAGAAAACTGCCAAAGGGGCTGAGTGCCTGCACTGATGCGCCGGGCTGTTTATCGGGCTTGATATATTCCTGTTCCATGCGCTTCATATGCCCGGCAGCCGCCAACTAATCAAGCCCGGGGAAGACTCACATATGATTCCAGTGATGGAAATTGGGCCAGATGTTGTCGGGGTAATAGGGGCCGAAATCGCCGGGGTGATCTTCGCGGACATCAAAATATGGCTTCATATCGGTCGTGAACAGGCTCTCTTGTTCATGTCCGTGGTGATGGTGATGGGCGTGATGCCAGTGGTGACATTGATGATGGTGGCGATGATGATGTGCTTCTGCTCCCGGGGACCACACAAAGCCCGCCATGGCGGCGAGCGCTGCTAAAATCAAAAGTCTCTTCATCACTTCAAACCTTCCTTGCCTGATTCCACTGGCAGACAGTGTGCCAGTTGTTCAACGGCAAATCCAGTTGCGCAGAATTGATCAATAGCCGCAGGGGCAGCAATGGCGATGATAGTTCACGCTGTAGGGATAACCCATGGGCCCGTCGCCATAGCCCGGGCCGTCATAACCGCCACCGCCGATGATGACATCGCCATAGGCGTTGGCACCGTATCCATAGCCACCGCCGCCATTATAATGGCCCAGTCCGCGCATCATGTGGTGGCCGTGCATGGGGAAATGGTTCATGTGGTAACCGCCTTCGCGGCCATTATGGAAACGACTGCGGAAGCCATAGCCGCCACCCATGTGGTCGTAAGCGCCACCCATGTGGCCTCGGTGGCCACCGAAATGCCCGCTGCGGTGTCCGCCGGCTTGTGCTGCAGACGCTCCTGCCAATGCGATTGTCAGTGCTAAGATCAATGTTTTCATGGTGTTTTGCCCCTTGCCTTTGTTATGATTAACATAGGTTAACGATTGTGACAAAATTGTGAAGGTGCGTTGGGTCAGGCTGCCGCAGTGTGGGCATCTGCCCCTAAGCCAATCATCCGACAGATGGCATAGGTCAAGTCGGCGCGGTTCAAAGTGTAGAAGTGAAAATCTGTCACACCTTCGCGTTCCAAAGCCTGAATTTGTTCGGCCGCGACCATGGCTGCCACAAGGTTGCGGGTTTCAGGCTCGGCATCAAGGCCGGCAAAGCGCTTGATCATTTCGGGCTGAACATGGGCGCCGCATTTGGCGGCGAACTCCTGAGCCTTGGCAAAGTTGGTGATGGGCAAAATGCCGGGGATCAATTTTATGTTGATGCCGCGTGCGGCAATGCGGTCGCGCAGCCGCAGATAAAATGCGTTGTGAAAGAAGAACTGGGTGATGGCTTGGGTTGCGCCATGGTCTGCCTTGTCGGCTAGAAAGGCCAAGTCCTCTTCGATAGAAACCGACTCGGGATGTTTTTCCGGATAGGCCGAAACGCTTACCTCAAAATTTCCGACCTCGCGGATGCCGCGCACCAGGTCAGCGGCGTTGCGGTAGCCATCCGGGTGCGGTGTGAAGCGCGCACCCACACCTTGTGGCGGATCGCCGCGCAAAGCCAGAATGTGACGCACACCTGCGGCCCAAAACTCCTTCAGCACATCATTCACTTCGTCTTTTGACGCACCCACGCAGGTGAGATGGGCGACCGGGGCCATGGTGGTTTCCTGCGCAATGCGGCGCACGGTATTCAACGTGCGGTCTCGCGTCGTGCCGCCTGCGCCATAGGTGACGGAGACAAAGCGCGGGATCAATGTTTCAAGTTTGCGCAGGTTGCGCCACAGGCTGACTTCGGCCTCGTCCGATTTGGGCGGGAAGAATTCGAAAGAAACGGAAATATTTTTGCTCACGCGCTGGCCCTTGCGGTTTGAGTTGAATGGGTTTGGACTTGCGGCAAGGCAGCGAGCCAGATGGAAACCGTGAGGCCGGCACCACTTTTCAGCCAAGGTGGTGGCAGCACTTTATGTTCGCGCAAGGTCAAACCGCTGCGGGCCAAAATGCCTGACATTTGCTCTGCCGAAACGCCCAAGCGGCGGTGGGCATGGGCGCTGCGCAAATCTTCCACCTCATGGGGGGCGAAATCCACAATCAACATCTGGCCGCCCGGCTTTAACACGCGGCGTGCTTCCAGCAATGCACGTTGCGGATCATCCAGAAAGTGCAGAACTTGATGGATGGAGATGAGATCAGCGGTCGCATCGGCAAAGGGCAGCGCATAAATATCGGCATGACGGATTTGGACGTGTTTCAAGCCAGCACGTTCGATATTGGCGCGAGCAATGGCCAGCATGTCGCGGCTTTGATCCACGCCCCAGAGTTGGCCGCCTTTCGCCGCAAAGAGTTCCAGCATCCGGCCCGTGCCAGTGCCCAGATCAAGAATGGTGTTGAACTTCGTCTGGCCCAGCATTGCAAGCATTGCGGCTTCAACTTCATCTTCCTGCACATGGAGCGAACGGAGTTTTTGCCATTCCACCGCATTGGCGGCAAAATAGTTTGCAGCCTGGGCTTGGCGTTGCTGACGGATTTGTTCAAGGCGCAACAGGTCTTCAGCTAAAATAGCATCATGGGCGGGAAGCATATCAACCAAAGCCCGAGACAGGGCTCCGCCCCTGCCCTCTTCACGTTGACGGAAAAGCACCCAATTGCCTTCCTTGTGGCGGGTGATCAGGCCTGCTTCTGTCATCAGCTTCAAGTGGCGCGAGACGCGCGGCTGGCTTTGGCTGAGAACATGGGTGAGCTCAGTCACATTCATTTCGCCATGCGACAGGGCAAAAAGTATACGTAACCGCGTCATCTCGGCCACTGCGCGCAAACCTGCTAAAAGTTCATCCATCACCACCTCGGTTCGTTATCAACTATATAAACATATCTTTATATAGATTGCAACGCTCGCCGTTTTTTGCCAAAATCGGTCGCAAATGATTTGGCGTTGGGGAAGTCTTGATTTTTTTGCAAAGACCTTCACATTGCCACAGTGTGAATTGACTATGGGCTTTGAAGCTCCGGCTTCAGTTGGATGGGACGCGTTAAAATGAATATCGATCGCCGCAAATTTCTTTTGGCAGCCAGCGCCTTGGCGTTTGGCATCAGCGCTGCTGAGGCCGCAGGTGCGGCGGGCCCAGCCGATGAGTATGTGCACCAGGTGGGTGTGGATGTTCTGGCGCTTGCCAAGGGTGGACACCGGGGAGACCGGGCTTTACAGCGGCGTTTTGCAAGCCTGCTCAACCGTTATATCAACATTCCCGGTGTTGCCAATTTCGCTTTGGGGCCGGCCAAGCAGACTTTGCCTGCGGGCGACAAGGCCAAGTTTTATGATCTTGTTTCAAACTACGCCGCCGCTCTGTTTGTCTGGTATGTGCAGGATTTTCAAGGTTCCGATCTGAAAATCGGGGCTTCAGCAGAACAGGGCAAATTCACTACGGTTGACAGCGCGATCGTTGGCACAGGCGAACAATTGCGCTGGCGTGTGACGGGTAGCGCGGGGGGGTACCGGATCGCCGACATTAATGTGAAAGGTGTTTGGCTTTCGATTGCCATGAAGAAAATGTTTGAAGATGCTTTGAACGCATCGCATGGTGATTTTGAGCCGCTCTATGCTAAGCTGAAAGAAGCGGAGACTTGGTAATTTACCTTGTCTTAACCACCAACGGCTGAAACAAGGGGAGAGAGCTCGAATCATGATTTCACGCCGCTATTTCCTTGGGCTTTTGCCTTTTGTCTTTGCTTTGCCTGCGCGGGCGAATGATCACCCATCTGTGGTGTTCATGAGCCGGGTGGGTGAAGAGCTTTTGCACGCGCATCGGCAGGGTACTGTTTCAGCCTTCATGCGGGTCATCGAGCGCTATGCCGATATGGAAGAGATCTCGTCGGAATCGATTGGTTCTTATGAAGTGCCCAGCGGGCAGGATGCGCGCTATCGGCGCGGCGTTGCGGCTTTCATTTCGCGCTATATGGCTGAACAGAGCCGCAATTATCCCATCGCCAAGTTTGAGATCGGTGAGGCGACTGTCGACAAGGACAAGAATGTTCTCGTCGCATCCACCGTCTATATGATGGCTGGGCAGACCTATACAGTGAGCTGGAAACTGAACTGGACTGGTGGCACCTATAAGATTGCAGATGCGCGCTTTCTAGGCTTCTCGATGACAGGCCAAGAGAAAAGTCTGTTCACCTCCTATATCGCCAAGCATGAAGGCGATGTGAATGCTTTGATTGTTGCGCTGAACCGATAATGTTGCAAATTTTGCGCTGGGCGGCTGTGATCATGCTGGTCGTGGCACTTGCATCCTGTTCCAGCGGGCGGCGCGAAGCGGCCTTTACGCTGGAAGGTGTAAGCGCACCCGAGGGTGTTTGTGCGGTCAATCCGCAGCAGTTCGGCAAAGCAGAACCTATTCCTGATTTCCGCGAAGGCAATGGCTGCGGCATCAACAACGGCTTTCGCGTATTCACAATTGGTGATGTTGGTTTGTCCCCGGAAGCGATGATCACGTGTGACTTGGCGGATGCTTTGAACACGTGGATTGCCAGTTCGGTTCAGCCCACGGCGCAGGCGGTTTATGGACAAAAGGTTGTCTCGTTCAAAGTGGCCGCGTCTTACGCTTGCCGTCCGCGCAATAATGTGCGTGGTGCCAAGCTTTCGGAACACGGGCAAGGCGATGCGATTGATATTGCGGCTTTCACCTTGGCAGATGGACGCGAAGTTAATGTGCTCACCAATTATTATGGCAACGCACAAGACCAGCGCTTTTTGCGCACGGTGCGTGGCCAAGGCTGTGGGTTATTTCATACCGTGCTGGGGCCCGGCTCAGATCCCTATCACCGCGACCACATACACTTGGACCGCCAACGCGAACGCCGTGGCGGCGGGCCATATTGCCATTAGGCTTGCCAAGCATCTGATTCCCAGCATAGTCTCAGACCGCTTCACAAAACTGTCAGACACATGGCGGGCGAGGCAGGGAGGGAAATTTGAAATTTATTCTTTTGCTCATTCCATGCCTTTTGGCATTGGCTGTGCCGTTTTATAATGTGGTTGATCCACATCTATTCGGCTTTCCCTTTTTCTATTGGTTCAATTTGTTGCTGGTGCCGGTTTCGGCGCTGTTCATCTATGCGGCTGACAAAGTGGAGAGCGGCAAATGAGCGGGCTCAATGTGACGGCAACCATCGTCTTCGTGGCGTTTTTCGCTTTGGTGACGATCATGGGTTTTTGGGCTTCGCGCTGGAAGGCTGGCGATCTTTCGCAGCTTGATGAATGGGGCTTGGGCGGGCGGCAGTTTGGGCCGTGGGTCACCTGGTTTCTGCTCGGGGGTGATCTCTATACAGCGTATACGGTGATTGCGGTTCCCGCTCTGGTTTACGCTGTGGGTGCCTATGGTTTTTTTGCCGTGCCCTATACGGTCCTGATTTACCCACTGATCTATCTCCTCATGCCACGGCTGTGGAATGTGTCAGCCCGGCACGGCTATGTGACGGCAGCTGATTTCACCTATGGTCGCTATGGCAACAAGGGGTTGGAGCTTGCCGTGGCCATCACTGGCATTCTGGCCACCATGCCCTATATCGCGCTGCAACTTGTTGGCATGGAAAAAGTTATTCAGGCGCTTGGTTTTTCCGGCGAAGGCTATCTGGCGCATCTGCCGCTCACCGTGGCCTTTGTCATTCTCGCACTTTATACTTATTCATCTGGTTTGCGCGCGCCTGCTCTCATCGCCTTTGTCAAAGATGCGATGATCTATGTTTTCGTGATCGCCGCTGTGGTGATTATTCCGTATCAGCTTGGTGGCTTTGCCAATATCTTTGAACTTGCGGGCAAGGCTTTTGAAGCCAAGATTGCGGCCAATGCGGCGCTGGTCCCACCGGTTAAAACGGCTATGGGCCTGACGCTGCTGCCACAACAAGTGATGCCCTTTATGACGTTGGCGCTGGGTTCGGCTTTTGCCTTGTTCATGTATCCGCACGCGCTGACGGGTGTGCTTTCGGCATCATCACCACGCGCCATTCGATTTAATGCCATGACCTTGCCTGCCTATTCGTTGGTACTGGGTCTCATTGCACTTCTGGGTTTGATGGGCCGGGCTGCTGGCATTGATGTTAAAAACCCGCAGGATGTGGTGCCGCAATTGTTTTTGAAAATGTTTCCGGATTGGTTTGTGGGTTTTGCCTTTGCGGCCATTGCCATCGGCGCTCTGGTGCCCGCAGCGGTGATGTCTATTGGTGCGGCCAATACGTTTACGCGCAATATTTGGCGGCCTTTCATTAACTCCGACATGAGCGGCGATCAAGAAACGGCGCTGGCCAAGATGATGTCTCTCATTGTGAAGCTGGGTGCTTTGGCTTTCATCTTCTTCATCCCCACGCAATATGCCATCGACTTTCAACTTCTTGGCGGCGTGGTGATGATCCAGATTTTCCCGGCGATGGTGTTTGGGCTTTACACAAGGCGCATCCACGGCATGCCTTTGCTGATTGGTTGGATCATTGGGTTGCTCACTGGCATCTTTCTGGCCTGGGGGCCGAAGTGGACACCGATGTGGCCAACGCCTGCAGGCTTTTCGATTTACATTGGGTTATTCTCTGTTGCTGTGAATGCCATTGTCACCGTGGTCTTGTCTTTCATTCTGCCCAACACGGGCTTTGATGAAACCAAGCCGCAAGACTTTGAGGATGGTGCAACTTTGCCACCGCATGTGCACCAGCCGGAGCCTGTGTTCTAAGTTTGACGCGTCATCACTTGTGCTTTGCGTCCGAACCAGACGCAGGCGACAACGATGAGCGCGAAGATGATGGCGCGTAAAGTGATTGTTTCGCCAAGAATGACGCTTGCGGCGATCAGTGACATAAAAGTTTGGAGAAGCTGCACTTGCCCCACTTTGGCAATGCCCCCCATAGCGAGGCCCTTGTTCCAGGCAAAAAAGCCGATCAGTTGGCTCATCAGGCCTAGGTAAGCAAAGCAGGACCAGCCAATCACACTTTCATGTCCGCTCAGTTGGCGCGACAGATAGAATGTCATCGGCAAAGTGATCGGCAAGGCCAGAAGCAGCGCCCAGCAGATCACCTGCCAGCCGCCAAGTTTCTTTGAAAGTTGCCCTCCCGCTGCATAGCCCATGGCCGCAGCGATGACCGCCAGCAGCAACAGGATGTCGGCGGCATGAAGCTCAGTGCCGCCATCCCACAACGCAAAAACAACGACAGCACTGGAGCCCGCGATGCTCCAGGCCCAAAAGGCGCGCGAGGGTCTCTCATGGGCAAAAATAGTGCTCATCAAAGCTGTGGCCAAAGGCAAAGCGGCCAGAACGACTGCGGCATGTGATGCCGGGGCTGACCGCATGGCAATGGCTGACAGAATAGGGAAACCGAAAATCACGCCTGCGACCACAAAAAGCAATTGCTTCAGATCATGCTTGTCGGGCCGGGTTTGGCGGGTGACCAGCAACAATGGCAATGCCACTGCGGCCGCGACGACGGTGCGCCCGATTGACAAGAACAGCGGATCAAACTCGCGCACGGCGAGGCGCGTCAGCGGCAGCGTTAAGGCAAAAATAGCCACGCCCACAAAGCCGAGCCAGAGGCCCTTCACGTCTTGTTGCAATAAATATCCTTCCTTTGGTTTGACATAAATACCAGCTATAGACACGCATAGACTGCGCCACATTACAGGATTCTATGGAACAGGCCTCCGCCCGCAAAGTTCGTTTTTCCTATTCGACTGCCGATCAGCCGTTCCTGCAACGTGCCATTATCCAAGCGATTGAGAAAATTGGCGGGCAGCTCAAGTTGAAAAAACTGTATCTGCGCCATCAAGAAAATATGCATCGTGGCGAAAGTTTTTTTGACAGCGCGATAAACTTATTGCGGATCAATGTGGAGTTTGATCCTGCGGCTCTTGCCGCTGTGCCCCGCCAAGGGCCTGTGGTGTTTATCTCCAATCATCCTTACGGCGTTTTAGATGGCATCACACTCACCTGGCTTGCGCTCAAGGTGCGGCCTGACACGCGAGTTCTGGCGGGGGCGGTTTTGTGCCAGGATGAAAATGCGGCCAAGCATCTCCTGCCAGTGGACTTTGCGCCGACGCGCGAAGCCCGCGAGATCAATGTGAATTCAAGACGCATTGCGCAAGAAACTTTGCGCAATGGTGGTGCTGTTGGGATTTTTCCGGGCGGTGGGGTTTCAACTTCCGAACGCCCACACAAGGGCACAGCGGTTGATCTGGCATGGGCGCCGTTTACCGCCAAGTTGATCAGCATGGCCGAGGCGACGGTGGTTCCGGTGTTTTTTACGGGGCAGAATTCGCGGCTGTTTCAGATCGCCAGCCATTTGAGTTTAACGCTACGACTTTCGCTGGTGTTTCGTGAAACGGCGCGGCGCATCGGAACCGATTTGAAAGTGCGCGTGGGCAAGCCCATTCCTTATTCTGAGATTGCGCAGTTCAGCAATCGTGACGAGATGATCCGCGAGTTGCGTAAGCGCACCTATGCTTTGGCGCGGCCTTCGGATGTGATTGGCTCTTCGCATGATCTGCATTTGCGCCAAGGGCGCATCAAAGGCTGGAAACAGAGCGGCACGGAATGATGATCACGCTTGCGTGAATCACAGTGCGGCCTCATCTTGCCCCCGGACGGAGAAGGTTTGGGGTGACCATGCGGAAACTGATCTGTACACTGATCATGGGAGTGGCTTTGCTTGGCCCTCCGGCACAGGCCAGCGGCTGTGCTGCTGAAGGCACTGTGCAAAGTGCGGCTTCGGCCTTCATGGTGGCGGCGCGGCACGGCTCTGCGCAAGGCTTTTCATCGGCTGCGGCGCGCTATACGGATTTGCGGCGCTTGGCGATGTTTGCACTGGGGCCTTATCGGCGTGACTTGCCTTCGGAAATGGAAGGCCATTATATTTCATTGGCACGTGGTTTTATGGGTCGGTTCATGGCCAGCCACTCTTCTGGGCTTTCAGGTGGAACGATAACGATTACGTCGTGCAGCGTCAGCAACGGCAATACCACCGTGGCGGGGCGGTTGAATTCGGGCAGTTCGGTTGTCTTTCGGCTGGCCGCAAACGAGCGTATTGAAGATGTGAGTGTGTCTGGCATATCAATTGCGCAGGCCCTGCGCAGCAAATTCACCGGCGTTATCCGTGACAATGGCGGTGATATTAACGCCTTAATCAGTTATTTGGAACAATGAGTTGTTGGCGTGTTAGGGCGGGATTTTAGCGTCCTCAATTCTGCCACAAGTGAAAAGCAATTCACGAAAAACATGGGATCGAAAATGAAATCAACACATCTTGCTGCAGCGCTTCTGGCGCTTTCACTTTCGGCCTGCACTTCCGATCCCTTCACAGGCGACCAGCAGGTTTCAAAAACGGCCATTGGCGTTGGTGCCGGGGCTGGCGTTGGTGCGATTGCCGGTGCCATCATCGGTTCGGCGGTGAGTGCTGATGCGCGCAAGGCTGCGCTGATTGGTGCCGGGCTTGGCGCGCTGACCGGCGGCGGCATTGGCCTTTATATGGATAACCAGGAAGCCAAGCTGCGCAAGCAATTGCAGGGCACGGGGATTTCGGTGACGCGGGTTGGCGATTCCATTGTTCTCAACATGCCTTCCAATGTGACTTTCGCGACCAACCAGTCGGATGTTAAGCCACAGTTTTATGATACGCTGAATTCAGTGTCTCTGGTCTTCAAGGAATATAAGCAAACTTTGATCAATGTGGTGGGCCATACGGATTCCTCCGGCGATACCAATGCCAATTATGATCTTTCGCGTCGGCGAGCAGCTTCTGTGGCGCAGTATCTTTCGGCCCAGCAGTTGGACCCGAACCGCTTCTCGGTTGAAGGCCACGGCGCCAATGATCCCATCGCTTCCAATGCCACGGCTTCGGGCAAGGCGCAGAATCGCCGCGTTGAAATCACCATTCTGCCTTTGACCTGATTTTGAGCGAGGTGCGCTTTACAGTTTCCTTCGGCGGCCTCACGCATGAGAGGGCCTTTGAGGTGATGGACCTGCTTGAGGGCGATTTCCGTCTTGACGCGCTGGCCGTCAGCATCAACGAAACCGATGAGATGCGCGCCTTGTGGGAAACTGTTGCATGGTTTGCCACGGAAGTTGAAGCGCATGAGGCTTCTCGATTGATGGCCCTGCCCCATGTGACGATTGGCCCGGTGCCGAACCGCGATTGGGTGCGTGAATCCTTGGCGGGCCTCGGCCCTGTGTCGGCCGGGCGGTTTCATCTCCATGGCTCGCATGATCGTGGCATTCAACACAGTGGCGTCGTATTGGAGATTGATGCGGGCACGGCCTTTGGCACGGGACATCATGGGACGACTTTGGGCTGCCTTCTTGCTTTGGATGAGATTGTGAAGCGGCGGCGGCCTCGGCGTATTCTTGACCTTGGCACGGGCACAGGCGTTCTCGGGCTGGCTGCCGCCAAGCATTTGAAGCGGCCGGTTCTGGCCACGGATATCGATCCGGTGGCAGTTGGCGTTGCCATAGACAATGCACGGCGCAATGGCGCTTTGCCATGGTTCAAAGGCTGCACGGCGGCGGGGCTGCATCACATTGCCATTCAGCGCGCAGCACCTTTTGATTTGATTTTTGCCAATATTTTGGCACGGCCTTTGGCCTCGCTCGCACCCGGCCTTGCCAAAATGCTGAGCCCCGGCGGGCAGCTCATTCTTTCCGGCCTGACTGTTGATCAATTGCGCTGGATCAAAGCCTGCTATGTCAATCAAGGGCTGGTGGTGGCACAGGTGATCCAGAGCGGCAATTGGATTGCGCTGGTGATGGGCTGCAAAAGGTCACCAAAAAACATAAAAGCCCCGCACTTCGTTTCAAAGCGACGGGGCTTGGATATTTACAGAATGCTTAGCCGTGCTTGGCCCAGACGCGCGAATGAATATCACCACGCGACATGCCGATATCGGCCAGGAGACGATCATCAAGTTTGTGCAATTGGCGCACGGCCCGTGTGCCCGCCACAAGGTTCTTCATCCGCAGCATAAGACCCGGCGATGCGCCAAAACCCGCATTGCGCACTGTTGCCCGGTCTAAACTTATCAACGTCATCTTACTCTCCAAAATATTGCAACGCACACATTAACATGCAACAGACGCATAACATTCGTTTCTTGCTGTTTTGATCAATATTCAATAATTACAGCAATATTATGACGGCAACCGTCTCGTTTCTAAGGCTTTCTCTGGTCCAGAGGTGTTAAAATGGCGTTAATTCCTACTCAGTCATGCATATTTGGCAACTCTTATCTCGCAACTGCGTTATCGCCTATTCGATTTTGTAAAGTGGATGTCGAACGAAGTTGTGCAAGCGTGCTAAGAGCGGCCAAAATCAATAATCGTTGAGGAATATGATGATCCCTTCCAGCCCCGCTGCCAAATTGTCTCACCTCCGCGTGGTCCTGAAAGCGCAAAAACTTGCGGGCTTTGTGGTGCCGCGGCAGGATGAATTTCAGGGTGAATATGTGGCGGCCTATGCCGAAAGGCTCAAATGGCTCACCGGGTTTTCCGGCTCTTGGGGCACAGCCATTGTTTTGGCACGCAAAGCGGCGCTGTTTGTGGATGGGCGCTATACCACGCAGGTTCGCAAAGAAGTGAGCGCCAAAGCGTTTTCATTTCATCATCTGATGGACGCGCCGCCGCAAGCTTGGTTGAAGACTCAGCTCAAGAAAGGCGATGTTTTGGGTTTTGACCCGTCGCTTCTGACCGTGGCCGAAGCGCGACGTTATGCGCAGGCCTGTGCCGAGGTGGGGGCCAAGTTTATGCCCGTGTCCAAGAACCTTGTTGATTTGATTTGGCAAGACCAGCCCACACGTTCGCAAAAGCCTTTGTTTGTGCAGCCCCTCAAGTTTGCGGGCAAGACAGCCAAGGCCAAGCTCAATGATATTGGCGCGGAATTGAAGAAGAGCCGAAGCGAAGCTGTGTTCATCGCGGAGCCATCTTCTGTCGCGTGGCTATTTAATCTGCGAGGAAGCGATGTGCCGTTCACACCGGTGGTTCTGGCTTATGCTCTGGTGCACCAGAAGGCCAAGGCGGAGTTATTCATTGAAGAAGAACGTTTGCCCCCCGATGTGAGAAAAGCGCTGCGGCCGATTGCTGATGTTTACGCGCCTGCCCTTTTGGTGCAGCGGTTGAAAAAACTGTCGCGCAAGAAAATTGTGCTGGATGAAAATTCCGCGCCCGAAAAAGTGCGGCAGATTTTAGTATCTGCCAAGGCGCTGGTCAGTTTTGCTGCTGATCCCTGCACGATGCCTAAAGCACAGAAGAATGTGGTTGAAGCCCAAGGTGCACGTGATGCGCAGATTCGTGACGGCGCGGCGCTGTCAAACTTCCTGCATTGGTTTTCGGTTGCGGCGCCGCTGGGCCAACTAACTGAGGCTGATGCGGCGGCAAAGTTGAAAGCCTTTCGGCAAGCGACCGGGGTTCTGGTTGATCTCTCGTTCGAAACCATTCCAGCATCTGGCCCCAATGCTGCCATTCCGCATTATCATTTACCGCCGGGCGCTGGCCGCAAGATCAATATAGATGAAATTTTCCTGATTGATTCAGGCGGGCAATACCGTGACGGCACAACGGATGTGACGCGCACGGTCATCATCGGCAAACCGACAGAAGAAATGAAAGACCGTTTCACCCGTGTGCTGAAAGGCATGATAGCGCTTTCATTGCTGCGCTTTCCCGTGGGCACAACCGGTGCCCATATTGATGCTTTGGCGCGGGCAAATCTCTGGGCGGCTGGTTTGGATTTTGATCACGGCACAGGGCACGGAGTGGGCAGTTTCTTGTCAGTGCATGAAGGGCCTGCGCGGATTTCTAAGGCAAGCCACGTGGCGCTGAAGCCTGGGATCATTTTATCCAATGAGCCCGGTTATTATAAGCCCGGCCACTTTGGTATTCGCATTGAGAATTTGCTGTTGGTGGAAGACGCCAAAGCCATCGAGGGCGGCGAGCGCAAGATGATGGGATTTGAGACGTTGACGTTCGCGCCGATTGATCGTGCATTGATTGAAACAAAATTGCTTACCCGCGACGAGTTACATTGGCTGGATCAATATCATGCTCTGGTGTTGAACAAGCTTGGCCCTTTGATGGAAGGCGTGGCGTTGGCTTGGTTGCGGGAGGTTTGCTTGCCCTTCACGCATGGTGCGTCTCAACTTGTCGGTCTGCCGAACAACGCGGCGTAGAGCTTCTTGTCGCGGCCATAAACGTCGGTGCGGAATTCGATGCCGTTTTCGCTGGAGAAGGCCGTGGCATAAACCAGATGGACGGGAACGGGTTTGGGTAGATCGACGCGTTGGTTTTGCCCGCCCGCCCAGGCCGCATCCACTGCTGCTTTGTCCATGCCGACGCGTTGTAACATCGCATAGGCCAGTTCGTCCGGTTGTGAGAGGCGGATGCAGCCGTGGCTGAAGGCGCGTGTGGTGTTGAAGAATTTGTCTTTGGCAGGCGTGTCATGTAGGTAAATGTTAAATCGGTTGGGCAGCATGAATTTCACTTTGCCAAGGGCATTCTTCGGTCCTGGCTTTTGGCGGAAGGTGAAGGGGAATGAACTCGTGGCACTATATTGCGCCCAATTGACGGAACTCCAGTCAGCCAGTTTGCCGCCAGCATAAAGTTCAAACTCTTCGGCATAGGCATTGGGGTTAGCTTGCAACTTCGGCAACATTTCACCCGTGGCAATATTATACGGCACCGTCCAATAGGGATTGAGTTCAATATATTGCATGGCGCCGGAAAACTCTGGCGTTTGGGTGGCCACGGCGCCGACCACAACATTCATCCGGTCCACCACAGTATTGGCGATCACATGTTCCAACTCAAAGCCCGCGATGTTGATGAGGAAATGTTCATCGCCCAAGTTGTCCGGCATCCAGCGCCAACGTTCCATGTTGATGATGATCTGTTTCTGACGCTCTTGGGGCGAGACATTCATGGCAATGATGGTTTGTTTTCCGAGAAGACCTTTGGCTTCAAGCCCGTGGCGGATTTGGAATTTGACTACAGCGGCGGCGAGCGCCTTATCATAACTGGCCGAAGCGCCATCAGCGCCCTCAAAATCACCTGTTAGTGTGAGAAGGCGACGAATTTCTGGCACACGCGGATCATTGCCGCCGGGCGTGGTTGAAGGCCCTGCCCCAATCACTGGCCACGCGAGGCCTTGATTGATCGCGTCCGTATAGAGTTTGAGCATTTTCTTCAAGGCTTGATAGTGTGGATTTTTGGATTCAAAGCTGTTGAGGAATTTATTGGTGTCCGCCGATCGGCTCATATCGGTGATCAAACGCAATTCATCGACGGTTTTGGGATTGCGGAAAAGATTGGGATCGACCTTCTGGGGTGTGACACGGCCGATCTTGATGTCGGTGGCATAAGCGACAAAAAATGCCGTGAAATAGAGTTCGGCCTTGGCAGCCTCTGCGGCATCGCCAGTTTGGGCTGCGGCTTTCATGAGCTGCAATGTTTCCAACGGATAGTCCTTGCCGTTCAAGCCATCATAGGTGGCATTGCCGACCCTGGCGATAAACTGATCCATGCGGGCTGTGCCCACCCAATAGGCGGCGGCGTGATTGGTGACATAATGGGCAGTGAGTGCCGCCCGCAGGCGTTCAATCGGCAGTCCCAAGCGCTGGCCGCTGCTGAGCAAGCCTGCCACTTGGCCCTGCACTGCGTTTGCGTCCTGGGCCAAGCCTGGCTGTGCCCAACACCAAAACAAAACGAAAAACAGGGCCTGAATGAATTGACGCATGAACTGCCTCTCCCGACTCGCGGATAGTCTATCACACGTTGAGCAAAAGGAATTCACGCTCCCAAGACGAAATGGTGCGGCGGAAATGCTGCATCTCTTGATACTTCACATCATTATAGGCTTCACAGAATTGTTCGCCCAAAATCTGCCGTAACACTTTGGTATAGGAAAGCTTGTCCAATGCTTCATCAAGGCTGATGGGCAGCGTGTGGGCATAGCGGTAAGCGGAGCCTGTGACAGGTTCAGAGGGTTTCACTTTTTCCGTCATGCCCAAATAACCCGCAGCCAGCGACGCCGCGAACGCGAGATAGGGATTTGAATCGGCTCCGGGCACACGGTTTTCGACGCGTAGGTTCGCAGCGTCGGATGCAGGGACACGCAGCGAAACCGTGCGGTTGTCGATGGCCCAGTGGACATTGGTCGGGGCATCTGAATCCGGCACCAAACGGCGATAAGAATTGACGTTGGGCGCCAACAGCGGCAGGGCGGCCGCCATATAGCGTTGCATGCCGCCGATATGATTGAGGAAGAGCTTGGAGGGTTTTCCATCGCGGCCCGCAAAAATTGTCTTGCCGGTTTTGAGATCGAGTACTGATTGATGGATATGCATCGAAGAGCCCGGCTCATTTTCATGGGGCTTGGCCATGAAGGTGGCGTAGACATCATGTTTCAAAGCCGCTTGGCGCACGGTACGTTTGAAAAGGAACACCTGATCGGCCAGTTCCAACGGATCGCCATGATTGAAGTTGATCTCCAACTGGGCTGGGCCTGCTTCATGCGAGAGCGTATCGACATCCAACTCCTGGGCTTCGCACCAATCATAAATATCTTCGACGATCGGGTCAAAATCATTGGCGGCGTCGATGCCATAAGCTTGCCCGCCGGACTCTTTGCGGCCTGAGCGGCCCACGGCGGGATCCAATGGATAGTCCGGGTCGAGATTCTTTTTCACCAGATAAAATTCAAGTTCGGGCGCGATGATCGGCTTCCAGCCCTTGGCTTTGTAGAGATCGAGAACGCGACGCAGCACATGGCGGGGTGAAATGGTGACAGGTTCGTCATTCAAATGATAGGCATCGCAGATCACTTGGGCGGTGGGTTCGGTGTACCACGGCACGATACGGATCGTATCCACATCGGGCTGCATGTAAATGTCGATGGCGCTGTCGCTGACGGCTTCTGTGTCAGATACAAAGCGGCCATTGATGGTCAGGGTGAAGACTTCTTCGGGCACGCGCAGACCATTCGAACGGTTGCCTTTCAAGAATTTCTTGGGCGGCAAGATTTTGCCCCGCGCTGTGCCGGACATATCGGCAACAAGGCACTCAACCTCGCTGATCTTGTTGCTGTCGATAAAATCTTCAAACTTGGCTTGGTTCATGACACATCATGGGTTGTTGACGGGACTTGAGCTTAGCCTGCCCCGTTGACGCAAGCAAATCAGGCCCGCTATCACAGTGCATGAGCAATTCCATTCTCGCCGCATCCTACTATCAAGCCACGGCCAACTGTGTTGTCAAAACCCACAGGCTTGACGGCGATCAATCGGTCGATGTTGTGGTGATCGGGGCTGGCTATACGGGGCTTTCGGCAGCGCTGGAACTGGCTGAAGCGGGTTATAAAGTTGCTGTTTTAGAAGCAGAAACCATCGGCTTTGGCGCATCTGGCCGCAACGGTGGGCAGATTTGTACCGGCTTTTCGCCGGGCCAAAGCCGATTGGAAGGCCAGCTCGGCAAAGCGGACGCGCGGGCCTGCTTTGCTTTGGCCGAAGAGGCGAAAGTGTTGATTGAGCAGCGCATTGCCAAATATAAAATCAATTGCGATCTCACCTGGGGTTATATGCATTGCATTCCCAAAGCACATCAGTTTGGCGATCTCGAAGCTTGGGCGGCGGAATATGAGGCCTTGGGCTATGGTGGCAACACGCTGCTCAGCAAGGCTGAGCTTGAGGCCAAGCTGGGCACAACACTTTATCACGGGGCTTTGCGGGAATCGCGCGCCGGGCATTTTCATCCGCTCAACTATTGTCTGGGCCTTGCGGATGCCGCGATCAAGGCGGGGGCTCTGATTTATGAGAACACGCCGACTGTGGAAATTGATACGGGCCCCGCGCCCTTTGCCCGCACGGCGCTGGGCAAGGTTTCAGCCAAATTCATGATCATTGGCGGCAATGCTTATCTGGGCCGCGCCGTTCCTGCGCTCTATGGGCGGGTGATGCCGGTGGCCAGTTATATCATTGCCACAGAACCTCTGGGCGAGAACCGTGCCAAGGCTTTGATCGCGGATAATGACGCGGTGGCCAATACCAATTTCATCGTCGATTATTATCGCCGCTCAAAAGATCACCGCCTGCTCTTTGGTGGGCGGGCCAGCTATTCCGGCATGATGCCTGCGAACCTGGGGGAATATATGCGGCCGCGCATGACCCATGTTTTTCCGCAGCTGAAGGACGTCAAGATTGACCATGCTTGGGGTGGCTCTATCGCCATCACGTCCAACCGCCTGCCCGATTGCGGTCGGCTTTCGCGCACGGTTTATTACGCCCACGGCTATTCCGGCCAAGGCGTGGCGTTGGCCGGGCTTTATGGAAAGTTGATGGCCGAAGCTGTCCGTGGCACAGCGGAGCGGTTTGATCTGATGGCCCGCGTGAAGCACCTGCCCTTTCCCGGTGGGGCGCTGCGCACCCCGCTTTTGGTGGCGGCGATGGCCTATTACCGGATCAGGGATGTTTTGAGTTAACACCCGCGAACTGCGCCAAATCACTTTGCAGCTCACCATAGCCCGTGAAGCGATATTCATAGGTGAGGCCCAGTTTTGCAGCGGCGGCCTTGGCCTTAGCTTCCAATGTTTCATCTTTGGTCTGCGCCAGATAGACCAGCTTTTCATAATGCTGAAAATAGTCGGGCAATAGTTCTGGATGTTTGTCCAGACCAAGACCCTCCCACATCAGCTTATCAAAATGCCGCGCCAGATAATCTGTCAGAAAAAAGCTGCGCATGTCTTCATCGGCGCGTTTTTCGAAAGCGGCGTTGCCAGAGTAGAAGGCATAACAATGCGGGCCTTGAATGCGGGCCACGCCCTCTTCTGCCAGCATCTGATCAAGCTGGCCGCCTGTGCCGCAATCGCCATATAAAACGAAGATCGTTTTATATGCAGGTTTGTTGGCGCGGATCTTCTCACGCAGGGCGGGCACGATGAATTGCGGCGTGTTGTGCCATTTTGCGGGCAAGCACTGAATATCAAAGATCGGCCAGCTCTGGGTTTCGATCACATCAACAATCTCACGGGCCAGTGCCCCACAGGCTAAAAGCAGGATTTGGGCGCGAGGCGCGCTGCGTTCAAACGTTTGCGAGGGATGGAGATCCATATCATTCAATTTTGGCAACCCTCCTTCATCCTTCATTTACTTTGGCCGAAGCTTCGGCTGAATTTTGGCGTCTTAACTACACAGCAACCATACTCGCGTTTCTCGGTCGAAAGCCAGCAGGTCTGTCCAATTGCAAATGTCTATTTTAGGGCACGTTAAGAGGTTCCGCGTAGTTTGACTTCAAGTTCAACGGCATGAGGCCTTTGAACGGTGCTGATAATAAAACTGGAGAGTTTCATATGAAGAAGTTTCTTAAAGACGACTCGGGCGTGACTGCAATTGAATACGCACTCATTGCTGCTGCCATGGGCGCTGGCTTGATCGCCATTACACCAACCCTGTTGACCTCAGTTACTGCCAAGTTCACGACTATCAATGGTTACTACAAGTAATCGATTGGCTGCCTCGCAAGGGGCAGCCGATTGTTTCAGAAAAGCGCCGATTTGTTCGGCGCTTTTTTTATTGTGTCGCTCGTTACTTTTTCAGCATCGGATTGCGCTCAATTAGAACTTTGGGCTTCAGTCGGCGCTTTGGAACAAAAATTTTGTTCAATCAATTATCAACTATAATCAATATTCTCATTCAAAAGCTGAGAAGCCAATCGAATTGCCGTCGTTAATTTCAATCCGCGTTAAGAGGTTTCGCTTAATTTCAGAGCAGAGCTAAAACTAAATATTGTTGCGTGCTTGTTGATCTGTGCTGCCAAGTTGGAGAGATAGAGATGAAAAACTTTTTAAAGAACGAAGCAGGCGTTACGGCCATTGAGTACGCACTTATTGGTGGTGCCGTAGGTGGCGGACTTGCAATCGTCAGACCCGCATTGTTTGCTGCCGTTAAGAATACGTTTGGCGTTACCTTCGTTGGCTATTTCACCTAGACAACTTGGCCGTCTCAAATAAATTGCGCAGAAGGCAACAAGCCTGGTTTTCTGCAATTGGTATGGGTTTCGGCAAAAACCTATGAGCCCCTGCACACATTGAGGGCGTATTTCGTCTCCAGTTGCAATATGTCATCAACTATAACCGAATTTTGTTTTTTTAAGTTGCAATATCCATAAAATACACTCATAAATTTAGCTTATATTAAGAGATTTAGCTCAGCAAGGTGACATGCGATAGCCGGGAAATCTGGCTTGCATGATCAACTTGCGTGGAGTTGGATATGAAGACGTTTTTGAAAAATGAAATCGGTGTGACTGCAATTGAATATGCGCTCATCGCCGCTGCAATGGGCGGGGCGCTTATTTCTGTATCGCCCACTTTACTCGCCGCTGTGAAGGCGAAGTTCACCGTCATCAAGGGTTACTTCAGCTAACAGCTGCTAAATCTAGCCGTGCGCTTGCTACTTCAGAGCCATTTGATTGTGTTTGCGCAAAATCAGGGCTTTGGCGGTTTCGACGGCCACAGCGGCATCGCGGCAATAGGCATCAGCGCCCACGGCCTTGGCGAATTCTTCGTTCAAAGGCGCGCCACCGACGAGGACGATATAGTCATCACGAATGCCTTTTTCCTTCATCGTATCGATCACCACTTTCATATAAGGCATCGTGGTGGTGAGAAGGGCTGACATGCCGATGATGTCTGGCTGGTGCTCTTCCAAGGCTTTCAGATAGTTTTCGACCGGATTGTTGATGCCGAGGTTGATGACATCAAAGCCAGCACCTTCCATCATCATGGCGACGAGATTCTTGCCGATGTCGTGAATGTCACCCTTCACTGTGCCGATGATCATTTTGCCGAGGCGTGGGGCACCCGTCGCAATGAGCAAGGGGCGCAGGATCGCCATGCCGGCTTTCATGGAATTGGCGGCGAGCAAGACTTCCGGCACGAACAGGATGCCATCACGGAAGTCGATACCGACGATGCGCATGCCTTCCACGAGGCCTTCAGTCAAAACCTTATAGGGCGTCCAGCCGCGCTTCAGGAAAATATGGACGGCGACTTCCACTTCCTCTTTCAGGCCATCATATAAATCATCATGGACTTGCTGCACCAACTCCTCATCATTGAGGGTGTCGAGGTCCAGATCGCCAGCGTCACTCATCGAAGCACTCCAAATTGCATTTCAAACTTACGGGTCTATGGTCAATAAACCCTTTCACCCTGCGACATCAGGGTGCCTGAATGCGACTGTTGAGGCAAGGGTGAAGGGTAGGTATGGTATCTCACCACAGGAGAGAAAATTGCACCCATCGCTTGATGTGCCGAAACTTCGGCACCAATTCCCCGCTCTGGCCCTTCAAGACGATGGCCTCGCGCGGGTTTATTTTGATAACCCGGCCGGCACACAGGTGCCCCAGCAGGTCATTGACCGGATGGTGGAGGTTTTGACGGCCAAGAATGCCAATCTCGGCGGGGCTTTCAGGACGACACTGGATGCCACCGCGGTGGCGCATGAGGCGCATCAGGCGTTGGCCGATTTCTACAATGCGGCTTCAGCCGACGAAATTGTTTTCGGCCAGAACATGACGAGCCTGACGCTGCATTTCTCACGCTGCCTTGCCAAGTTTTTCAAGCCTGGCGATGAGATTGTTTTGAGCCGGATGGACCATGACGCCAATGTGGCGCCCTGGCTGTTGCTGGCAGAAGATTACGGCCTCAAAGTGCGCTGGCTGGATTTTGATACCGACACCTATGAGTTCCCGGAAGATGCGCTCAGCAAGGTTCTCACATCGCGCACCAAGCTTCTGGCCATGGGCTGGGCCTCGAATTGCACGGGCACGGTGAATGATGTTTCCTATTTTGCAAAACAGGCCAAGGCGGCTGGGGCTCTGGTCTATATCGATGCCGTACAATATGCGCCGCATTATGCGATGGATGTGCAAAACTTGGGTGCTGATGTCGTTGTATCTTCGGCCTATAAATGGTTTGGGCCGCATCAAGGTATACTCTGGGCGCGCAAAGACTTATTGCGTGAAACCTTCGCCTATAAAGTTCGCGCTGTCGCGGATACGGAGCTGGCGCATAAGTTTGAAACCGGCACGCAGAGCCACGAAGGCATGGCTGGATGCATCGGTGCGATTGAATATCTTGAACAGTTTGGTGCGGGCGACACCCGGGTGAAGCGCATTGCCAGCGCTTGGGACAGGCTGGCTGTCCATGAGCATGGCATTACCGGGCAACTCATTGAGGGCTTGAAGGGTTTCAAGGGCCTCACCATTCGCGGCATCACTTCGGCCAATGCTTTACACCGCCGCGTGCCCACGGTTTCCTTCACCGTCGATGGCGTGAACCCCGAAAAACTGGCGAAACATTTGGCAGTCGATAATATCTTCGTCTGGTCTGGCCACAATTATGCGTTGGAGCCGATCAAGCGCATGGGGCTTGAAAAGAAGGGCGGGGTTTTGCGCGTGGGTTTGGCGCATTATAATACGGCGGAAGAAGTGGACGCCCTGCTCGCTTCGCTTCATGTTGCATTGAAATGAGGATTGTATGACATACAAGATCGCCATCGTCGGATTGGGCAAGATCGCAACGGACCAACATGTGCCCTGCATCACCAAGAACAAGCGCTTCAAGATCGTAGCCACCGTCAGCCGCAATGCCGGGCTTACCGGCGTGGCGCAGTTCAAAACTTTGGCAGAACTCATTGCCAGCAAGGTAAAAGTGGATTGTGTGGCCCTGTGCACGCCGCCTACGGTTCGGCTTGCCATGGCGATGCAGGCGATGGATGCCGGGTTTGACGTGTTAATTGAAAAGCCGCCGACGCCCACGATCGGTGAACTCTTTGCCCTTCAAGCCCACGCCAAGAAGAAGAAACGCGTGCTGTTTGCTACGTGGCATTCACGCTGCAACCAAGCGGTTGAAGAAGCGCGGCGGCGGTTGAAGGGAAAGCAGGTCACCACGCTCAAAGTCACTTGGCGTGAGGATGTGCGGCACTGGCACCCGGGGCAAGAATGGATCTGGGAACCGGGTGGCTTTGGCGTGTTTGACCCCGGCATCAATGCCTTGTCAATTGTGACGCGCATTTTGCCCAAACCGATATTTGTGGATCATGCGGTGATCGAAGTTCCTGCCAACAAGGCGACGCCGATTGCCGCGCAGATTGCGTTCAAGCATGGCGACGGCGCAGCAGCGGAATTGTCCGCCGATTTTGATTGGCGGCAGACCGGCACGCAGACCTGGCAGATTGAAATGGCCACGGCGGATGGCATGGTTTTGAATTTATTCAAAGGCGGCACAGTGTTAGAAGTGAACGGCAAAACCATTCTGGAAGCGCCGATGGAAGAATATGAGTTGATCTATAAGCAGTTTGCCAAGTTGCTGAAGGCGCGCAAATCAGATGTCGATGCCGCACCGCTGCAATTGGTGTGTGATTGCTTTATGCTTGGGCGACCGAAATTGGTGGAGAAATTCGAGTAGGTCAGAGCCAACTGGTCAGCCAGAGATCGAGTTTTGTCTCTTGCCGATACACCGTTCTCACAATCAGCGCCGCTGCCAGCGCCACGGCCATGCCGCCCAATATGTCTGTGACATAGTGCATGCCGACAAAGACGCGTGAGAAGCAGACCAAGAGCGCCAGCATGACCAGCAATCCCAGCCAGCGCCTCATGCCGTGAAGCGCCCAGGCAAAGATGATGCTGGTGGAAGCGATGGCATGATCTGATGGGAAAGACCAATCCACCGTGGGCGCCACCAAGAGATGGCTTACGCCAGCGTCATAGGGTCTGGCGCGGTGCGCAAACAGAAGAATGATTTGTGCCAGCGCCAAGCCTAACAGAAAACTCGCTCCTGCCGCGATGCAAGCATGGCGCGATTGCGGGCGCGGTTCGCCCAGCCACCATTGTGCCACAATCAGCGCCACCATGACAGGTACGCCGAATGTGGACAGTCCAATCATTGCTGTATCCAATAACGCAATCTTTCCTGAAAGTGAGTTGATTGCTGATGTAATGCTGCTATCCATCGGGCGCGTTTCCAAAGGTTTCGAACAAGCACTAGCATGGCGAACAACTCACAGCACACTGTCTTTCTGGTTAGCATTTTGCTCAAAGGGTTCTTGGCCCTGCTCGAATGCATCAGTGGCTTGACGGTTTATTTTGTAACCCCCGACGCCATTCGCGCGCTGGCAAACTTTCTGTTGCACAACAAGCTCGTCGCAAACCCGCATGATTTTCTGGCGAAGTTTCTGGAACATGCGCTGCAGGATTTTTCGGTGAGTGCCAAGACGTTTCTGGCCATTTATCTAATTTTACACGGGCTGGTGAAAATTGGGGTCGTAGCAGGTCTGCTCAGCGGCAAGCCGTGGGCCTATCCTACCGGGCTTGTGGCGCTGGGACTTTTCATCGCCTATCAGCTGGAGCGATTCACACGGACGGGTGCGCCCGCACTGCTGGTGATCTCTGTGTTCGATGCCTTCATCATGTATCTCGTGTGGCGCGAATGGCAGGCCGCCAAGGTGAAATATGGTTGGCAGTGAGAGAAGGCTTGCTAAACTTTCTCGTTGTGCGTCGCACTAAGGCGCTTCGATCATCAGCGGCGACAGGCCCTTGGCGCGGCTTTTGAGCTTGCGATCAAAACTCACGAAAGCTGTGCAATGGTTTGATCTTGCCAGATGCAGTGCATCAGCAAAGTCTAGGCCTTGTGTCATCCAATCCAAAGCTTGGGCCACAATTGCTGGCTCTTCAAAGTTGACGCCCGCAATGCCACCCAACCCCCGCAGACCCGCTGCGATCACTTCAGACGCAAAGCCATAGCCAGAGCGCAGGACCCATTCAGTTTCAAGAACCACCGTGATTCCAATGAAGAGATCGCCCGCTTCAATCACGCGCCGCGCCGCACGCGCTTGGTCAGGTTCATCAGCAGTTAGGAAGCGGACAATAACGTTGGTATCAACCGCGCGCACGGCGTTTGGCTTCCCTAGCGAT
>Ga0075024_100000098_pt1 | contig 24359 bp, 21 predicted proteins | sample Str013_2_FD_71389 | JGI IMG/M metagenome (GOLD analysis project Ga0075024, IMG submission 71389) | Freshwater sediment microbial communities in response to fracking from Pennsylvania, USA - Straight Creek_MetaG_SC_2013 | ecosystem: Environmental > Aquatic > Freshwater > Creek > Sediment... | reverse complement strand
TAATTTGTGCTGACGAAAGTGCTCACGACACAAAATCGTTGCGTGAGCTGCGCGCAAAATATGACGCAATAAACATCAAACTCGACAAGACAGGCGGCCTAACCGAAGCGCTGCGCATGTCGAAAGCCGCAAAGGCTGACGGATTTAAAGTGATGGTGGGCTGCATGCTGGCCACATCGCTGGCCATGGCCCCTGCCTTCATCGTTGCGCAGGGTGCTGACTATGTTGATCTTGATGGACCATTGCTTCTGGCCAAAGACCGCACACCTTCAATCACCTATCTCAAAGGCGTGATGCAACCGCCACCTGCGGCACTTTGGGGCTGAGTTTGTGAAGATTGAATAGTGCAACACCAAAGCCCGCGGCTGAAATCAAAGCCATGAACAAAAAGGCCCTTCCACCTGCCATTTCATAAAGCGGGCCGGAAATCCATTGCGTGCCAGACAGCAAAAGCCCGGATGCAAAAGCGGTATAAAGGCCCTGTGCTGAGTTCCGCAAATTTTGCGGCACATTAAGCCGGATGAAATGCATCAGTGAAAGATGAGTAAGCGCAAAAGATATACAATGCAAAAGTTGCAATAAGAATATCATGCCAAAATCCGTGGCAAAGCCCATGCCGATCCAGCGCAAAGTTGCACCAAATAGGCCCAGACACAATATGCGCGGCAGCGGCACCCTTGCAATGATGGATCCTGAAAAGAAAAACAGCGACGCCTCTGACAATACCGCGCTGGCCCATAGAATGCCGATATACAGCGTGGAGAAACCCAGCCCCGCCCAATAGACCGTGCTTTCGGTGTAAAGCATGCCATGGCTGCAATTTGACAAACTGGCCGCCAACAAAAACACCGTAAAACGAGAGGCAAAAAGAAATCTAAAAGCCTCTCCCAGTTGAACCGGAGAAACCTGCGGCAGATGGGATGGATGTGGCGGTTCTGGTGGCAATATCCACGTGGCGCAGGCCGTCATGAACTGTGCGCCTGCAATAATCAGCATGGCTTTTTCGATGGGCACGATTGTCAACAGCGCCCCAGAACCAAGGCTGCCTGCCAAAAAGCTGAGAGATGCCCAAAGCCGCACGCGGCCATAGTCAAAGCCTACACGAGACGCAGCTTCAATGCTGAAACCTTCAGTCATCGGAAACACCGGCGAAAACATGAAGGCCGCAAATGAACCCAAGGCCAAAATGGCAGCAAAGCCTTGGCTGAGTGACAGGCCCACATAAGCCATCACAGAAACCGCAGCGCAGCCGCGTATAACCCAGAGGCGTTTGCCGCTGTAGTCTGCAAGGCCCGCAAAAAATGGCGCGCCAATCACCCGCACCACAGTCATCGCCGCGATGACCGCAGAATTGGCACCCAGCGAAAGTCCCTGACCTTGCAGCCACAAGGGCAAGAAAGGCAACTGAACGCCATTGCCAATCATCAAAAAGGCATAGGCCAGTGAAAATCGAAAACCGAAAATCCGAGGAGTCATGCCCACCTGCAAAATAGGCGCAAAGCCGTAAAATAAAATTTATTCAATAAATTGCATGGCACACCACTGCGTCTAAACCAAACGTTCACCACTTTCCACGATAAATGGCGCGTGTGGCCATTGCGCCATACGCATGTCAGTTTGTAGTGGTGAGTTTCATGAGTGAGCTAAATTCGGTGCCTCCAGCCTCGTTGGATGAAGTTCTGACTGCGGTAAAAGAAACCGCGCGTGGCAGATGGTTCATCGAATCCTTTGAAGCAAGGTTGCGCGCCAGCGAATGCAACCGCCTGCTTGAAGCCATTTCAAAGCTTGAAAGCCATGTACTCTCAGTTTCTAAAAATGGCGCCGATGCCGAACTGCTAATCCGTGCCCGCGCAGCAATCGCTGCGGCGCGCAAGGATATTGTGGCAGTTGAACCAACCATCGCTGGCCTTTCTTCGGAAGCCAAGCTTTTTGCCCAATTGGCTGAAAAAGCCCGCAACGCCTTCAATGACAATCCCAAGGCAAACCAATCTGTATCGCGCGCTTTGCAACTGGTTGTGGATCTGGACAGGGAATTGTCACCACCACCACCAGCCATCGCAGCGCCAAGCCCAACACAATTTTTCAAACAAGATGAAGCGATTTTTGAACCAGCGCCAAAACAGGTGCTTGCACCGCGCGTTGTCGCAGAACCCGTAGTGGACACAAATCCACGCGGCGCAAAACTTGTAATCCACCGCATTGCGCCACCCGTTGTGCCGCCAGCACAAAGCAAAGTTGAGCCCGAAATTCCAGTCCAGGATCCAGTCATTGAGCCGCAACTGGCATCTGAAACAATTCTCGAAAATCCGGCCCCGCAAGCCTCAAATGCCATTGTACCTGAAGAACACGCAAAAGGTCGTGTGGTTATCGTGCGCCGCAAGTCTGAAGAAATGATCGACGTGCCCTTCGTTGATATGGCGGGCGCACCGTCACAACAATCCGCACCAGCCGCTTAATTCAAACAACGCAACATCAAAATCCACGGTTTAAAGTGTTCCTTTACCAAGTTCGTACAGGTTGTGGTCGGGGACGGATATGATGAACACCAAGTTAAACCAAACGATCAAGCGCCGCCGCTTATTGCAGTGGGTGGCGCTGCTGCCACTTGTTGTTGCCGGCAAGGCGATGGCGGAAGACCCGCTCAACATAGGCTCAGTTACTTCAATTGCGCCGCGTCTGGAGATGCAGGGCAAGCTCGCCACCAAGACCGAAATCCTTGAAGGCCAAAATCAGGCCCCCATGCTCACCCATGGTTCAGTGCATGCGCTCAATGGTGCAATCGCCATGTATGAACAGATTGTGACCAGTGGTGGCTGGTCTGCCTTGCCCAAAGTGCAGTTCACCAAAAAATCAAAGCCAAATCTCATTCACTTGTTGCGTGATCGTCTAACCCGTGAAGGCTATTTGCAATTTGACGCGATGGCTTCACCGATTTCCGACATATGGGATAGTGAGCTGACAAGTGCCATCAAGGCTTTCCAATATAATCATGGCGCACTGCCAACTGGCCTGATCGACGAACGCACCCGTCAAGAATTGAACATCGCCGCGGAGTGGCGGCTCTATTCACTCAACGAAAACCTGCCACGCGTTGCGGAGTATTCGAAGGATTTGGGCCCGCGCTATATCGCGGTCAACATTCCTGCCGCGCAGTTGGAAACTGTCGACAACGGTCAGCTCTATTCGCGCCATAATGTGGTGGCGGGCAAATTGGATCGCCCCACCCCTGCACTCAAAAGCCGCGTGAGCGACATTGTCTTCAACCCAACATGGAACGCGCCTGCTTCTATCGTCGGCAAAGACATCATGCCGAAAATGGCAGCCGACAAAACCTATCTGCGCACCATGGACATCCACATCTATGACGGCGTTGGCGGCCCAGAGATTGACCCAACGACGATTGATTGGGAAAAAACGGCCCCAGATCGCTATGTGTTCAAACAGGCACCGGGCGACCACAATGCGCTGGCCAATGTGAAGGTCAACTTCGCCAACAAATTCATGGTCTATATGCATGACACGCCGCACCGCGAACTCTTCGCCACCAACAACCGGTGGGAAAGCTCTGGCTGCGTGCGGGTGGATCAGGTCAAAAAGCTGATCACCTGGATTGTGAACGGCTTGGACGGATATGACGAAACCAATTTCGATCCGATCATTCAAAGCCGTGAAACCCAGCAAATGAAAATCCCGCGCGGGCCTGATGTGCGCTTTATGTATCTCACCGCTTGGGCCACAGAGGATGGGCGTGTGAACTTCCGGCCAGACATTTACAAACTCGATGGCAAGGGTTTCGTGTTGGGCCAGCCTGATCCACAAATCGCCGGGCAAGTGGCCGCCAACGGCAATTGAACTGCACTGGAAATCTTTGCGGCGCTCACCTATATCTGAGTGATGCAACTCAATGGCTTTCACCACCTCACCGCTATAACGGCAGACGCGCCGGGCAATCATAAATTCTATACACAAGTGCTTGGCCTGCGCATGGTCAAGAAAACCGTCAATCAGGATGACACTTCCGCCTATCACCTGTTCTATGCCGATGGCTTGGGCAGCGCTGGAACGGACATTACATTTTTTGATTGGCCAGCGGCGCGCGAAAAGCGTGGCACCAACTCGATCGCCCGCACGGGCCTTCGCATCAAGGGTGATAAGGCCTTTGCTTACTGGGCCGATCGTTTCAAGCAACTCGGCGTCAATGCGCAAAAGCCCAGCGAAGAAAACGGCCGCCAGATTATTGTATTCGAAGATTTTGAAGGCCAACGCATGGCGCTGGTATCTGACGAAGCTGAGAGTGCCGCTAATTTCTGGGCCAAAAGCGCCGTGCCGGAAGAGTTCCAAATCCGCGGCCTGGGGCCAATCACGCTCAGCGTTGCCGATAATCAGTACACTGATCTTATTTTGACGGAAGTGATGGGAATGAAGCGCGGCACGCCGTTTGGCGATACGCTCGTTTACAAAATGAATGGACAAGGCCCAGTGGCTGAACTGCATGTGCGCGTTGAACCAAACTTGCCACGCGCTCAACAAGGCGCAGGCGCCGTGCACCATGTGGCATTCAATATCGCCATGGGTGACTATGACGCTTGGGCCAAGCGATTGGCTGAAATGCGCATTCCCAATTCAGGCAAGGTCGATCGCTTCTGGTTCAAGAGCCTCTACTTTCGTGAGCCAAACGGCATTCTGTTTGAGATAGCAACAGACGGCCCCGGCTTCCAGGCCGATGAGCCGATGGACAAGCTGGGTGAAACGCTATCCCTGCCGCCTTTTCTGGAAAGCAAGCGTGCGGCGATTGAGGCTGGATTGAAGAAGCTTTAGCGCAGATGCGCTTCGTCGGAATTAAATAGTTCCGTCACCCCTGCGAAGGCAGGGGCCCAGCTTTTTGAATGGGAACCAGTGATAAGGAGCTGGATCCCCGCCTTCGCGGGGATGACGATCTGTTGGGGTCGTTCCGTTACGTGTCATTCCGCTCTAGGGCAAATTATCCCGCATAAATATATCAATCCTGATGCGTTCCTGCGCCTCGATCACTGGCGCATTGTCTGCGCGTGCAATCAACACACGCACCGCAGAGCGCACTTCGTGGCCGGGGTCTTGATTAATGATCACGTCAATGGTTCCACGAATGAGTGCACGACGGGAGCCTTCGGTTACCTCATGTGCGATGAACACGATGTGGCTCGCGCGGCCAGAGGCCTCAAGCGCATTGGTTATGCCTGCCGTGCCGCCGCCGACGTTATAAATGCCCAGCAAATCTGGGTGCTCTTTCATCAATTGCTTGGCCAGTTCTTCGGATCGCTCGGTGTCATCGCGACTTTCCCGCACTGGCAGAACCATCAGTTCAGGAAACTCATGCGCCATGACCTGTTCAAAGCCGAACTGACGTTCAATATGGTCGCGCAAAGCCAATGAACCCGCAAACAACCCAACCTTGCCTTTGCGCCCATTCAAGAAGCGCCCCATCAGCCCCGCTGCCGTTCGGCCTGCTGAAGAGTTATCAATCCCCGCATAATGTGTGCGCTTTGATCCGGGCACGTCTGAAACTAGCGTGACCACTGACACACCCTTGGCCACAAGGCTGTTGATTGCCTCACGAACCGCCGGGTGGTCAAGCGCCACCACGGCCACGCCGTCAATGCCGTCTTCAAGGCTGTCCAAAACTTTGGCCAGCAGAGGCCCGTCAAACACGTCAACGCGTTTGACCATGATGGCAACCCGCTCAGCGCCCATGCGCTTGGCAGCGGCTTCAACTTCCTCTGAAATGCGGTTCATGAATTCGCCCGCCGTGTTCGGCAACACAAACCAGAACCGATATTCGCGGCCTCGCGCCAAGCGCGCAGCAATGCGGTCTGGCTGATAATTCAGCTCTCGAATTGCCGATTCAACCTTCTCAACCGTGCGTGCTTTGACGCCAGGGCGGTGGTTCAGCACCCGGTCTATCGTTGCAACTGAAACGCCCGCTTTTTGTGCCACATCTTGAATTGTGATCTTTACCATGCTTCCTTTGAAGCGAATCCTTCAGGACTTGTCAAACGCCAATCATTCCGGCATCTACAATTGATGGACAATCGCATCAAACTGGCTGCCGATATTGGCGGCACTTTCACTGACATCGTACTCGAAAAGGGCAAGGAACGCTGGAGTGGCAAGGTCTTAACCACCACAGGAGCCCCTGAACTGGCGGTTTTGGAAGGCCTTCAGAGTGTTGTGGATGGCGCAGGCTTCAAGCCCTCAGACATTGACGTATTCGTCCATGGCACCACGCTGGCCACCAATGCGTTGATAGAACGCAAAGGCGCAAAGACCGCCTTCATTACCACCGAAGGTTTCCGCGATATCATCGAGCAAGGCTATGAAAAGCGCTTCGATCACTATGATCTCATGATTGATCGGGCCGAACCGCTGGTGCCGCGCCATTTGCGATTGCCAATCAGAGAGCGCCTTGCAGTCAATGGCGATGTGCTGATCCTACTGGATGAAGCCGCTATTCCCGCGCTAGCCAAAACCATACGTGCGGAAAATTGTAAATCTGTGGCCATTGGCTTGATGCATGCTTACGCCCACCCCGCACACGAAAACCGTGTGGCCCAATTGCTGCGCCCGCTGTTGCCGGATGATGTGACAATCTGCTTGTCCTCAGAAGTTGCGCCCGAAATCCGCGAGTATGAGCGCTTCTCCACCACCGTCGCCAATGCCTATGTGCGCCCACTGATGGCTGGCTATCTGCACCGCCTGCAAGAAGGCTTGGCTAAAATTGGTTTGAATGCGCCGCTATACCTGATGATGTCAGGCGGCGGGTTGACCACACTCGAAACCGCAGCGCGCTTTCCCATCCGACTGGTTGAGTCAGGGCCAGCAGGTGGCGCAATTCTCGCAAGTCGCATCGCCAAGAGTTTGAAACTGCCGGAAGTTCTGTCCTTCGACATGGGCGGCACGACGGCGAAAATCTGCCTGCTGTCCAACGCCGAACCAGAGCGCGCCCACCGCTTTGAAATCGCCCGCGCCTATAAGGACATGAAGGGTTCCGGTATCCCCGTACGTATTCCGGTGATTGAAATGGTTGAGATTGGCGCTGGCGGTGGCTCCATTGCGCGTGTGGATAAGCTTGGGCGTCTCACCGTGGGGCCAGACAGCGCAGGCTCAATGCCCGGCCCCGTTTCCTATGGCCGCGGCGGCACCATGCCCACTGTCACCGACGCCAATGTCAGCCTTGGCAAGATTGACCCCGAGTTTTTTGCAGGTGGCAAAGTCAAGCTGGATTCCGTTGCCGCGCAAGCTGCCTTCATTGAACACATCGGCAAACCCCTTGGCATAAAAGATTTTTGGCCAGCCGCAGGTGTTGCAGAAATTGTCGAAGAAAACATGGCCAATGCCGCGCGCGTGCATGCCATTGAACGCGGCAAGGATATTTCAAGCTGCGCCATGATCGCTTTTGGTGGCGGCGCTCCTTTGCATGCGTGCCGCCTTGCTGAGAAGATCGGCATCGATAAAATCATCGTGCCACTCGGTGCAGGCGTAGGCTCTGCGATCGGCTTCTTGCAAGCGCCAGTGGCCTATGAAATCACCAAGAGTTCAGCGGTGAATCTGGACAATTTTGATGCCGCGAAAGTGAACAAGCTGCTTGAAGATATGGCCACCTCGGCAAACGCCGTGGTGCAACCAGCGATGCAGAGCGGCAAGCCGCATCTGAGCATCAAGGCGGATTGCCGTTATGTTGGCCAAGGCCATGAGATTCAAGTTGTCATTCCGGTTCGCAAGTTGGCGGATGCGGATGGCAGAAAGCTCAAGCACGCATTCGAGAGCGCCTACAGAAAAGTTTATGGGCTAATCATCCCCAACCAGCCCGTTGAGGCCATAACCTGGTCAGTGACCAGCACATCGCCAACACCCAAAGTGCAGGTGGCCGCCAAAACCCAAAAGCGTGCCGCACCGAAGCCGTTGCGCAATCGCCGCATTTTCGATGCGGCAGTGGGCAAACTGGTCAATGCGCCTGTTTATTGGCGCTTCACCATGAAGCCAGGAGCCGCCATAAAGGGCCCGGCCATCATCGCAGAATTTGAAACCTCCACAATTGTGGGCAGCCGCTTCAACGCATCAATTAACAGCCTCGGGCAAATCGTGATGGAGAAAACAAAATGAGCAAGAAAGCGCTCGACGCCATCCGCACGCAAGTGATGTGGAACCGCCTCATTGCTGTGGTTGAAGAACAGGCTCAATCACTTTTACGCACAGCCTTTGGCACCATCACACGTGAAGCTGGCGATCTCTCTGCAGGCGTTTACAACACCGCTGGTCAAATGATTGCCCAGGCCATGACCGGAACCCCCGGCCATGTGAACACCATGGCCCATGCGGTGGGGCATTTTTTCAAGCATTTCCCACAATCCACCATGAAGCCCGGCGATGTTTTCATCACCAATGACCCATGGCAAGGCACAGGGCACTTGTTTGACTATGTGATGATGACACCGGTTTTCTTGAATAAGAAACTGGTGGCGTTTTTTGCCTCCACTTGTCATTTGATTGACGTGGGCGGCATCGGCTTTTCGGCCAAGGCCAATTCTTCTTTCGAGGAAGGCACCTATATTCCGCACATGATGTTGCGCAAGCAGGGTGTGCTGAATGATGATCTGATGACGGTCATTCTCGCCAACACCCGCAACCCGATTGAAGTGCGTGGCGATCTGCTGTCTCTCGTTTCTGCCAATGACACGGGTGCGCGCCGCCTCATTGAGATGATGACGGAGTTCAAACTCACCTCGTTGGACAAGCTCGGCAAACACATTCTCACCCAATCTGAAAAGGGTGCGCGCGAAGCCATCAAGCAATTGCCAGATGGTGAATGGTCTTATGAACTGCCGCTGGATGGTTATGAAAAGCCGATCACCATCAAAGCAAAACTGAAGATCAAATCTGGCAAGGTCACCGTCGATTATCGCGGTACATCTGAAGTTTCAATATTCGGCATCAATTCGCCGCGCACCTATACGGAGGCCTATACGGTTTTCGCTTTGAAAGCTGTGATCGCGCCACATGTGCCCAATAACATCGGCTCGCTCAATTGCTTTGATATCGAGACGGATCCGCACACTGTGGTTGACCCCATTCGCCCATCGCCTGTCACCTCGCGCCACGTCACTGGCCAGATGTTGGCTGATGCTGTTTTCGGCTGTCTATGCCAAGCCCTGCCCGGCCAAGTGCAAGCCGAAAGTGCTGGCTCCATTTGGATGTTGATGTTCAACTCGGCCCATGGCCGTGTCAGCCAAGATCAAATCAAAGGCGCGCAGCAATATTCGGTGCTGGCCATTGGCCTTGGCGGCATTGGTGGCAGGCCCGGCAAAGACGGCCTGGCTTGCGTGGCCTTCCCCTCTGGCATCGGCGGCATTCCCATCGAGATCATCGAAGGCCAATGCCCGTTGTGGTTCAAGGAAAAGCAATTCCTGCCCAACAGCGGCGGTGACGGTGAATGGCGCGGCGGCCTGGCCCAGCGTTTTGAAATTCACAACCGTGAGAATACGCCCTTCACCATTTCAGCCGCAACCTTTGACCGCATCAAGAATGCAGCACAGGGCCGTGAGGGTGGCAAGCCCGGCGCGCTTGGCGTGGCGCGACTTGGTTCAGGCGCGCATTTGCCCGACAAGGGCATTCACCTTGTGCCGACAGGTGATTCATTGATTGTGGAATTGCCCGGTGGTGGCGGCTTCGGCAATCCCGCCAGGCGCAAGCCTGAGCTGCGCGCGGCGGATAAGAAAGCCGGTGTCGTTACGTAACGCTTTTCTTGGCGAGGAATTTCTTTTTATTCCAAAGCTTTCGTGACAGAACCTCATGCAAATGTTCAACTGCGTCATAAACATCGGCGTAGGAAACATAGAGCGGCGTAAAGCCAAAACGCATCAGATTTGGCGCACGGAAATCGCCCACCACACCGCGCACGATCATCGCCTGCATCACGGCATAGGCCTGTTCATGTTGCAGGCAGACATGACTGCCGCGCTCGGCAAAATTCGGTTCGCCAAAAACTGAAATGCCAAATTTGCCACAGCGTTGTTCTGCCAGTTCCGCAAATAGTGCGCATTGTTTCACTGCCTTGGCATAAAGCCGCTGCATGGAAACGCCCTTCCAGGCATCCATCGCGGCATCCAGCGCCACCATATTGAGCATCGGCTGTGTGCCGCACTGAAAACGCGTGACGCCTGAAGCTGGTTCATACTTTTGACTAAACGCAAAAGGCTTGGCATGGCCCCACCAGCCCACAAGAGCTGACACGGCCTCATTCTGCAATCGCGGATTCACGAAAAGAAATGCCGGCGCCCCCGGCCCACCGTTGAGATATTTATAGGTGCAGCCCACCGCAAAATCAGCACCACTGCCGATCAGATCAACCGGCACAGCGCCTGCCGAATGTGCCAAATCCCAAATCACCAAAGCGCCCTTTGCATGGGCCTTCGCCGTAATTTCTTTCATGTCATGGCGACGTGCAGAGCGGTAATCCACATCGGTGATCATCACCACCGCCACATCTTCCGTGATGTTATCGCTGATGGCTTCTGGGGCCACCACTTTCAATTCCACCTTGCCCGAAAACTGCGAAAGGCCCTGAGCCACATAAAGATCAGACGGAAAATTACCGCTGTCACTCAAAATGATTTTGCGCTTGGGCCGCAACGCAACCGCCGCCGACAATGCCTTGAACATGTTCACTGAGATAGTATCGGCCACCACCACATTGCCGCTGCCCGCACCGATCAACTTGCCAATCTTGTCACCAATGCTGAGCGGCAAATCCCACCAGCCATGTTTGTTCCAAGACGTGATGAGGTCACGACCCCATTCCACTTCCACGGCATGTTTGACGCGCGCCACGGCGGCCCTGGGCAACACCCCAAGCGAGTTGCCATCCAGATAAATTTGCTCCTTGGGCAGGCTGAACAGGCGGCGCTTTGCGGCGAAAGCATCTTTGCGGTCGAGCGCTACGGCATCTTTTCTTTTCATTTTGATCTCCTTCTATAAATTCGCCACAAACTGCACTATTCTGCAAGCGATGAATCGGTTTCTAGCTATTGTTTTTGCGGTATTTTTCACGTCGGTCACAGCCCATGCCCAAGACTTGATGCCGGGAGAAATCTATTTGCTCGTGAAAAGCGCCAGACCGTCAGTGCAAAATCCTGATGGCTGGGCCATGGATTTGGAAGATGTGTTCAAATCGCAATCCCTGCCGCTCACCAGAGAAAATATCTGTTCGGCCATCGCGGTGATCGATCAGGAATCAAACTTTAACCCAAATCCGGGCGTGGCTGGTCTCGGCAAACTGGCCGAAAAAACCCTGCGCGCGAAATTTGATCGTTTCCCAATTGTTGGCCGCATGGGCATCAGCTTTCTCGACACCCATCCCAAAGGACAGATATCGTATCTTCAACGCATCAGGGCCGCAAAGACCGAGCGCGATCTTGATCTCACCTACCGCGCCTTGATCAACGACATGAGTAGCGCTTCCAACATGTCATTGCTGGTGCAGAGCGGCCTGCTCAACCGCATGATCGAAGAGCGCAATGACATCTCCACCGTTGGCTCGATGCAAGTCTCGGTCAAATTCGCGCTCGATGAGGCCAAGCACAACCGGTATCTGCCCATGACTTTGAGCGATGATTACACCGTTCGCGATGAACTCTATACCCGGCGCGGCGGCATGTTTTACGGGGTGAAGCAATTGCTGGATTACAAGACGGGCTATGACCGCAAGATTTATCGTTTCGCTGATTTCAATGCGGGGAGATATTCCAGCCGCAACGCTGCCCTTCAACATATCATTGGCACAGTTGCAAAGGTGACGTTGGCGCGCGACGGCGATTTGCTCAGCTATGCCAAAGGCGGTGCTGCGCAATCAGCGGCGACCAATAGTGAAAAAGCGGTGCGGGCAATTTCAACAAAATACAAGCTAGGGCTCAGCGATGCGGACATCCGCAGGGACTTGCTTTCGGAAAAGCAGGAAGGGTTTGCAAACACGCCCACTTATGACGCAATCAGGAAGCTCTATCAGCAAATATCAGGTAAGCCAGCACCAGCCGCAGAATTGCCCGGCATTGATCTCTCCAGCCCAAAGCTTTCCCACAAAATGACAACAGCAGTTTACGCAACCAGCGTGGATCGCCGTTACAACAAATGCGTGGCGGTGCGTTGATCAAACCTGCAGTTCGTTCCTGATTGCCGAATAGCCATTTGGTGTGGGAGAAACCCAACCCTTGGGCGCGGCCTTGGGTGCGTAAATCTCCACCAGCAGGGGGTGACACGTGGCTGTATCGCTAGAATGCTCCGCGCCGCAGTCACCGCCCGGACATGCTGATAGTGCGCCAAGCAAATCGATCTCGGCAAAGAATTCAATAAAGTCTCCCGCGCGAACCGGTGTGGCCTTCATGAAATATTGGCCTGTATCGCGCGTGAAACCTGTGCACATGAAAACGTTGAGCACGTCATGAACGAAGGGCTCAGCGGCGGCTTGGCTCAGCCCAGCTTTGGCCGCAAAGGCGCGGGTGAGATTGGAATGGCAACAATGATGATAGTCATCGCCGGACAACAAGCGGTGCGTATAGGGGTCACACCGCGTGCCAATCACATCATGCACGCTGCCCCCAAATTCATCAAAGCCATACCAATCCAAGGTGTCTTCAGTGATTGTCGCCATCGGCCTCAAGTAAGGCAGATTGCTCCACAGCCGGTCGCCAGTGGAGACATGCGTGCCGTGGAGCGCGCGCGTTTTGCCGGAGAAAAATCGCTCTTGGTGATTAACTTTGTGCCACAAATTGAGATCGCCAACTTGTGGGCCGTGTACGGAAACAATCCGAAAGAAATGGCCAGCTGGCACCTCAAAGCACCGCGCTTCACGCGGCGGAATGAGAACTTCGCGCGTCTTCTTCCAGCCATCACGTGCCGTTTGATACGCAGTTAAATCGGGCGGCTCAAGCCCCTCGACAGGATAACAAATAACAGGGCGAACTGATTTTTTAGCCATCGCATCAGCTGGAGGCATGTGTTCGGGAATCTTCAATTTCATGGTTCACCATAAAAAGCCGGATGAAAAGCAAAGCGCCCTTGCAGAGGCGTATCACCAAACGGCAGCACCATGAAGTACTCTCCAGGTTCACGTTCTGGCGCAAGGTGAGGCATGACCCTGAATCCAAATCGCGGATAGTATTCCAGGTGACCCACCAGAATACAGCCCTTTGCATTCATTTCCTGCAACTGCACAAGACCGCGCTTTATGAGCAAGCTGCCGATACCTTGTTTCTGCAAAGCCGGATCAACGCTTACGGGCCCGAGCGCAAACCAACCATTCACACCCGTTTCATGTGTGGCAGGTGAAAACGCCACATGGCCCACAATGGCATTGTCTTTGATCGCCACCAGAGAAAGCGCCAGAGCGCCTCTTTCGCGCAAGGAGTTGATCAGATCTTGCTCATCGCCAGCTGAATGCTCCATATCTCTAAAAGCCAATTCGGTTAGCGCATAAATTCCGGCAACATCACTTGGATTTTCAGGCCGAACCAAAATGTCTACCATGTTCACCCGCCTGCCAACCTTGGCATCAGATAAATCTCAGCACTTTGGGGCAATTCCACATCCCATTGATCGCGGTAGATCTTACCATTGATGGAAACCGCAATGCCTTGCTCGATCTGCCCCACCATGCCCGGATATTTTTCGCCAACGACGGCAAACATTTCGCGAATGGTGTCGGCCTCTACAAAAATGGAAAGGGCGCCACCAGCCAATGGCCGCAGCGCCCCCCACAAATGGATTTCGTGTCGCGTGCTCACTTCTTTCCCTTGAGGGATTTCAACACGCGCGGCGGCGACATCGGCAGATGAGTTTGCCGCACCCCCGTCGCATTGGTCATGGCAATCGAAACCGCAGCAAGCGGTGGCACGATGGACGTTTCTCCCACGCCCCTCACGCCATAAGGATGGTTCGGGTTGGGGATTTCCAAAATCTGCGTGTCAATAAACGGCAGGTCAGAGCAAACCGGAATACGGTAATCAAGGAAGCCCGCGTTCTGTAAACGGCCGTCCTTGCCATAAACATATTCTTCGTTCAGCGCCCAGCCGATGCCTTGGGCTGCACCACCTTGATACTGCCCTTCAACATAGGATGGGTGCATGGCTTTGCCTGCATCCTGGATCACGGTGTAGCGCTTGATCTGCGAGCGGCCCGTTTCTGGGTCCACCTCAATGTCAGCGATATGCGTGGCGAATGAAACGCCAGCATTGTCAGCCACCGTTTCGGCGTGCCCGGCAATTGGCCCACCCGTACGGCCTGCTTTGCGTGCCAAATCAGCCAAGCTCAACGGCGTGCGGTTGCCATGGCCAGCGCCCTTGGCATGGGCGGCGCCATCTTTCCATTCCACTTCATCCAGCGGAATGTCCCAGGTCTTGGCAGCACGTTCACGCAACACGGTAATGGCATTGCGCGCGGCATAGATGGCCGCCATGGACGTTGAGAATGTGCCACGGCTGCCGTCGGTCATATCATTATGGCCGAGCGCAGAAGTATCAGGAATGACACTGCGCACATCTTCATAATTGATGCCCATTTCTTCAGCCACCGCCATGGCGATGGAGGCACGGCTGCCGCCCACGTCAACGGTGCCTTGTGCCACTGTCACTTTGCCATCCGGTGTGACGTTCAAATCAACGCAAGTCTGGCCCCCGAAGTTGAACCAGAAACCACAAGCCATGCCACGCCCTTGGTTCTTGCCCAGCGGGGCTTTCATATGGGGGTGGTTCTTGGCGGCTTCCAAAGTCGGCCCAATGCCAATGGGCCCATAAACTGGGCCGTAGGAAGATTTTGTGCCTTGGTGAGCGGCATTCTTGATGCGGAAATCAACGGGGTTCATGCCAATTGCTTTGGCCGCTTCATCGATGACGTTCTCGACCGCAAACGCCGCCATGGGGGCGGATGGTGCCCGGTATGCCGCTGTCTTTGGCCGATTGGTGATGACGTCCTTGCCGATGGTTTTGACGTTCTTGAGATCATAGCAAGCAAAAGCTGTCATCGCGCCAACTTCGGCCCAATTGCCAGGAAAGCAGCCGGACTGATAGCGTAGCTCCGCGAAGGCCGCTGTGATTGTGCCATCTTTTTTCACACCAATCTTCACGTCAATGGAAGTCGAAGAAGTTGGTCCGGTGGCGCGGAATACTTCATCGCGCGTCATCGTCAGTTTCACAGGCCGATTGGCTTTGCGTGAGAGCGCCAACGCCAAAGGCTCTGCCCACAGATGGGTCTTGCCGCCAAAACCGCCGCCAATTTCAGATGAAGTAACGCGCAGCTTGCTGGCATCCATGCCCAACAGTTGTGCGCATTGATTGCGATAGACAAAGTGGCCTTGGGTGCACACCCACATTTCAGCAGTGCCATCGGGAGAAACCGAAGCCGAAACCGAATGTGGCTCAATATAACCTTGGTGCGATTGCTCGGTCTTGAAGGAACGGCTGAAAATATGGTCCGCCTCTTTAAAGCCAGCGTCAACATCGCCGTGGCCATATTCACACGCTTTGTTCCAGTTTGTGGGCTTCATCGGCGCAGATGAAATGCCTTCGGTAATGATATGCGGGTGCACAATCGGCGCATCGGGCATTAAAGCCTCATCCACATCCGTCACATGTGGCAACAGCTTATACTTTACTTCAATCAGCTTGAGTGCCTTGCGTGCCGTGGGCAGATCGATGGCTGCAACCGCAGCGACCGCATGGCCATCATAAAGCGCCTTGCCGCGTGCCATGGAATTTTCAAGCAGATCAAGCATCATGCGGTCGCCCTTGGTCAGATCAGGCAAATCCGCCGAAGTGATCACAGCCTTCACGCCCGAAAGCTTTTCGGCCTTTGATGTATCAATCTTTTCGATCTTGGCGTGGGCATGGGGTGAACGCAAAACCAGGCCAATCAATTGGCCCGGCATGGTGAAATCTGCCCCATAGCGCGCGCGCCCGGTGACTTTATCAATACCGTCAGGGCGTGGCACCCGGCTGCCAATAACTTTGAACTTCTTCTCAACCAATTTGGGGTTCTGTAAATCCAGCGACATCTTAGCCTCGCATTTCTTTGGCGGCGTGTTGCACGGCGCGAACAATTTTATCATAACCCGTGCAGCGGCAAAGATTGCCGGCAAGGCCGAAGCGAATTTCTTCTTCTGTTGGGTCAGGCTTTTTGGCCAGCAAAGCTTTTGCCGCAATCAAGAACCCCGGCGTGCACACACCACATTGCAGGGCTGCATGATCAATGAATGCCTGCTGAAGCGGATGTAGTTTCATCCCGTCTGCCATGCCTTCGATCGTCTCAATTTTCTTGCCACCCACTTCGGCCCCCAGCACGAGGCAGGAACAAACAAGGCGCCCATCAAGCATGACCGAGCAAGCACCGCAATCACCTGTGCCGCAACCTTCCTTGGCGCCGGTCAACCCCAGGCGGTTGCGCAACACATCGAGCAACACTTCGCCTTCGCCGCAAGCAAACTCAACAGCATCGCCATTGACCGTCGTATGAACGTGAACTCCCATCAGATTTTTCCTCCCGCACGGGCATAAGCAATTTTAGCAACACGGCGCGCCAAAACGCCCGCCACTTCCACGCGGAACTCCTTGGTGCCGCGCTTGTCATCAATTGGTTTGCAGGCCGCAGAACAGACAGCAGCCAACTTATCAAGTGTGGCCGCATCAAGCTTGCTGCCGATGATAGCTTTGGCAGCGCCTTTCACCAGCAAAGCGGTAATGGCAACTGCCCCCAAAACAACCCGCGCTTTGGTGATGGCACCCTTGGCATCGAGCGTCAGATTGATGGCGCATGACACCACGGCAATGTCCATTTCCGTGCGCGGAATAAAGCGCAAATAAGCATCACCAGAGCGCGGCAATTTTTTCGGCAATTCAATGCCAGAAATGATTTCACCCTTCTTGAGCGCGTTACGACCAACACCAATGGCCACATCCTCGATTGCCATTTTTCGTGTGGCCTTGGGCCCCACGACAACGGCCTTTGCACCAGCGGCAATCAACGCTGGCACACTGTCCGCTGCGGGCGATGCGTTACACAAATTGCCAGCAATCGTGCACCGGCCCTGCACTTGTTTGGAGCCGATCAGCGATGCCCCTTCCACCACACCGGGCCAGGCTTTGGCCAGCGCCGCATTTTCCGCCAGCGCGGCACAAGGAACAGCAGCACCAATCAAAAAGCCGGATGCGGTCTTCTTGATCTCGCCAAGCCCTTTAATGCCCTTGATGTCGACTATCAAATCGGGCTCAACACTGCCCGATTTCATCTTGACGAGCAGGTCTGTGCCGCCCGCCAGAATGTAACTATTTCCTTTTTCCTTAACCAGCAGCGTCACTGCCTCTTTAACCGAGCTTGGCTGTGCAAATTGCATTGATATCCACCCTATCTGAAACGTTTCAAACTCTAGTCGCGTTAATGCACTGGGTCAACTTAAGCAGTAATGCAAATGATTGCATTTTTGCAAAAATCACCACGCGCCGCATTTGCAGTTCTACCCGCAGAGGTTACATTGTAAGCGTCGCAGTCTTCAGCCAAAAGCTGAGTTTCTGACCGACCCTCCACCCTCGGCTGTGGCGGCTCTGCGATTGTTGGCACACCCCCCCGGCGTGCTTAATACATGCGCACCAGCCACGGCCTTGGGGGTGGGCGGCAGTTATTGGTCGATCATCTTTCCCATGGCTGCCAAAGCGCGCTGATAGACTGTTGCGGCATTCCAAGATTGGATCGCCGCAAAGTTGGCTTCGCCAGGCTGATAGCCCGCACCGCGCCGCCAACCATGCCCTTTGAGATAATTGGCCGTTGAACGCAGCGCATTCTCCTTGACGTTAAGTGAGCCGCCCACGCCATAAGTGAAAATATTGCGCGGCATAAACTGGGTCTGCCCAACTTCACCATGCATCGCACCGATTGAAGACGAAGACAGCACGCCACGATCAACCAGCTTCAAGGCCGCCAGAAGTTGATCCGTGAAATAGTCATGCCGCCTGCAATCATAAGCCAGCGAAGCCACCGCTGAAATTGTGTTCTGATTGCCGGAAACCGCGCCAAAACCGGTCTCCATGCCCCAAATTGCCAAAAGTGGCCCAGCAGGCACGCCATATTGCTGTTCAATTGACGAAAACAACGCAGCGTTCTGCCCTTTGAGTGAACGGCTTCTTGAAACAATCGCCGGTGCGCCTCGAAGCTGCATGAAAGCTTCATATGAAAGCTTGAAACTCTTCTGATGGCGATCCGCGTAAATCGTCTTTGTTGCATAGTGGGTGCCATCCAGTGCGGCCAGACCTGCGGCGCCAATTCCAGCAGCTTTTGCTTCAGGCTTGAAAGCCGCTTTCCACGAGTCAAACCCGCCACCGTCGCTGCCACATTGCGCCGCCTGGGCAGCGCCTGTCATCGCAGCCACTGCAATTGAAAGTGCAAATATAATTTTCCGCATCGAATTCCCCGAAATTGAGATACGCATTAGTTGCGCCATGGGCGGCCAAGCGTCAACCATCTTGAATTATTGTTCCGACTAGTCTACAGATCGTTCTGTATAACGAACGAGATAATCATGACGCTGAATTCAAACGGACTTTTTGCTGAACGTGTGACAGAGGTAAGACATTACACTGATCGCCTGTTCCGCTTTCGCACCACGCGCCCGCAAAGCTTGCGCTTTCGGTCGGGTGAATTTGTCATGCTCGGCCTTCCATCGGAGGGCAAGCCGCTGTTGCGCGCTTATTCGATTGCCAGCCCGAGTTGGGATGAAGAACTGGAATTCTTCTCCATCAAGGTGCCGGGCGGGCCTTTGACTGAGAAGCTGCAAAACATAAAGCCGGGTGATGAAATTCTGCTGCGTCCCAAAACCACGGGAACCTTGGTGCATGATGCGCTAACGCCGGGCAAGCGCCTGTTCATGCTTTCAACTGGCACGGGCATTGCGCCTTTCATTTCGATCATGCGCGATCCAGAATCCTACGAGAAATTCGGCCAACTTATTCTCACCCACACCTGCCGCACCGTTGCAGAACTGCAATATGGTTTTGAAAGCGTTCTGGCCACCAAGGAAGATCCTTTGATCGGGGAATTGGCACAAAATCAATTGCTGCATTTTGCTTCCACGACCCGTGAGCCCAGCCCGAACCAAGGGCGCATCACCCAACTCATCCAAGACGGCACATTCTTCAAAACCACCGGCCTGGAAACCCTCGATCCCGCCCAAGACCGCATCATGTTGTGCGGCTCCATGGCCATGATCAAAGACATTAAAGCGATGCTTGAACCAATGGGCTTCACCGAAGGATCAAATTGCGAGCCCGGCAACTTTGTCGTCGAGCGCGCCTTTGTAGGCTGAACCATAACTCAACTACTGAGCAGTGCCCGTTTGCGCTGCGGTGAACCACTTGGCATAAAGCGCGTCGTAAGTTCCGTTCTCGCGCAGTTTGAGCAGTGATTCATTGACTGTCTTGCGCAAGTCAGAGCCACGCGGAAACAGAATGCCGTAATTCTCTTTCTTGAGCAGATCGCCCGCCATGCGCACTTTGCCTTGGCCCTTGTTTGCCGCGTAGTAGAGCAAAACAGGCGCATCAAACACCACGGCATCAATCTGCTTGTTGAGCAGGGCACCAATGGCATCATCAACCTTGTCAAAGCCCAGCGGGTTGGCACCAATGCCTTTCAGATAGTTCTCGCCCGTGCTGCCCGTTGTTGTACCCACTTTGCGGCCAACCAGATCGTCGGGGCCGTTAATATCACTCTTCAACTGCTGCACCGTCAGCGATGACGCGATCGTCGCAGTGAAATAGCTGGTGAAAAACAAACTGCCAATAAACAGCAAGGTGGAGAGAATGCGCCCAATGCCGGAATAAAGCGGATCAGGCTGTTGGCCCGCCGCAGCGCCAGTTGCCCAATACATCGAGTGGAAAATACCCGGAAAATATTTGGTGGGAAACAGATGGTTGTCTTTATTGCGTTCAACAAACCACGCAATGTGAGCGGGAATAACAACCAAAGCCGCAAGCAAGCCAAGCACCGTCAGAAAACTATTGCTGGAGAACAGCGGCGTAATTTGCTGCCATAATGAAGGCGCGCCAGATTGCTCATTGCGCGCCATGATCTGAAGGCCCGCTTCAAACATCGGCTGCGAGAAATCAAAATCCTGTTCGCGCTGGGCGGTGATTGAAATGGCGGCAATGGCGACATCACCTTCGCCATCTTTTACGGCACCCAGAATTTCCTTGATGTTATTCTTGTCGATGTAGTGGAAAGTTCGGCCCATATCTTTGGCGATAGAGGCCCAGAGATCTACGGAAAAGCCCTTGTAGGTGTCCCCGTCCTTGATAACGAAGGGGGCGATCTGTCTGGTAACGATCTTCAGCTCCGCAGAGTCTTGTGCACTTGAAACTGTCGGCATACAAAACAACATGCCCGCCAACACAATAAGGCCGGCCACAAATCTAGCAAATCTCACAGCTATTCCCCCTGTCATTTTTCAAGAGCATAATACACGCGCCATTTGCCCTCAAGTGTGCCAGCCTCACAATAATTTGCGCTTGGATAAGTTGCGCATCAATTCCACCAGGCCAAAGCTCCAGCGCTCAGCCTTGTCGGTATGAACCACACGGTTGCGCAGGGTGCCGAGTAGTGGCGTTGAAATTTCCACCACATCGCCAACATGGTGCGTGAAGCCCTTACCCTTCTCGCCCCGATCAGCCACCGGCGCAAACATGGTGCCGAGATAGACCACCAATCCATCCGGATACTGATGATTGGCATTGATGGCGTGAGCCACAATTTCTGTGGGGTCACGGCTGATCTGCGCCAAGTTGGAATGGCCTTGCATCACAAAACCATCTTCGCCCGTCACCTTCATCGCCAACTCTGCCTGGCGGATATGATCGAGACTGAAGCCCTTATCAAAGAAGCGGATGAACGGGCCCAGCGAGGCTGAGGCATTGTTGTCTTTGGCCTTGCCCAGCAACAAGGCTGAACGGCCTTCAAAATCGCGCAGGTTCACATCATTGCCCAAGGTCGCCCCAACGATAGAGCCCTTGGACGAAACCACCATCACCACTTCTGGCTCAGGATTATTCCATGATGACTTGGGGTGAATGCCCACCTCCATATTATATCCCACGCTGGCTAGTACCGGCGCTTTGGTGAAAATTTCGGCATCAGGCCCGATGCCCACTTCAAGATACTGGCTCCAGGCACCCGCTTTGATCAGCTCCGTTTTCAACGCGGCAGCATCAGATGAGCCGGGCTTGATCTTGCGCAGATCACCGCCCACCAGTTCATTGATTTTGGCACGGATGCCTTGCGCCGCCGCCGCATCGCCACGGGCTTTTTCTTCAATCACCCGTTCCAGCATCGACACCGCAAAAGTCACACCCGCCGCCTTAATCACCTGCAAATCAATCGGCGAAAGCAGCCATGGCTTGGACTTTTTGCGGGCACGCGGATCGGCATTGGCGATGATATCCGCCAGCTTGCCCAGCTTCTTGCCCTTGGCGCGCTTCAAGGCAGATGCGGGGTTCTTGGCCTCACACAAATCGCGCATAGTGGGGAAAGCCTTGGAGATGTCTAATACCACATCGCCTTCCACTTTCACGATACAGGGGCCAAGCTTTGGCACCCAAACCCGGCCTGCCAGAGCAGCGCCTTGCGGAATGTGAAATAGGGGCATGAACAGATTCCTTTCAGGCCCAACTTGGCAACGCTGAAAGGTTTTCGCAATGGCTTATCTGTAAGCAACCCAGCATGATTCTTAAAACCATGAGCCAAACACCATGAGCATCGCGCGCCGCCTTTTCACCACCTCTGCCGTGATGTTTGCCGGCCGCCTGTTTGGCGCTGGCGTGATGTTTGCTGTGCAGGCGGGCATTGCCCGTATGATGGGGGCTGAAAGCTTGGGGCAATATGCGGTGGCGGTTTCCACCATGAACCTCGTTTCCGTGGCCCTGCCCTTGGGCTTTCCCGTGGTGGCCAATTATTTCGCGCCTGAATATGCCACGCGCGGCCAAGGCGCACCGCTGCGGCGCTTCTTCATTCAGGCCAGTGTGCAGGCCGTGGTGCTGGGCCTGCTGGCTTATTTTCTAGGGCCGCATCTGTTGCCATTGTTCGGAGGCAAGCTGGCGGAGCTGAGCGTGCATTGGGGGCCAGTGGCACTCACCGCCATTGCGCTGTCTTTTCTCTCGCTCACCGGGGCCACCATCATTGCATTCAAACATCCGTTCATTGCGCTGGCGGGTGACGGCATCACGCGGCCACTGATCCTGGCGGCCAGCTTTGGCCTTGCGCTGTGGCTGGCACCGGCAGATAAAATTCTCGGCCTACTGTGGTTTTCTTGCTTGGGCACCATGGTTCTCTCCGCCAGTTTTGTGTGGATTAGCTGGGGCTATATTTCCGCTGTGCCGAAAGTTGAGGCAACCTTAGCGGAAGCAAAACGCTGGTGGTTCTTCGCCCTGCCTTGGGCGCTGCTCGCGCTGGTGGGTGATTTCTTTTTCGATTTCGATTTGCTGCTGCTGTCGCGCCAGTTGAACTATGAAGAGCTCGCGGTGTTTGGCGTCACCACGCGCTTGTTTGCTCTCGCTGCTTTTGGCGTGACAGCAGTTTATTCGATCAGCCTGCCGCATCTGTTTGAGGCCGAAGTGAAGGGCCTGCCCGGCGGTTTGGTGGAGCGTATTCAGCACACGAATATTGCCGCTGCGGGAACTGCTCTCGCCATGCTGCTGGGTGTGATGATTGTGGCCCCCTTTGTGTTCATGTTGATGGGGCCTGCCTTTGCCAAAGCCACCTGGCCACTGGGCATTTTATGCCTGGCGCTTCTCATCCGCTCAATCTTCGGCCCCGGCGCGCTCATTTTGTCGATGGCGCAACGGCCTTACCTGCCGCTCATCCCCATGGCCATCGGCATGGTGACGGTGATTGCCGGAAATTATTTCTTCGTGCCGGTTTACGGGCTTTACGGCGCAACCATTTCAGCAGCAGTAGCACTCAGCCTCTGGGCCGCGGCGCTGTGGTTCATCACGCTGAAGCTAACAGGCAGCGATGTGTCGATCTTTCCGGCGATTTTTGGGAAGAAGTAAGCAGAGCATTTTCTCATCCTCCGTTTAAAAATTTCTCTGCAGGGATGCCACGTTCGCTGGCTTCAAACCTGAAAGGTGCCCCTTGGGGGGCCATAGCAGGGCGATTTACCTCTCATAACCGCCCGAGTACACAGCCCAACCCGTAGTAGCTGGGAGCGCCAATCACTGCGGACTTGGTGGCGCGCATCACGTTTCACACGCGCCAGCAAGCCATAATTCCACCCGCCTTGATCACCAGCAAGATGGATGAAAGCTGCATATATTGCTAGCACTGAGCATGATTAAACATCGTAAAGACGTCGACACCTAAGACGCGAAAGCAATTATTTGAGCCGCCACTACATAATCAATTGAAATAACTTGCTAAAAGAGACAGAATGCAAAGAAATGTAGCGTCCACTGCTAGTCTGTACAGTTTGTGTATTATAAAATCCAATGAAAATCATTTATATGCTAGTAATTACAATTACTTAATTACACTGCGATGCCATATAATCGACAGCTAAACGAAAATCTGCTTGGCGGCAGAAAATACAATTGCAATATTTTGGCACAAAATATCGATATATCAATTGAAAAAGCATATTTTTCAATCTATAAGCGAACAACCTTGGCAATTTCGCTTCGGATCGTTTAAGGATGATTTATAGTGGATCATGAAAAGCAGATGGACCCTGAGCTCCACGCTATGTCCGCGATCGTTTCTGTGCTCACGGGACTAGATGATGCCGCACGTCGCAGAGTCTTGAATTGGGTTGCCGAGAAATCGGGAATTAGCTTGGCAGACATTCCTAGTGCTACTCCTCGCAATGTGAATGGCGCGGAAATTGGACCGAAGAAAGAGGGAACTCTTAGTCAACTTGCAGCACGGCTCGGAGTGGAATCGTGCAGAGATTTACTTTTGGCTGCCGCACTTCACTTGGTCGAATATCAGGGCAAGGAGCGGTTTGCGAAGGACGACTGGGTTTCCTGTGCACGCGAAGCGAAACAGTGGAAGTCTGCTTACAGTGTACAGACCGCTACGGTGATAAATCGATTGATGGATTCTGGCAGCGTCAACGAAACTTCAAAAGGCACATTTTCACTGACGGATGAAACAATCTCCAAAATGTCAGCGCAACTAGATCAATCTCAACGAAAGGGGAATTGAGAATGGAAATCAAGGCAACAAAATTGAAAGTTAAACTAGGGTCAGTCGAAATTGATTTTGAGGGCGACGCCGAGTTTCTGAAATTAGAAGTAATGCCCACAATC
>Ga0075024_100000097_pt1 | contig 24563 bp, 23 predicted proteins | sample Str013_2_FD_71389 | JGI IMG/M metagenome (GOLD analysis project Ga0075024, IMG submission 71389) | Freshwater sediment microbial communities in response to fracking from Pennsylvania, USA - Straight Creek_MetaG_SC_2013 | ecosystem: Environmental > Aquatic > Freshwater > Creek > Sediment... | reverse complement strand
CCGGTAATACAAAAAACAACCGCAGGTAATGCCGGGAAGTATTTTGTAACCGTTACAACGCCGGGCGGCTGCAGTAAAAACGATTCAACAGTAGTTGTAATTAATCCATTGCCAATAGCCGATGCCGGCCCTACTGCCAGTGTATGCAAGGGCAATAGTGTTACACTACAGGCAAATGGTGGCAATAGTTATGCATGGAGCCCTCCCACCGGCTTATCAGATATAACCATTTCCAATCCTGAGGCATCTCCTTCTGTTACCACATTGTATTCTGTTGATGTTTTCAACCAGTTTAATTGTAAAGCGACCGATACAGTAACCGTAATTGTTTTAATTAAACCAGTTGCCAATGCCGGACCCGACAAAAAAATAGTGGAGGGACAATCAATTTTATTAAATGGAACAGATGGAGGCGATGTTACCAACCTGTTTTGGACACCAGCTTTATTTATTGATAATCCCCTTATTCTTACACCCACTGTCAGTCCAACTGCCGACCAGGTATATACCCTTCATGTAGTATCCGGAAACGGATGCGGCATCGCCAGTGATGATGTTTTTGTCAGGGTATTTAAGAAAATAACCATCCCAAATGCATTTTCTCCCAATGGTGATGGGATAAACGATACATGGGTCATTAATGCATTGGATTCCTACCCGGAATCCGTTACTGAAGTATACAACCGATATGGCCAGTTGGTTTTTAGGTCCAGGGGCTATCCAAATCCATGGGATGGAAAATACAATGGCAAATCCCTGCCTGTTGGAACCTACTATTACATAATCGACAGAAAAAACGATTTTCCCCTGTTGAGCGGCTGGGTATTGATAGTTCGCTAGTTTGACCCCTGGATTACCAGTTCTTATTTTTTGCTAAGTCCGTCTGGCACTAATCTTGACCCCTATACCCTTTCCTGTATAATCATAGGTTTTTTGAAGTGCAGGTGTTATTTTGTCATAGAATTAAATAGTAATGAAAGAAAAGAATATTTTTTTGAGCCCGGAAGATGAGATGGATTTTATCCCTATAATTCCCCTGAACGAAACCGACCAGGAAGATGGCCAGGATATAGTGATACCAACGGAATTGCCCTTATTACCCCTTAGGAATACCGTTCTTTTCCCTGGGGTAGTGCTACCCATTACCGTGGGCAGGGACAAGAGCATAAAGGCAGTTAATGAAGCTTATAAGGCTGACAAATTGATAGGAGTAATAGCGCAAAAAGACAGTAATGTCGAAGACCCTGCCATTGGTGACCTGGAAGATATTGGTACCGTTGCCAAAATCGTAAAATTGATAAAAATGCCCGATGGCGGCACCACTGTCATTATCCAGGGCAAACGCAGGTTCAAGATAGGAGAATTGACCCTGGAAGACCCATTTTTTAAGGCTACCATTCATCCAATGGATGAGGAGGAAGCACCTAAGGATCAGGACTTTGAAGCCTATGTTTCCAATATTAAAGAGTTGGCCGCGCAAATTATCCAGTTATCGCCCAATATTCCATCCGAAGCTTCGATAATCCTGAAAAACATTGAGAACCCGGCCTTCCTGATTCACTTTGTAAGTAGTAACCTCAATACCGGACTTGCTGAAAAGCAACAGATACTGGAAATAAATCATATTAAGAGCCGTGCGGATGTTCTGATGCAATTATTGCAAAGAGAACTGCAGTTTGCGGAATTGAAAAACAAAGTAACCAATAAAACCAGGACCGAGCTCGACAAACAGCAAAGGGAATATTTTCTGCAACAGCAGATGAAGAGTATCAAGGAGGAATTAGGTGGTGATGCCAACGACAGGGAACTGAAAGAAATGCAGAAGAAAGCCGAAACAAAGAAGTGGCCGAAAGCTGCAAAGGAGATGTTTCAGAAAGGTATTGAAAAACTGGAAAGAATGCATCCCAGTACACCCGACTATTCAGTTGTTTACAATCATATAGACCTGCTGCTTGAATTGCCATGGGATGATTATACAAAGGACTCTTACGATTTGAAAAAAGCAAAAAAAGTATTGGACCACGACCATTATGGTATGGATAAAATAAAAGAAAGGATTATTGAATACCTGGCTGTACTAAAATTGAAAGGTGATATGAAGAGCCCGATCCTTTGTTTTGTAGGGCCTCCGGGTATCGGCAAAACTTCCCTGGGAAGAAGTATTGCCAATGCAATCGGCCGGAAATACGTAAGACTTAGCCTGGGTGGATTACACGATGAAAGTGAAATACGCGGTCACCGCAAGACTTATATCGGTGCAATGCCAGGAAGAATTGTTCAATCCTTGCGTAAAATCAAGTCAAGTAATCCTGTAATGATACTGGATGAAATTGATAAGGTTGGAAATGATCAGCGGGGCGATCCTTCCTCTGCCCTCCTGGAAGTGTTGGATCCCGAGCAAAACAATTCCTTTTATGATAATTACCTTGAGCTCGAATATGATTTAAGCAAAGTTTTATTCATTGCTACAGCAAATAACTATGCGAATATTCAGCCTGCCCTTAGAGATAGGTTGGAAATTATTGACCTGAGTGGATATGCAGTAGAAGAAAAAGTGGAAATAGCCAAGAGACATTTGCTTCCAAAGCAAAGAGAGGCGCACGGATTAAAGGATATCTATTTTAAGATAAGTGACAAGGTATTGGAAAAAATAATTGAAGATTATACCCGCGAAAGCGGGGTTCGGGAATTGGATCGTCAATTAGCCTCCATAATGCGTAACCAGGCCAAGGAATATGCCATCAAGGGTAAACTTAAGCCCACACTTACAGCAAAGGATGTAGAAAAGATACTTGGCAAGCAGCGCTACAGCAATGAGATTTACAAAATTGCAAATATGGCAGGTGTAGCCGTTGGTTTGGCGTGGACCTATGTAGGTGGTGACATTTTATTTATTGAAACCAGCCTTAGCGAAGGGAAAGGTGAGTTAAAATTAACTGGAAACCTTGGCAATGTAATGAAGGAAAGCGCCACCACAGCATTGACCTATATCCAATCCAATGCAAAGAAATTAAATATCGAATTGCAGGTTTTTCAAAAGAACAATATTCACGTGCACGTACCGGAAGGCGCCGTACCAAAAGATGGCCCAAGCGCAGGAGTTACCATGCTTACTTCACTGGTTTCGGCATTGACAGGTAAAAAAGTAAAACCTTACCTGGCCATGACAGGGGAAATAACACTGCGTGGACAGGTATTGCCAGTAGGGGGAATAAAAGAGAAAGTACTCGCTGCAAAACGAGCAGGATTGAAAGAAATCATCTTATGCTGGCAAAATGAGAAAGACATCCAGGAAATAGAATCCAATTTCATCAAAGGTTTGAAATTTCATTATGTAAGGAATATGTTGCAGGTATTGGATCTTGCGCTCATGAGTTAAATAGTTATTAAAAAGATATTTCCCGCTTCCACCACATGAACATATTATTCAACCCCGTGTTGAATAATATGTAAGAATTTCATGTTGGTTGTTTTAAGGGTTAAAAGAAAGACTCCCCATGTCGATGGGGAGTCTATTTTTTGTAACAGGCAGCGCACTTAGGCTTTCCATTTCCCATTTCAAATTTTTCAGAGTAGCTTGCTGCTAATGAAAACAGCCGCGCTGAAATCAATAACGAGGCTTCTGCTGCTTCTTTTTCTAACAACCGGGCACCTGGTCCCCTGCTGCCAAACCATTGGAGGCAATTCAGCCTATCAATTTGTGGAATTACCCAACACACCTCAGCTATCGGCATTGGGAGGTATAAATATATCCAACCTCACAAATGATGCTGGACTGACTTTCAATAACCCATCCTTGCTCAGGGAAGAGATGCACCAGCAATTGCATGTTTCTTTCAATTCCATGTACGCAGGGATAAAAAACTATCATAGTCTTTTTGTATATCATTCAGTCAAATGGCAGACAACTTTTGGAGCGGGTGTTCATTTTATTGATTATGGCAATATTGCTCAAACGGATGCTTCCGGCAACCTGGGTGGCAGCTTTCACCCAAATGATTATGTTGCCCAAATTGCAGCCTCCCGCAGGTATTTAAATAAGTGGTTCTATGGCGCCACATTGAAATTCATCAGTTCCAATTATGGTATTTACAGGTCAAATGCTATTGCGATGGATATTGGTGTTTCTTATTTTGATACATCAAGACAGCTGCAGGTCTCTTTTCTTATAAAAAATGGAGGAACCCAGCTAAAAAAGTACCAGGGTTCTGCTGCTGATGGGCTTCCTTTTGATGTGCAGATTGGTGTTACCAAACGTCTGGCCAATGCACCCATACAATTTTCTATTACGGCACATCATTTGCATCAATTTGACATCCGTTACAATGATACCACCTTCAATAACGACAATGGATTTGACCAGAATAGTGCCGGAAAGTCCTTTACGGTAGATAAATTTTTCAGGCATTTTATTTTTGCCACTCAGTTGTTTCTGGGGAATAGGATTGAAGTCAGTATCGCTTATAACTACCTTCGGAGAAAAGAATTAAATATATCCAATACCACCAATGGGTTTACCGGGTTTTCTTTGGGAATAGGTGCAATGTTCAAAAGAATGCAGATAAGGTATGCGCGCAGTTATTATCAGAATAATACCGCCTATAACCAGTTTGGATTTAACATTCCCATAAATGGACGATGAACGAACCCCTGAATTATTCTAACTTACCAATAGATTTGAATGAATTCAGAAGAAGAGGAATAAGATATTGATAAATACTTATCCAGATTTTTCGGTATTCCCGTTTTAGTTAATAAATTTACTGAGACTTAGACCACCAGTTGACCTCGATTTGGTTTTTAATACTACCCAGAAACATTGAATTTATAATTATTGCAACCGACTTATCATTGAAGTCGTCCTTATAAAGACTACTCAAAAAGTTATATTAATTAAGGCACATGATTAAAATCGCCATTGCTGACGACCACCAGCAAGTTAGGGAGACATGGAACTTTGTTCTGTCTACAAACAGTTCATTTCAGGTTGTTGCCAAGTGCTCCAATGGCCAGGAAGCGATTGATGCGGCTACGCAATTTTCACCGGATGTTTTCCTGATGGATATCAATATGGATGTAATGAATGGCATTGAGGCCACTCAAATAATCACCAGCAAATACCCGAATATTAAAGTAGTAGGAATGTCCATTCACCTGGAGCCTGTATATGTCCGTCGCATGCTTCAGGCTGGAGCTTCAGCATATGTTACAAAGAATTCTCCCTATGAAGAAGTATTCGAGGCAATCATTAAAGTAAGTAAGGGCGAACAATACCTTTGTAATGAAGTAAGGGTCAAAATGCCCGAATTGACCATTAATGAGTGAGTTCTTTCACGAAATCTCCTTTCACATTTTTCTTTTCCTTAAAAGCTTCCCTTGGTTTCAGGCCAAGCAATTCGAACATGGCCATATCCTCTTCAAATGAAGGATTAGGGGTAGTCAACAATTTTTCACCTGCAAATATAGAATTAGCGCCCGCCATAAAACAAAAGGCCTGTTCAGCAACGGTCATCTCAGTTCTCCCTGCACTTAAACGAACCATGCTTCTGGGCATTATTATCCTTGCAGTGGCAATCATTCGCACCATCTCCCAGATATCAACTTTTGGGTTATCCTGCAAGGGTGTTCCTTTCACGCGTACCAATGCATTAATAGGTACACTCTCCGGGTGCTGTGGTAATGTAGATAGGGTATGCAACATACCTATCCTGTCGTCATGGGTTTCACCCAATCCAATAATACCTCCACTGCAAACACTAATCCCGGCTTTTCTTACATTGCCTAAGGTTTTCAATCGATCCTCATAGTTACGGGTAGTGATGATATCATGGTAATGTTCTTCTGAAGTATCTACATTATGGTTGTACGCATGCAATCCTGCTTCATGCAATTTTGCTGCCTGTTCTTCCGTCAGCATCCCCATGGTGCAGCAAACTTCCATTCCCAGTTCATTCACCTCTTTTACCATTTCCAATACACGATCAAAATCCTTGTTGTTCCTTACTTCCCGCCATGCAGCACCCATACAGAAACGTGTTGAACCAGCTTCTTTGGCTCTCGCTGCATACCGAAGTACTTCTTCCGTTTGCAACAATGACTGAACATTCACTCCAGTTGAATACCTCGCAGCCTGCGGACAATAAGCACAATCTTCAGGGCAGCCCCCTGTTTTAATGGATAATAATGTACAAACCTGTACTTCTGCCGTATCCTGGAATTCACGATGAATTGTAGCTGCACGGTACACTAATTCCAGTAAAGGCATATAATAAATGGCTGAAATTTCAGGTTTAGTCCAATTGTTACGAATTGTACTCATTGATCAAGGATTTAAGCTGCTAATGTAAAGATTAATACGCTAAAAATACGCAAGTATCAGACCGTATAGTAATGTGAATTTGACAACATTTAGGGCCAATAGTCTTTAGAGCGACCGTCTATAAAGGCGTCAACCAAATTCTTCTATCTTACAGGCAAAAGTATTAGTAGTTTGGCTCCAAAATAAATTAACGGAAATTTTACAACTCGAACCCGCAATTCCGTTTAATTTTTCTTCATGTATTTTCCTTCCATCAAATAGGGAGGAAATGGTAGCACTACGCTCCTGTTAATCACTTCATTTCCTTTAAAAAAATTGAACTGTCTTTTTTAATTGAAAAACTTTGCCTGAATTGCTTATTAAACAATAAACTAAATTGATTAACCAGGCTAATACTATCCGGAAACAACCTATAATCGCCATCCGGGAAATAAATCGCATTCATGTTCTGGAAAAAATATTTCTTATCCTCTATCCTTTCGTTCCTGAAGCCATGGTCACCCAGAACCATTATGATAGCTTTTCCATTTGTGTTTATTTGAATACTATCTAACATTTTTTCTATTGCAGGATTACCCCCCGTTAAATAATCCAGGTAGGCAGTGGGAGAATTCATTTTAAATTCTTTAAACACAGTAGCCGGGTCTTTTCTTATTCCGTTTTTATCAAGAAAATAAGGGAAATGCGGAAAGAAGAGATGGGTATACACGAAACGGGGATTGTTGCTTTTTTTTTGAGACTCAAGAACAGTTAAGTCAACCAACTTACGGTTATTCTCCAGTTCATTGAAAAATTTATATTTTGGGAAAAAGAATGAAACAACTGGCTTGTCTTTAAACCACCATTCAAAATCGCGGTGCAATCGCTCAAACAAAGTACCTGCACTAATCAGTTTTGTTTTTACCGGAAGAAATTTCTGATCAATGACAGGTGGATACCCTGCCAGGTTAAATACAGAATTATTAACGATCTGATAGCCCTGGGCAGAAACAAACTGGATAACCTTATTTTCCTTTATCAGCCGATTACAATTTATATAATCTTCCACTCCAATAGCGTTGTTGTCTTTAATCCCTGTGAGATAGTCCATATTCAACATGGAAGAAACAGAGAAAGGTGTCAGGTTGTAATTGGATCTGCTTTTATTGAGTACGTGAAAACCTTTCTTAGTTAAAAAACTGTCGAAGCTGTTATGGTAATTATACAACTCATGCAATGAACCAGAACTTGCATATTCATCCAATATTATAAAATAAATATCAGGTTTTTCACAATCAATGCATGGCTTGAAATGGCTGTTTCGGGCAAAATCATAAACAGAAAGCTTATCTGTACCAGGTGAAAGTGACTTTACTATTATTGAAATGCCATCAAATAATATATAAATAAGTAATAAAAGATTTACGAAAAATGTAAATCGTTGTAAACGAACTGTCGGTCTGCTGAAAACAACAAACAAAATAACCCAAACCAAAATGGTAAAAGGAAATACGAATATATATTTTCCAAAAAATGGAATTGGCGCGTGTGTCTTTACCCAATCGTGAATTGCCCCATAAAAGAAAAAGAAAGCCATACAAAAGAAAACAATTAACGCAGAGAGCTTCCAATTTCTTAAAAAAAGAAATAGGCAACTGGCTAATGTCAATGAAAATCCAAGGTAAATCGCGAAAAGAAGCCCCGCATTATCCAGGTCAATTAACCCGAAGTTTTCATTTAAACCGTGCAAAACAAAAAAAAATGGCAGCAGGTAAAGAAACCAGGTCTTATTTTGTATTTGCAGATTTAATTTCATGCTAATTTACGCTTCATCATGTAAATAATTCTTTTCGAATCCGGCAACTGGTATTTGCCGTCAATTGAGAAATATGATCCAAAGGCAGTCTCAAAATCGTGTTGATTATACCTGTTATTCAATATGCTTTTATGTTTCAGTAACTGTTGAACCTTCTCATCGCTTTCAGGTATAAACTCAATTACGAGCTGAGGTGCAAGCACACTAAAATAACCAGCTACCATTATCAGCGGAACATTTTTGCCTAAGACTAAGTGATGAATAAGCGCCAATGCCACCAGCACATCTACCTTTATTCTTTCTGTGAAAGAAGCTCTCTCCTTGTTAGCAAAACCAATAGAAGGAGACGGATTGACCATATCAATCCTGAGCGGTAAGATATTATTTATATGTTGATCCTTAATACGCCGGTACATATTATTGACACAAAGGCTATCGAAATCCGCCGCTATTACTAATTTAAATTGTTTTGCCAGCAACATGGAAAAATACCCATCATTTGCGCCAGCGTCCAGCACAGTACTACCTGAACATTTAGTCATTACTTCATTTAAGGCGATTTCCTTTTCACGCAGATAGGCATTACTTAAAATGGTACTTTCATAATAACTTCCCCATCCGGGTTCCTTATTTTCATATTTAAGACCGCTTATAATGTCTGCCAGGTTTTCTGTTAGTTGTAATAATTTTTTCCTGCTAAATTGAGGCTTGGTCGTTTCCTTTACAGAACCCGAACCGACCCAGTTTTGCAGGTATACATGCATCCAAACACCCAGGTTAAACCTGCTTTTGAACGGCAATAATTTTGCTGTGGCATGAACTGGTATACCCTCAGTTTGGGCGCTTAATATGCAATTAATATCTACATGCTGGAAATGCGCGATATAAAGAGGGAACAGGAAACATTCGCAAAATTGGCGGTATGCTTTCCAGGGCAAATGTTCATCGTAAGCCTCGAATGAAATGGTATCAATAAAGACCGGGCTTCCTCCTTGAAACTGGACATTAAAACCAGTGGCATCTTTGAGAATCATCCCATGATTAATAGCCGTTTTATTTAATTCCAATGTGAGCAAAGCAGCATCTTTCAGCATATCAAAGCTCCACTCATACGGAAAACTAATAAATGGAACCACTTCAGGTTTCAGGGTAAGGAACCAATCAGTGGAACCCGTATAGTTCTCTTCGATAACCGCATGTCGTACCATAAGGTTCCGCTGGACGAGCACATCATACAAGCCACTCCCTGTCAACAATTGGTAATTGGCTGCATAGGATTGGTTTACCTGTCTGAAAAGCATACCATCCTTAAAAAAAACAAACCCATCCGGATCCCGGTATGATGCAGGATGGAGAATTGGCTCAGACATTATCGATGTCATTTACAGATGAGTTTTTCTTATCCTCCTGGCTTCTTTTAGAAAAAAATGCTTTTACCCGATGCCAGGCGCTTTTAAAATAAAAAAGTACACCCAGTATAGCGGCTATAATCATCTGAACCAGGTAACTTCCACTTCCGGGATCAATATATAAAAGCATAGCTAACATCAGTCTCTTATTTAATTTAAAGATAAAACAATCATTCCTTCATTTGAATAAATAGTCCTGGAACCGGCCCATTGATACAAAGCTGTTTTTTGAAAAGCTTCCTTTTGCAAAGGCTCCTGGTAAAGAAAAAAATAATAATCCACCTTTTTAACTTTCAATTCTTCAATAAATTCATTTTCTGAATTTGCATTTCGGTTATTCTGCAAATAAACATTCCCGGAAATATATGTACTCCTTGCAACAATATCCTTATCATCATTGGATGCAAAACGGCCCCTGCATTTCAGTTGATTTATTTCGGCTGCAAGAGCAAACACTTCTTTGTCTTTTCCAACACCGTCTTTTAACCCATTAATTGGATAAATTAAAAAACTACCGAAAAAACAAACCCAGAATAAAGAAACAAAAATTGGAGATGATTTTCTAAATTGAAAATAACTATCTAACAAATAAGCCCCAGTGATTAATAATAAGAATACTTCAAGCCATATATAGCGTATAGAGATATGCATAAATAAATAACCTGCCGGTAAAGTAAGTGTGGTGAAAACAAAAACTACCAACAATTGGTACCTGTTCCTGGATAAAAAAACCAGCCCAAAAAAAACAATTGCAATACAGAATGCCGAAAGTTCATTGAACTCCCTTAACATTTCCATAAACTGGTTTAGAAAAATCCTTAACTGTTTAATAAAAAGCGTACCGATGTCTGGATCTTTATAAGAACCCAATTTTATTAAAGAGGGGTCTTCCCATATATGAGGAGAACCCGGAACCATTGGTTCTGCCAGGAGTGGGCCGGCAGGGTTTTGCAAAACTGCAATTTTGTGATTATATACGCCGGCAAACCCAAAAGTGAATTCATGAAACTTAAGAGACAATGCAATGATCCAACCTGCACTGGTAAGTACAAAAAATCCGAGACCCACTGTGAGGTTTCGGATTAAAAAGCGATGGCGATTTTCAATAGCACTCTGTTTATAGAAATAATACTGGATAAATATAAAATGGAAAATAAAATAAGGCAAAAAATAACTTTTGGATAAATAACAAAGAGCGCCGGCTATCCCGCAAAGAACCGCGGCTCCCTTGTTTAAAAAGAAGTTTTCACCGCAAACTATATTCAAATACCATAAAAATGGGAGACATACCAGCAAATCTGCAGCTATTTCATAAAAACTATACCACAGAAGTACAATCGTACTTACCAGCAATATGGAGGTTTTTAATACTTCACTTAACGACCATTTTTGAAGCAATTTATTAAGCATCCATAAAACACCAATACTAATAATTCCATTTGAAAATTTAAACGAGGTAATTTCATTAAAACCCAGCTTATAGAATGGAACGATTAACCAGGAATGAAGGGGGCTCCACATGCCATTTATCGCATTGTGATAATCCCCGGATGCCCATCTCTTTGTTACCATCAGGTAGCCAATTGCATCCAGGTCGAAAATATATTTATAGAATGGATAAAGCAACAGGAAAAACAAAATGAATATGCCAATGGCCGCTGCCAATCGATGCCTATGGAGTATTTTCATATGTCACATTTAATGAAAGAAGCCCCTTAAAAAGCATAGATAAGGTTTACAAATAACTCAGGTTTGTTTTCGGAGTTAAAGTTAACAATGTTTCGTACATCAGCCGGATGGTGTTTTCAATATCACTTTTATGCAGCATCTCCACCGTTGTATGCATATATCGAAGCGGAATAGATATCAATACAGAGGGACAACCTTCATGGGCATAAGCAAAAGCATCCGTATCAGTTCCGGTACTCCTGCTCACAGCACGCAACTGTACCGGTATCTTCGATTTTGAAGCTGTCTCCTGAACGATGTCGAGCAACTTATTATGCACAGCTGGCCCATAGGCAAGCGAAGGACCTTTACCGCAGACAATATCCCCTTCAATGATCTTATTCACCATAGGTGTGGTGGTATCATGCGTTACATCGGTTATGATGGCAATATTCGGCTTTAAACGGCGGGCAATCATCTCCGCCCCCCTTAATCCCACTTCTTCCTGGACAGCATTTACTATATACAAGCCATAACCCAACTTCTTCTTATTTTCTTTCAGCAACCTGGCCACTTCAGCTATCATAAAACCACCCACTCTGTTATCGAATGCCCGACCGATGTAATAATCATTCGCCAATTCATCAAAACCATCTTTATAAGTTACTACTGAACCAATATGTATACCCAGCGCTTCTACTTCTTTTTTAGAACGTGCGCCGCTATCCAGGAACAGGTTGTCAACTTTTGGCTGTGGTTCTTTCGAATCAGGGTTATTAATCCTTGTATGAATAGCGGGCCAACCAAATACAGCCTGTACCAACCCTTTTTTCCCATGTACCCATACGCGTTGGGCAGGTGCAATTTGGTGATCAACACCGCCATTCCTTTTTAAATACAGCAAACCGTCATTGGTAATATAATTTACAAACCAGCTGATTTCATCTGCATGCGCCTCAATAACCACTTTAAAAGGAGCGTTTGGGTTTACTATTCCTACTGCAGTACCATATGGATCAGTAAGCTGGCTATCCACAAAAGGCTTGAGATATTGGAGCCATAGTTTTTGACCGCTACTTTCAAATCCTACCGGTGAAGGGTTGTTGATATAATTTCGAAAAAAGCTGAGGGATGCATCTGTAAGTAATGATTTCTTTTTACTGGTAGCTTTTGCCATGATATTGATAATTGTTTCGGGATGATAAATCGAAATTTGGAATACCGGCTCAAAAATACTTAAATATGCAAGACCAGCATCAAAAGCGCAGATAACATCATCAGGCCATCCAGTACAAAGTAATAGAGGTAATCCGAGAAATTTCTTTTCGCAACACTGTATAACGCCACTAATAACAAACCAGGCAGGAGCAAAACAATAACCTGTAAAACACTATAGTTGTATAGAAGCAGGAGAACTGTGCTTATTATAAAAACAAGGATGGAAACCGTAAACAGGTTGGTAATCCCTCTTTCATTGAACCAGGTAATCATGCTTTTTATCCCATTGGCCTTATCGTCTTCCCGGTCGCGGTAATCAAATAAAATACAAATGGAATAGATAAAGAAAAAACGACCAGCCGCGAAGAGCATAAATGCAGTTGACATTGGTTTCCCCGAAATCAGCTGTGGCAGTAATGTTGTTACATACATCCAGACAAAAGCGAGGAAAATGGTCTTGCCAATGGCTATTTTCCGCAATCCAATAAATATTTTTTGCGGAATCTTAGGAGCAGAATAAAGAAAAGTTACAAATATGCCAATTCCTATCCACAGCCAATGCGCTCTTAACAGGTAAGCATAATAAACTGCTCCTAAAGCACCCAAAATGTACAATACAAGGTGAAGTTGCTTGTTTTCAAGCGCCCAGTTGTGCCGGGTAGAGACATGAGGTGTTTGCGCCGAAAGGTACCAGTGAAAATTATAACTGCAAATGGTGGACAAAAACACAAACAGGTAAAGGGAAGGTGAAACGGTATTTTTGAAAAACAAGCCGGCCGACTGGTATACCATTAATACTGCACACAAAGCGATGTACAAACTGCTGAAGAGAAAGAAATCTGCAACCTTTTTTAACATGATAAAAAGACATTCATTTTACTGAATGCGGAGAACGACCACTTTTCCACTGGAAATCGTATCGCTTAAATTACCCCCCTTGTCCTTAACAGCAAACTTGAAGATAAGTGTGTCGGACTCATACACTACAGGATTTGACCCCTGCACAATGGGAGGATTAATGGCAGACTTAACTGTCTCATAATCCATATTAATCTCAATATCCCCTTTTGGGTTAGCCGGGAATACGGGTATTGGATAACCGAATGAATCCCGGATAGTAGCCACCACGCGGCTGTTCAACCGGACTTTTTGGATAAAAACAGAATCATCCACATCGCCCTGTTTGTCGGTATATGAAAGAATAACATCAAGATTGCCCCCAACCTGAACCACATCCGTATTGATGCTCTTTATAGTAATTTGCGGCTTTGTTTGATACTTATCTTTGCTGCAGGCCAGCCCAAGAACACATGCCAACGCTATCAATAACAATTTCTTCATAGTGCAAATGTTATAAACAAATTTAACGGATGGTTACTGAATTACCTAACATATCAGGTGAATGGATTGATAAAATTTTCCTGCCCCCGGAAGACAATTTTCCTGAAACCGCCCTTCAAATCTTTCAATACCAGTACCAATACAATCCAGTATACGCACAATATGCCAATGCCGTTGGGAAAAACCCTGGCAATGTGCAGTCCCTGGCCGATATCCCCTTCCTGCCAATTAGCTGTTTCAAAACGCATCTGGTTACTACTGGAAATTTTATTCCGGAAGCTATATTTGAGAGCAGTGGAACAACCGGTTCCATCAACAGCCGTCATTTGGTTAGGAATATTTCAATCTACAAAAAAAGCTTTCTAAAGGCTTTTGAATTGTTTTATGGCGCGCCGGCAGGTTATTGCATTATTGGGCTCCTTCCTTCCTACCTCGAACGAAAAAACTCATCGCTGGTGCTAATGGTAGATGAATTAATCAAACAATCGGGCCACCCCCATGCGGGATTTTATCTATATGAACATAAAAAACTGTCTGTTTTACTGAATGAACTGGAAATGCAGCAACAAAAATCCTTGTTAATTGGCGTAACCTTTGCCTTACTGGATTTTGCCGAAGCATTTCCAATGCCTTTGCAGCATACCACCGTAATGGAAACGGGAGGCATGAAAGGGAGAAGAGAGGAATGGACCCGCCTGCAGGTACATGATTACCTAAGGCAACAATGGGGAATAACTGTGGTTCATTCAGAATATGGAATGACTGAATTGTTATCACAAGCCTATTCCACCGGTAATGGAATATTCCGATGCCCTTCCTGGATGAAAATCGTATTGCGCAATGATGACGACCCTTTATCAATATCAACATCCGGAACCGGTGTCATTAATGTAATTGATCTGGCCAATATCTACTCCTGCTCCTTTATTGCTACCGATGATGTGGGTAAATTATATGAGGATGGCTCCTTTGAGGTACTGGGCCGGCTCGATAATGCCGATCTGAGAGGATGCAGCTTACTCACCTTATGATTCATCCATTAAGGAAATCAACGCTTACTCATTTAAAGACTTCAACAATAAAAACCGGACCAGCTAATCCTGGTCCGGCTACTATATTCATTTTAACCTCAATTTATTTCTGGCGGAAGCCATCTCCTATAAACCGCAAGGCATCTATGATACCGGTGCGCCAATAGGTCCAGTTGTGCGCGCCATCTCTTACCCGGTATTCATGCGACACCATTTTATCTACCAGTAAAATATGCAACAGGCTATTACCCTTGGTAAGAAAATCATCATCCCCGCAATCTATCCAAAGACGCACTTTCTTCAAATCATTCTGTGATTTTGATTCCACCAGCTTCAAAACTGAATTGTCGTACCATGCTTTATTCAGCCGCTCCTTTCCTTTCAGACCACGGCCATACAACTGGCCAAAAACTGTTTCATAACGGGCATCAGGCGTGTTTACAAGGGCCTCATCATCAAATACCGCTGCACTAAGGGGCGCTGCAGCCTCAAACATTTCGGGGTATTTCAATGAATAAATTAAAGTGCCATATCCACCCATCGACAAACCAGCAATACCACGGTATCGCCTGTCTGCTTTTATACGATAGGTTTTTTCAACAGTTGGAATAAATTCCTTAATAAAAAAGTCTTCATACTTTTCTTTCCCATCGTATGAATTAATATACCAGCTGGAATCCCCATTGGGCATCACGATTATCATGGGCGGAATGGAGCCATCCGCAATGGCAATATCCACCAGGCGGTTTATCTCGCCAAACTGTAACCACCCGGTATTGTCATCGGTATACCCGTGCAACAGGTATACAACAGGATAGTTCCTTTCGGAAAAATCATAATCAGAAGGAAGATAAATAGTATATTTTACCGACCGTCCAAGAGTATTACTCTTTACGGTTCTTTCTTCCAGTACACGGCCCATGGGCTGTGACATGGCTGCAAAAAATAAACAACAGCAGGTGGCTGTTGCAATAATGTTTTTTGTCAATAAAGGCATGGCAATTGGTTTTGTTGGTAAATGTAACGAGGTATTAGAAATACCATCGCAAATAATTAACCCATTTTCCTATTCTTCAGTCTCAGGTTCCCTATCTGTTATTGAACGCACCAGATGGTTAATGACCTGCTGCAATGATTGTTCTGTACCCGCATCCGTCACCATCCCCTTTTCATTTATCTTGGTTCTTACAAACGAAATCAATAAAGTAGCCCCATTTGCTATTTTCGCCCCCAGGGCGCGGAAGGTTAGTTGCAGGGCAGCATGCGCCTTATCACCCTGTGAAGAGGCCGTAATAATCCCTACAGGCTTTCTGCCGAAACTATCAGAAGAAACCGTCCAGTCCAGCGCGTTTTTCAATGAACCCGGCACGCCAAAAGCGTACTCTGGCGTACAGATCAATACCGCATCGGCTGCAACCAATTGATCCCTCCAGATAGATACAGGTTCCGAAGCAGGGTCCGTATCAATTGCCGGATTGAAATGGGGGATATTACCGATACCTTCAAAAATGGTAAAAATTATATTGGTTCCTGCAAAAGATTTACCAATATGCCGCAGGATATGCATGTTGGAGGAATCAGGGCTTAAACTGCCAGCCACCGCCAGTATGGTATATTGTCTGTTTTCCATGAATCACCTGTTTCAACCTTGTTATAAAAAAAGGAAATTAGTTTGTTTTAATTTTACCCATACAGCATTACAAACAGAAATGCAATTCGTTTGATAAATTCACTGTAAAAAACACTAATTTTAAACCGCCTTCAAACTGCCAATATGAGATACAGTATTTTTTGCTTGGTTTTATTGTTATGCATCAGCTGCAACAACCCCAAGCCATCGAATAATGAAAAGATTTCTTCCCGCCTGATGACAACCATGCAAAAATTCCTGTACCAGCAGGTCAATAATGATTCCACAAAAGTTAAGTACCAGGTAAACAAGGTCTATTATTTTGAAACGAAGGAAATTTATTTGTGCGAATTCAACGTGAGGGTAGTTTCACAAAAGCTGGATACAACCGGCACGATGACTGCCGATATTTCAAAGGATTTCTTAACAGTAAAAAGAAAATCCTAAGGTCCAGGGAAAACAGTCTATTGTTTATAGAGCTTCAATACTTTTTGCATTATCCCGTTTATTTTGCCAACAGGGATATTTTTAGCAGGATCAATGAGTAAAATTTTCATCCTGGCCCTTTTCTCCTGTAATAAATCGGGGTGGTCGATTTTTTTCCCTTCTACAATTCCAATATAAGGTTGCTGGTATTTTTTATGAACCCAGAGGTAACAAAACATTTTACCCTTGTAACAATAAAAGGGCATCCCATACTTCCATGCTTCGGAAATATTTGAATCCAGCTGCAGGATATGGTTACGTAAAAACTGCAGGCAGCTTTTCTGCGGTTCCTCCAGTTGTAAAAAATAATTATCGATCGGGCGGAGCATCAGCGATGGTGTATCGTTCTAAGCTACTTCAATTATTTTGAATAACTGAATAGCCTGCCCAGGGAACATACTATTACCTAACCAGCCTTGCATACCGAACGGCAGCCGGGATACTGATAATCTTTCTTAATTGTATGATGAAGGTGATAAATAACACGGTTCCCACCACCCAGTTCACCAAATCCTGGTGCATGGATACCTGGCCAATGAAATAACTGCCTCCATATACAAATACAGCGAAACCAGCCATGGTACCCATACCGATACCGGTTATATACCAGTTGTATTGCATGGGCTGGGGTTGAAGTATTTCTTTATTCATAAGAACAGTGGTCCATCCCATCCAGAAAGGAATGTGCAGCGGATTGGTAATACTCAATAAGGCGCCCGTCCAAAAAGGATGCAATGCATTGGAAGGAATTGAAGATGTAAAACCCGTCATGCGAATGGCAGCGATAATGCTGGCAATGGCCAGCACCAGCAACAAACCCGTGGTAAACAATTCAAGCAGGTGGAACAAGCGGTGTCTCTTTAACAGCCAATCCATCCCTACCAATGCCACACGTACCATTATTACTTCTATTATCATTGAACCAAAGGCATATACCATACCGGCAGAGCTGCCCTGCTCCAATGAAATATGCGTAGCTGCAACATTCATGGTTCCCAGTGGCAATGATCCCAAAAAACTAACCAGCATTCCCCAGTAAAAAACTTTCAGGTATTTCATCTTATTATTTACGGATTCAAAACTATGCTCCCTTTTCGCCTCCGCTTGTCATTCAGATGACATTAATGCTTTCCTTCCGTTAAATAAAGTACAACAACGTTCACTAATTCTTCAGATACCATCTTGGCGATCAACCAAGCCTTCCCGAGATACGAATTTTACCACTCAAAATTTATACACTATGTTATTACAAAAACTATTTACGGCAGGAATGACAATTGCAGCATGCTAAATACTTAATCGCAAAAGGAAAGAAGAATTATAGTTGTTTTGAAAGTATAAATGATTACCGGAAAGCACCAATGCTGCTGCTTTCCATTGCTAATGTATTTAGCAATTCGGTCATTTTGTCGGGAAAAAGCATGGGAGGCCTTTTCCTTTTACTTAGGATTAGCTAAGGTATAGTCAAGGTAGTATCAAGAAATACTAAGAAAATTAGCCAGAATTACCCTTTTCCTGACGGGATGGCAGGAAAAACGCTTCGAATTAATATTCCAAATATTTTTAATGCCTCTTTATTTTTCCTGTCAATACAGTACCGCCTAAGTCAATTCATGTCAGTTGTTTTATCACCCTGCATGGATTACCCACCGCGACTGAATTGGCAGGAATATTTTTCACCACTACACTGCCTGCCCCAATAGTACTATTATTTCCAATTGTTACACCTGCGCAAATGATACTGCCTCCTCCTATCCAGACATTGTCGCCTATTACAATCGGCGAAGCCAGTTCCGGGCCTTTGATCCTTTCAGATGCAGGAATGGGATGATGTGCCGCATACAGTTGCACGTTAGGGCCAAGAAAAACATTCCTGCCGATGCTGATCCATGCGCAATCCAGCATCACACAATTAAAATTGGCGAAGAAGTTATCGCCCACTTCTATATGGCAACCATAGTCGCAATAAAAAGGTGGTTGTATATCAATGTTAGACCCCATTTTACCAAGCATATTATTCAGCAATTGCCGCCGGATCGTTTTATCATAAGGCGACTGGTTGTACACTTTCATCATTTCCCTTGCTTTTACACGCATGCCAAACAATTGCGCATCTGAAGCATCGTATAATTCGCCCGCCAGCATTTTCTGGTATTCGGTTCTTTCAGACATAGACATAGCTTTGATTTATGCATACAATATACTATTCCGGATCAACCTCGAAAGTATATCAATTGACAAATTTCTTTTTATAACTTTAAATAAACCGGGATATCAACAATGACCTTTCTTCCTGATGAACAATACAATGAACTCGCCTTTTATACACTGGCCCACCCCGATCCCAACTTTATTCACCAGCATATAGTAGATGCATTTACGGCCCAGAATGCTGATGAACAAACCAAACCAATCGGGATGGTATTTTCTTTGGCGGGTTTGTATTTGTATATAGAGAAAGGTTTTACGGGAAGACAGGTACAGCAGGCCCACATGAAAATGGCGAAACATAAGAACAATCTTCCATCCATTCAGCTACCCGCTGAAAGAGGGAATATTACCATTTCTGATGTATTAATGGCACCAGCCGGTGGTGAAAGAGATCATATGATTTATAAGTGGTGCGAAGCCGTTTGGAGTGCATTTCAAAATAACAGGGACGTAATAATTAGCTTAACTCAATCAATCATTCAATAACATCTTAGAATGCCTCATTTAATGCCCTAAACTTAATGTAGATTTAGTAACAGACTTTATCAGTAATGAAAAAACTAATTATTCTCCCCTTTATCCTCCTGTTCGCCCTGGCGGGTTTATTTTCATTCGGTAAAAGATATCAGACAATTGATGACCGCTTCGTGCTGTATAAAATAAATCCTGCAAATCAAAACCTGCAGTTTTTCTGGAAAGACGATAAGGGTCAAATATTTAAAAGCATTGCTAATTTAAAATCCTGGCTGGCACAAAACCACAGGGAACTGTTGTTTGCCATGAATGCTGGTATGTACAAGGAAGACAATACGCCAAAAGGGCTTTTTATTCAAAACCAGGAGACAGTAACAGCACTGGATACATTATCAGGACCTGGAAACTTCTACATGAAGCCCAATGGAGTTTTCTATATAGCCACTAACAACATCCCTTATATAACGCCCACCGAACAATTTAAAAACAGCGGCCATATAAAATTCGCTACTCAATCCGGACCCATGCTTGTCATTAATGGCAATATCCATCCCGCCTTTAAAGAAGGATCCGCCAACCTGAATATAAGAAACGGTGTAGGCATTCTGCCAGACAATAGCATTGTGTTTATCATGTCAAAAAAAGAAATCAACTTTTATGATTTTGCTGGGTATTTCAAAAGCATCGGTTGTAAAAATGCTTTGTACCTCGACGGACTGGTATCGCGCACCTATTTGCCGGAACAAAAATGGATTCAAACAGACGGCAACTTCGCTGTTATCCTTGTAGTCATAAAAAACCCCTGACTGCTTGTAGAAAACACAGGATCTCTCTTCAAAATCACTTAACATTGTAAAGGGATTTTTTAGATCCATCAATTACAGTAACTGCTCCGCACCCCCTGAATACCCAACCAGGTAAACAATAAGCCTTTCCTGCTCAATCCAGCAATACCATCTCGCACGCACAATAATTTTTAAAGAATAACCAAAGCGCCGAAACATGAAGACGGCTATCGCCATTGCTGCCCATCCCGACGACATTGAAATGATGATGGCCGGCACCTTATTGCTCCTGAAAAAAGCAGGCTACGATATCCATTACCTCAATCTTTCCCGAGGCGATTGCGGTAGTATTGAATATCCATCGGCCACTATAAAGAAAATCCGCCTTGCTGAAGCAAAGGAAGCCGCTGGAATATTGGGGGCATATTTTCACCCTCCCTTTTGTAATGATTTGGAAATAGGTTACGACATCAAAACATTGCGTCGCGTTGCTTCTATCATACGGGAAGTAAAACCAACCATTGTTCTCACCCATTCGCCGGAAGATTATATGGAGGACCATGTAAATACCGGCCGCCTCGCCGTTACCGCTTGCTTCGCCCGCGGTATGCGAAACTTTACAACCCTGCCGGCTACCCCATTTGATAATTATAATTGCACGATCTATCATTCCTTACCGCATACCTTAACAGATAATTTCAGAAAAAGAATTATACCAGGCGCTTACGTAAATACAAATTCAGTACACAAAACAAAATTAAAAGCACTGAAAGCGCATCAAAGTCAGCAAAGCTGGCTGGATACAAGTCAGAAAATGAATTCCTACCTGCAAACCATGGAGGATGTTTCGCTGCAGGTTGGAAAGCTGTCAAAACAATTTACCCATGCGGAAGGATGGAGAAGACATTCGCATACTGGTTTTTGTGAAGTGAATGATGATCCTTTAATGGACCTGGGAAATGATTACCTAATCAATCAAGCCTATGAAAAAAGCCTGGAATTATAAACAGCTATTTGCGCACTGAACCAAAACTTATTATATGGCACGTAAACTAAGTTCGATTGCTCCCGGCTGGTGGGATTATACTACGCTCGATAATAAGATTATTGAAGAAGTGGCAAAGCTGACTCCTGAAAAAATGCAACAACTTTCAAGACCGGGGTTTAAAGTAATGATCTACGATACGCTGGAAGAATTTTACCTGGCCGAAGCGCTGGAATATGTGTCTGCATGGCAACAATCCACGCCTTCACAACCCGTCGGCATCTGCGGTCCCATCGGCCCTACGGAACAATTGCCCCTGGTAGCGCGTATTATTAATGACCTGAACATCTCCGTTAAATCTGCCCATTTCTGGGGAATGGACGAATGGTTCATTGATGGAAAAGAAGCCACGCCGGATCATCCATTGTCATTTGAAAGAGCTGACAGGGAGCTTTGTTTTAACCGCATCAGAAAAGAACTGGTAATGCCGGATGAAAACCTGCATTTCCCAAAAGCAGCTACTGCAGCCTATCGCAAAAGCTGGGAGGGGGTACGCTGTGCTGTCATGCAGGGCGGACAAGGCGATATCAAGCACTGGGCATTTAATGATCCACCCAAACGGGAAGGCATATACGCAGATGAACCCCCATCGCCAGCTGAATACCGCAAACTTACCACAAGGGTGGTTGATCTGCATCCCATCACCATTGCACAGAATGCCCGAACATCGGGCGGAGGAAACATTACACTGGTTCCTACAAAAGCAATTACGGTGGGACCAGTAGAAACATGGATGGCTGAGAAGGTATCTATATGGCATGCCGGAATGCATGACAATCCATTTGGGCAAAGACTCACTACCTTTCTCATTGCTCAAAAAATAATGGACAGCTCCGTACCTATGTCCTTACTGGCCGACCATCCCAATGTTCAGTTCAACTTCTACCGGCCGGGTATTGGTTCCTGTTCGGTAGTAATGCATTAACAAGATTTTTTTTGGTACAATAAATCAGTCATCATGAAAAATACAACGATTGCCTTACTGCTTTTGATCCTTTCAGCAGATCTGTATTGCCAGGAAAACAACCATTCAATCGCCATTATTCCGATACCCGTGCATATGCAAACGGCAAAAGGAAATTTTACACTGAAAAATAATTCCCTGGTTCTTTGCGTTCCCGGGGATGCAGATGCAAAAAGAGTGGCTGGTTTTCTCTCAGCAAAATTATCAGCAGCAACTGGTTATAATATCATCGCACCCATTCACCTCAAGAAAATATATACTTCCAATAATAATATAATACTGGATATAATAAACGATCCATCGCTGGGTGATGAGGGGTACAACCTGCAGGTTTTAACCAATACAGTATTTATAAGAGCCAATAAAGCCGCAGGGTTGTTTTATGGCATGCAATCCCTGCTGCAATTATTTCCCAAAGAAATTGAAAGTGATAAAGCTGCCGGCAACATAGCATGGACCGCGCCTGCTGTCAGCATTACCGATTATCCGCGCGTTGGATGGAGGGGCATGATGCTGGATGTAAGCCGTCACTTCTTTACCAAAGCGGAGGTGCAATCATTTATTGATAATATCGTGAAATACAAATTCAATGTGTTTCACTGGCACCTTACCGACGACCAGGGATGGCGGATTGAAATAAAATCCTATCCAAAACTTACCAGCATTGGTGCATGGCGCCCGCAACGCTATGGCGCCTGGGGCAATGCCAAAGCGCCCACAGAAGATGAGCCCAAAACCTATGGTGGTTTTTATACACAGGAAGACATCAAAGAATTGGTGCAGTATGCGAAAGACAGGTTTGTAAACGTATTACCCGAAATTGATATTCCCGGCCATAGCATGGCGGCTATTGCTTCTTATCCCGAACTTTCCTGTACACCCGGCACCTACCACGTGAATGCGGGAGAAGAGTTCCAGGAATGGTTGGACAATAGCAATCGCGCCGGTATAGACAACACCTTGTGTCCGGCCAACAAAAACGTGTATGTGTTCCTGGACAAAGTATTTACAGAAGTAGCGCAGCTCTTCCCATTTGGATACATACACATGGGCGGTGATGAAACAGCCAAGAACTTTTGGGAAAAAAGTGATGCCATAAAAGCGCTGGTACAAAAGGAAGGATTGAAAGATATGAACGAGGTACAAAGTTATTTTGTAAAAAGAGTAGAGAAAATCATTCAGTCAAAAGGCAAACAACTGATGGGCTGGGACGAAATACTGGAAGGTGGCCTGGCACCGCAGGCATCCGTAATGAGCTGGCGCGGACTAAAAGGTGGCATAGAAGCTGCCAAACAAGGCCATCATGCCGTGATAGCGCCCTGGGATTATACCTATGTAGATTTGATGCAGGGCGATGCCATCGCAGAACCACCCGAATTTGGAACACTGATGCTGAATACAGCTTATACATTTGACCCTTTTCCCGAAGGGGCAGATCCAAAATACATCCTGGGAGGAGAAGGTTGTCTCTGGGGTGAACACAATACCAATGTGAGAATGGCGAATTATTTACTGTGGCCCAGAACAATGGCCGTGGCAGAATCTGTCTGGTCGCCAAAAGAAAGAAAGAACTGGCCCGATTTCATTGGCCGCATTGAAAAACATTTTGAAAGGTTGGACATAGCGAAAATCAAATACGCGCGCAGCATGTACAACCCCATATTCAAAGCCTCCCTTAATGAAAACAATCAACTGTTGGTGGAAATCGTAACTGAAGTTCCCGGCCTAGCCGTACATTACTCCTTTGATGAAACCAATCCCGATGAATTCTACCCGGTATATGAAAAGCCAATGGTTGTTCCGCCGGATGCCCTGCATGTAAAAGTCATTTCTTACCGTGGAGGCAAACCGATCGGCATACAAATGAATATGCCGGTGGAAGAATTGGTAAAAAGAGCAAAAAGCAAGAAGAAATAATAACGCCCAGTATAAACCAGTAACCACTAACAAATGGAAATATCAGCCGGGAAAAGCGCTTCAAAATCTTATGGGCCCATAATTTATAATTTACTTCTCCTCTAAAACAAGTTCGCTGTAACCTAACTTAGTTGTTTTACCCCACAGTTCCTTTCTCATTTCCTTAGCAACGTTTACATACGTCTCTTTTGTTGGATTTCTAATAAAATCTTTTAATGCTAGGATAACCTTGTCGTTTGAATATAATACAGAATGATAATAGTATTCTTT
>Ga0075024_100000095_pt1 | contig 24674 bp, 20 predicted proteins | sample Str013_2_FD_71389 | JGI IMG/M metagenome (GOLD analysis project Ga0075024, IMG submission 71389) | Freshwater sediment microbial communities in response to fracking from Pennsylvania, USA - Straight Creek_MetaG_SC_2013 | ecosystem: Environmental > Aquatic > Freshwater > Creek > Sediment... | reverse complement strand
CCCCAATCTCTACCGCCGGAACGCCGGCGGCTTGCAATGCATTCACCAGCGCGGCCGAATCTTCGCCAGCGACCGCCAGTAACAACCCGCCCGCCGTCTGCGGATCATACAAAATCGTCTTCACATCTGCGGAAATTTCGCCTTCATAGTCGACCAGGCACTCGGCAAAGTCGCGATTGTTGTTCAGCCCGCCGGGAATCAGTCCGGCACGAACGCAATCCAGCGCACCGGGGATCAGAGGAATTTTTGCGGAAGACAAACGCACGCTTACCTTGCTGCCTGCGGCCATCTCGCGGGCGTGGCCGATCAAGCCAAAGCCGGTGATGTCCGTGGCGGCATGAATGCGGAATTTGCCGTTCACCGCAACTTCAGCGGCCTTGGCATTCAGTGTGGTCATGGACTTGGTCGCCGCATCAATCCATTCCTGTTTGGCTTTGCCTTGCTTGATGGCCGTGGAGATCACGCCCGTGCCGATCGCTTTGGTCAAAATCAACTTGTCGCCGACTTTGGCTCCGGCGTTGGCCCATATGCGGTCAGGATGAATAGTCCCCGTCACCGCGTAACCAAACTTGATCTCTGGATCGCGGACGCTGTGTCCGCCAACCACCGTGCAGCCGGCTTCCATCATTTTGGAAAGCCCGCCAGCCAGGATCTGGTAGAGGACGTCGAGATCACCCTTGTCGGGAAAACAGACGATGGCCAGAGAGCTCATGGGCTTGCCGCCCATCGCGTAGACGTCACTCAAGGCGTTGGTGGCGGCAATCTGGCCGAAGGTGAACGGGTCGTCCACAATGGGCGTAAAGAAGTCCGTGGTCTGGACGAGCGCCAACTCCGCCGAAATTTTGTACACTCCGGCGTCGTCGGCGGTATCAAAGCCAACCAGTACGTTCGCGTCATGTTGCCGGGCTAATTTCCCAAGCACCGAGTCCAGCGCCGCCGGACTTAGCTTGCTTGCTCAACCCGCGGCTTTTACCTGCTCGGTCAGCCGGATGGTCTTTGCTTCAGACATGGTTTGATTTTAGCAGTGGCCGGAGCGATTGACCGCGACGGACACAAAGCGCGCAAAGATATCAATCTGAAACATAGAGCGGAACTACTTCTGAAATCCCAGGCGTAGCGAGGAATCCCTATTGCCTAGACTTCTTTCAGGAATTGTCATTCCGAGCGCAGCGAGGAATCTGCTTTGCGTCGCGGAAGATCAAAAGCAGATTCCTCGGCGTAGGCCTCGGAATGACAAATTTTTAGAGTGTTTCAGGATGTAGGGATCTTTCGCTGCTCTCGGGACTTGAAGAAAAAGCCTTCGCGTCCTTTGCGGTGAAATTAGGTTAGCTAGTAAGAAACGCTCACCACTTTCACTTGCGGAACCTGCCCGTCCCAGTCGGGAGTAACGAACTCCAAGGTCACGCGGAAGTCGCGGGCTTGTCCGGCGCCCAAGGGAAACGACTCAATCGGACCATAGTCTTCATAGGGCGCGTTGGGCACGCGCACGGCGACCGGCACCACATCTTTTTGCGAAATTTCGCCGATGGAATTCTTGAAGATCAGCTGCACGCGCGCGCCGGTGATTTTCTTGTCGCCGTTGTTGGCGATGTGGCCCAGGATATAGGTAACTGATCCGCCGGCAAAGTTTTCTGCCCGCGCCATGTGCAGTCCGCCAATTTCCAGCTTGGCAATGTAGGGATCCGCCACCTGCGGCTTAACCTGGCCCAACCGCGTCACGACGATCACGGCCACCACAGCCAAGAGCACAACCACCACGCCAATTGCCATCGGCAACGGGCTGCGTTCTTCCGTCAAAGTTGGTTCAGGAAACGGCTGCGGATTTTCGATGTCGGCCATCGAGCTGATTCTACTACGACCACGTTAAGGGCGAGGCCGACTTGCGCTGCCGAGCCCGCTGTTTCAGGAGCGTCCACGTTCTGGAATCAAGCCAAGCTGTTGAGCGGTTTGGAGCGGAGCGACATAACTTACGCCCCAGCGATGGTCATCCCATCAATCCGCAGTGTGGGGCAGGCCGACGATCCGCGGAACACCAGGTCATTGCCGATTTCCGAGATGTTGTTCAGCATGTCTTTCAAATTGCCGGCCACGGTGACTTCTTCCACCGGATAGGCGAGTTCGCCGTTTTCTATCCACAGGCCGCTGGCGCCGCGGGAGAAGTCTCCGGTGACCAGGTTCACGCCAAAGCCCATAAATTCGGTGACGTAGAATCCGCGCTTCACGTCGCCAATGATTTGTTGTGGTGTCCGCGTTCCGGGCTGAAGGAAGAAATTGCCGGCACCGATGCCCGGACTTCCGGCCAGCCCGCGGGACGCGTTGCCGGTGGTCTTCATCCCCAGTTTGCGGGCGGTGTACGTGTTCAGCAGGTAGGATTTTAGTTCGCCGTTTTCAATGACCACGGTGCGGCGCGTGGGGACGCCTTCACCGTCAAACGGTTCGCTGCCAAAGCCGCCGACGATGGTGCCATCGTCTATGACGGTGATGTTGCTGCCGGCAATCTTCTGCCCGATCTTGCCGGCCATGAATGACGATTGGCGGTACACCGCGTCACCCGTGGCGCCTTCAAAAATATTTCCCAGAATTGAAACTGAAACCATGGGATCAAGGACGATAGGCGCTTCCGTGGATGAAATCTTGCGCGCACCAATGCGGCGAAGTGTGCGTCGCGCAGCTTCCCGGCCCACGGCTTCCGGCGAATCGAGTTTGGCCAGCGTGCGCGCCACGGAGAACCAATAGTCGCGCTGCATGGAGCCACCTTCTACCTGCGCAATAGGCACGGCGCTCAGCGAACACGACGACCGGCGGTATTCGCCGACAAAGCCCAGCGAGTTGGCCAGAACCTTGTGTCCGGTACCGGCGTCAAAACTGCCGCCATCGGAATTTTTCAAGCGCGGGTCAACATCCAGGGCGGCGCGTTCGGCGCGACGGGCATAGTCAATGCGCTCTTCCGGCGGCAAGGAGTAAACGTCATCAAAATAGAGTTGCAGATCGTTGGATAAAGAACCGAGTTCGCTGGGATCGGGCAGTCCGGAAAACGAATCTTCAGACGTTACATGCGCCAGTTCGACCGCGCCCTTCACCAGACGCTGGATACCGTCTTCAGTAAAGTCGCTGGAGTATGTGCTGGCGGAACGCTGTCCCATGAAAACGCGCAGTCCCATGGCGCGCGAACCGGATTCCTTCAGCGTCTCCACCGATCCCATGCGGACGACCGTGGAAAACTCATTGCCTTCACGAACTACGGATTCCGCCGCGGTGGCCCCGGCTTTCATGGCGCGGTCCACAACGTCCGTGGCGAGATTGCGGAGATCGGTTTCCGTGGGAACAACTTCAGTCTTGGTGGCCATGCAATTCCTTTTTCGTCTTTACGCCTATGTCGCCGGATTAACGCGCCGTGCCGCCCACGGTCATGCTGTCCAGCTTAATAGTGGGGATGCCCACGCCTACGGGCACGGACTGGCCGTCTTTACCGCAGGTTCCGACGCCTTCATCCAGCTTGAGGTCATTGCCGACCATGGAAACTTTCGTGAGTGCGTCTGGACCGTTGCCGATCAGCGTGCAGTTCTTCAGTGGAGCGGTGACCTTGCCGTCTTCGATCATGTAGGCTTCGGAAGTAGAAAAAACGAACTTGCCGTTGGTGATGTCCACTTGGCCGCCGCCGAAATTCACAGCGTACAAGCCGCGTTTCACGGACTTGATGATGTCTTCCGGAGTGTCTTCGCCCGCCAGCATGTAGGTATTCGTCATGCGCGGCATGGGAATGTGCTCATAGCTTTCACGGCGTCCATTGCCGGTGTCTGGCATGCCCATCAGCTTGGACGAAAGCTTGTCACTCAGGTAGCCCTTGAGAATTCCTTTTTCAATCAGGACGGTGTTTTGCGTGGGCGAGCCTTCATCGTCCACGTTGATGGAGCCGCGGCGTGAAGGCAGCGTACCGTTGTCCACGACCGTGCACTTCTCTGAAGCCACGCGTTTGCCGATCATTCCACTGAAAGCCGACGTGCCTTTGCGGTTGAAGTCCGCTTCGAGCCCGTGGCCGATAGCTTCATGCAACAGGATTCCCGGCCATCCCGGGCCAAGCACCACTTCCATTTCGCCCGCCGGGGCTTCGCGAGCATCGAGCTGGATGATCGCCTGCCGCGCAGCTTCCGTCGCGTAGTATTCGGGTGTCTTTTCGTTCTGGTAGAAGTCCAGGCCAACGCGTCCGCCGCCACCGGAGGCTCCGCGCGCGGAATTCTCGCCGGACTTGGCAATGCAGCTTACGCTGAAACGCGCCATGGGTTGAACGTCAGTGGCATAAGTTCCATCGGACCCGATCACCAGGATCTGGCGAAGCTCATCTACATACGAGGCCCGCACCTGAACAATGCGGGGATCGAAAGCGCGGCCGGCTTTGTCCGAACGCATGACCAGCTCGAGCTTGGAAGCGATGTCCGCGTCCGCCGAAGGGGAGGACACTTGGTAGAGCTGGTGGCCCGCGGCTTCTTTCAGATTCTGGACCGGCTGTGTGGCGGGACCGCGCGCAATGAGAGCGGCCGTCCGCGCGGCGCGCATGATTTTTTCGGGAGCCAGATCGTCCGTGTAGGCATACCCAGTACGCTCACCGGAGAGAACGCGCACTCCACATCCTGCCGAAATCCCCTGCGACGCAGACTTCACTATGGACTCTTCCACCGCAATCGATGTGGAAGTCAGATATTCGAAATACAGGTCAGCGTATTCGCCGCCGGCGGAAAGCGCTTCGCCCAGATACCGCTGCAGGTCATTCGGCGTGATAGCAAATTTCTGAAAGAAAAGGGATTGAGTGTGTGTCATAGATCCTTGATGGTGGTCTTAAATACTCAGGTTTAGATGCGCCAGGGGGTATGTTCGACGCTCGTATGTTGACGCACTCAAGACCTCGTGCGCTGTGATTATTGTCGCACTCCGCGCAGCGCGAGTAAATGGCGGACAAAGCCGGAAGTACCTGTCGCAAATTCGCTTCACTTCGCCGGTTCGGACCGGGAAAAAGCAGCCGGGTGGAATTTAGTTCATTACATCAACAAGGAAAATGGCATAGGAGCCATAGGCAGTAGCTATTCGCAAACTGGCCTACCGTTACTTTTACCCCTGATTAAGGACTCGTTGACTACCCTCGATCTGGCTACGTAGACTAAGGTTCATCTTATTCGCGGCCACTAGCCCAGCTTTAAGAGGAGTAGCATGTACCTTCCCGGTAGCTTTGATCGCTCCATCCGCTCTTCATCTTGTTTTTCCCGCTGCACAATCTTCCTACTTTTAACGATGGCGCTATTCTGCACAGGCAGGGTGTTTGGCCAAAGCTCTGCCGTCGATCCGACAGCCGGATCGGCAACGGCGGGTGCGGGAACGCCGGACCTTGGTCCTATCCAGGCGGCGGCACAGGCGCCGCAAACTCCAGCAGGACGGGTGCATATTGTCCCCTTTGGCCGAAACAGCGCGAACGCCGTGAAGGGCCTGGCGGCTCCCGCAGGCGCGCACCTGACGTACTGGGGCGGTCCGGTGATCTCAAAGGTCCATGTGGTGGCGGTTTTCTGGGGACCAAACATCAACACCGCCGTCACCGGTGGCATTGGGCAGTTCTTTACGGACATCACGAATAGCCGCTTCTACGATTTGCTTACGGAGTACTCGACCACGGGAATCCTGGGCGCCGCGGCTCCCGCCGTCAGCACCAACCAAAGCATCGTGCGCGGGCAGTTTGACGGCGCGGTCACGATTGCACCTTCGATATGTCCCGGCCCAACCGTTTGCACGGTTACCGACACACAGGTGCAAACCGAACTGGCCGCGCAAATCACGGCCGGACACTTACCGCAGCCGCTGGCGGACGCAACCGGCAACATTGAGAGCCTTTACGTAATCTATTTTCCTCCGGGCGTGACCATTCAACTCGATCCGCAGACGAAGAGCTGCGTACAGTTTTGCGCCTACCATTCAAATACCCTGAGCAACATCACGCCCAAATTTGTTCCTTATGGCGTGCTTCCAGACTTTGCCCCGCCCAGCGGCTGCGCCAACGGCTGCGGAACAGGCACTATATTCCAGAACACAACGGCGGTTACCAGCCACGAAATGTCAGAAGCCGTGACGGACGCCCTAGTGGGATCAGCTCCGGCCGGCTTTGCGCCGCCACTAGCCTGGTACGACTTCCCACCGGACATGGGTGAGATCGGCGACTTATGCGGCGGGCAAGACGCGACAGTAAACGCCGGCGGAAATCCCTACACCATCCAATCCGAGTTTTCCAACCTGCAAGGTGATTGCGTTAGCTCGCCTCCAGGTTTCGATATGGTCTTTCCCACTACGGTTTCCCAGGGAGTGGCCAGCAACCTGACTCTAACGATCCGGGGAAGCCTGGTTCCTTTATTGCCAAATTATGTTGGCACGGTGCACTTCACCAGCTCTGATAGTTCTGCGGTACTGCCGGCGGATTACACCTTCACGGCCGCCGACAGCGGCGCCCACACTTTCTCGATCACGCTGAATACCGTGGGCAGCCAGACGGTCAGCGCAGTGGATGTCAACTCAGGCGGATTTAATGGGACCGTGACTGCGCAGGCCATCGTTAACAGCCCCGACCTTACGGTCACTAGTTCACACTTTGGAGTTTCCTTTGTTCAAGGCCTCACGGGAGGCTACAACATCATTGTGGGCAACGGCGGTGCGCTTGCCTCATCTGGAACGGTCACGGTGACTGACACCGTTCCCGCCGGATTGACGGCCACTTTGTGGAGCGGAACCGGGTGGACGTGCTCGGCCGTCACCGCCAACCCGCTCACTTGCACACGGGCCGACGCGCTGCCGGCGGGCAACACTTATCCGCAATTGGCTCTGAATGTGAATGTGGCAGCCAATGCGCCGGCGTCGGTAACCAACACCGCCACCGTGAGTGGGGGTGGTGATACCACTGCGGCCAACAATACGTCCAACGACGTTACGAAGATTGTTCCTCAGGCGGTGGACCTGAACATTGCGCCGCTGCAGTCGTCTGGAAGTTTTGCGCAAGGACAAAACGGCGGGAGCTATCTGGTTGGAGTGGCCAACCAAGGTAACGTCAGTTCCTCAGGGACAGTTACCGTAACCAACACGCTCAGCGCCGGGCTTACAGCTACGGCCATCAGCGGACCCGGTTGGACGTGCACGCTGGCCACGCTGAGCTGCACCCGGGCCGACGCCCTTCCCGTGGCCATGGGCTTCGCCGCGATCACCGTTACTTTCAATGTCTCCAACACTGCACCGGCCAACTCCAGCGCGACCATGACGGTTTCCGGCGGGGGTGATGCAGTCCTGACCAACAACACCGCGACGTTCGGAGTCATCGTAAATCCGGCGATCGCAATTGCGCTCACCGGCACCGGTACGTCCACGGTAGCTGCCGGCTCACCGGCAACTTATGGCCTTTCGCTCACCCTTGGCCCCGTCGCGGGAACCGTAACTTTTGCCTGCTCTGGGTTGCCCAAGGGCGCTGCCTGCAGCTTTAGCCCAACATCGTTAACGGCTTCCGGCACTGAAACGGTAACAATCACAACTACGTCGCGCGCCGGAGCGGCTCTACAGCAGTTCCGTTTGCCGGGCGATGGGCAGCCCCTTGTTTTGATGTTCGTGCTGGCCTTTGCCACACTGGCGGCAACCGCACTGAATACAAAACGTACGCGACGCCGACTGGCAATCTCGGCAGCCGTGGTGTTGCTCTTCTGCGCAATAGGAGGATGCGGAGGCGGCGGAACGACCACACCCCCGCCAACGCCAACTCCAGTGCCCACACCCACTCCGAATCCAAACGGCACACCTGTGGGTACTTACGGCATCATAGTCACGGCCACCGGCGCCAGTTCACCAGCTACACAGGTGCTCACACTGGTGATCAACTAGACTAGAAGCCTTTCGCCGGGCAGGAGATCAATCCCTCTTGCCCGGCATGTCCGCTCATGCAAGCCAACCTTCTCGCACGCTCGCTCCAGGAATTTCTCTCCGATTCACGTAGCGGTGTAATCATTGAAGACGGTCTGATCATCTTCGATCTGGAATCGGCCCAGTATTCGCTTTCATCCGAACGCGATCAATGTCTTCTGCATTTGTGGTCAGAAGAGCGGAATCTGGTCCGCAATGTTCTCGCCGCAGAAACTAAAAACGAAGTGATGACGTTGACGGTCCGGCGCTTTGCGCAAGCGCGCCCTCATAAGGTGGAAATCTGCCGCGATCGTGATCGCCGCACTCCTACGGCGCGAAAATCAGCGCGCGCGAAATTTGCCCGGCTGCTTACGCAGTTGATTCGCCGCCACGAACCGGACTGGAAGTTGGACAAAGCTGCTCTGTCCACGTCCATGGACCTGGAGCAAAGCTTTTCTCCGGTCTACGCGCGCGGATTGTTGCGCAAAGGACGCAGTTCAATTGCCGTGCTTGGCGTTAGCTCGCAAGAGACGCAAAGCTCCGTGGACGCCGCCCTGACCTTTGGCCTGCTCTGGCTCGCCGCGTGCCGCGAACGCGAAGCCGCGCGCGGTGTGGTTGAAGGGCTGCGGCTTTACGTTCCGCCAAAAAGTTCTGCTACCCTGCGCATCCGCATGGCCCACATGAATCACCAGGCCGCCAAGTTTCAGCTTTTTGAAATTGAAGAACGCGACGAGTCGCTGAACGAAATTGACATTCGCGATACCGGCAACGTGCAAACACGGCTGGTGCGCTGTGCAGACACGGCACAAACCCGTTTGCGCTTTGGCGCGGCAATCCGCAAGGTTACGGCACTTGCACCCGAAGCCGAGGCTACGGTGCTTTCGGCCACAGAGATCGCCTTCCGCATACACGGCATGGAAATTGCCCGGGTTCGTGCCGTCAACAAGCCGGGAACATTTTCCGTGGAAGAAGAAATCGTTTTCGGCGTACCGGGATTTGAAGCGCGCTTGACGGACGAAAACACGGCGACATTTGCGGCCTTTGCCAAGGCTGTGGCCGATGTCCGCTGCGTTGGCGGCGACCGCCGCGATCCACTGTGGCGGATGTATCCCGAACGCTGGCTGGAATCGCTGGTGTTCAAGAACGTCGCGGCCATAGACTCGCGATTTGAAGATTCTCGCTTTGGCGACTCTCGATTTGAAGATTTTCGGTTTGGCGATTCTCGATTCGAAGACTCGCGATTTGGAAGTTCTCGGCTGGGCGCAGTGCCTTCGAGCGTTTATTCGCAGGTCCCGGCATTCTCTGCGTCTGATCGCGCCATGATTGACGTGCTGACCTGCACGCATGATGGCCGGTTGGCCGTACTGGAGCTGAAGGCCGATGAAGATATCCACTTGCCGCTGCAAGGGCTGGACTACTGGGCCCGCGTGTTGTGGCACCACCAGCGCGGTGAATTTCAGCAACATGGATATTTTCCCGGCATGCTGCTTTCGTCGCAAAAGCCTTTGTTGATCCTGGTGGCGCCCTCGTTGCGAGTACATCCTTCCGTGGATACCATCTTGCGGTATTTTTCGCCGGAAATTGAATGGGCTCTGGTGGGTGTGGATGAAAGATGGCGTGACGAAATCAAAGTGGTATTCCGGAAATCTTCTGCGAGAACCGCCGAAAAGCCTTAACCACAAAGGGCACGAAGGATCACAAAGGTGGCGTGTTGATTTGGGCCGGCCCTTCGTGCCCCTTTGTGTCCTTTGTGGTTTCAAGATTCTTCTCACCCTTGAGCACGCGGTTGATGGCGTTGGCGATTTTTCTCACAGACAACTCGCTCTTTTCGTTCGCCAGAATGATTTCTCCTACTTTGTGCGTGCGGTAATACCAGCGCTTGAGAATCGCCAGTTCTTCGGCGAATTGCGCTGCCGTCCGCGCGCCTGCGGGGATAAGCTCTGGAAGCACGGTGCGGACGCGGTCTTCTAAAGAAGGGGTGGCGGTTTTTGTGGCCGCTGTTTTCTCGGGCGCAGGCTTTTCGGAGAAATCCAGCTCAAGAGCACCTTGCTCCGCGGCTTTTGTTTCGTCCGCTTGCGGTTCCTCTGTGGCTGGAGTCTCGACCGTAAAAATGTGCGGCCCCGCGAGTTCTCCTTTACTAAACCGAAATAACGACACGGACTTTGCCGCCGCGCTAGGCTGGATGATCACGGCGTCCAGCTGATCAAGACGGCGGCAGATATCGTCACCCAACGCCAGCACGCCCTTGAGCTTGGTGATCTTCGCATGTTGCTGCGCGGCGCCTTCAAAATCCAGATCAGTGGAAAGCCGGTCGCGCTCGGCTTCGAGTTCGCTCAGCAGCGAATCACCGCCGGAATCGAGATAAGCCTGCACGCGCGCTACTTCCGCCAAGTAGGCTTCGTCCGTGCAGCCTTTGAAGCACGGCGCCAGGCACATCTTCATTTCTGAATAAACGCAGCCGGGATACTTGGGGTCAGGGTTCAGGTCAAACGTGCAGCGGCGCATCTTATATAAGTCCAGCGAGTCGTTGAGAAACTTTTCCGCCACGGCGCGCGAGCGAAACGGCCCGTAGTAACGCGACTTTCCCGTGAGCTTTCCCAGCTTATTCGTGACATACGCCCGTGGATATTCGTTTTCCAGATTGAACTTGATCAGCGGGGCCATGTGCAGCCTCAATCGCTTCTGATAAGTCTTGGGAAATTCCTGGCGCAGTATCTTGTACAGCAGGACGACGGATTCAAAGTCCGACCCGGTGAGCGCATAGTCGATGCGGGCGACACGTACGCGCAAATTCAGGCGCTTGGATTGCGACTCCAGCGGCGCCAGCAGACGCAGCAGCCGTCGACGAAGATTGGCCGTCTTGCTGACGTAGGGCTCGGCGGATTCGTCCGCTCCGCGCAAAAGAAAGACGGCAGGCGCGGCGGGGAATTGAGCGAAGAAGTCCGCGGCGTGGTCCGGCGAGAACGGGATGGAATGGGTCAGCGTCACCACAAAGAGCATACCGAGCGCTGCCGTTAGAGGAAAGGCGAACCATGCCACTGAATCCGAATCGATGATAGAGGCATCTAAGCAAGCAATTGTGACAAACTCACATTTAATGTATGCTTTTACGTTTCCGATATGCTCTATTGTCTGTTCTTTCGTGAACTAGTCACGCTTGGAGTTCTCTATGGTTGTTTCGTTTTCGGTCTCTAATTTTCGGTCTTTTGCATCAGAAGAGACTTTTTCACTAGTTGCGAGCAAGCGATTGGCCGGAAGTCATGATGATCATACGGTACCGATTCCCGATTCCAAGGAGAGTGTGCTTCGAACAGCAGTGATCTATGGTGCAAATGGAGCAGGTAAATCCAACCTATTCAAGGCCCTGGGGTATGTGAAAGCGGTTGCTCTACGCCCTCGCGAAAGAAACAGCGGTACAGGGAGAGAACCATTTCGGCTTGACAGCGCAGCAGATCAGGCTTCGTCATTTGATTTGCAGTTCATCGCAGATAACAAGCTTTACCGATTTGGCTTCAAGACGAACGACGTGCGAATAACAGATGAATGGCTTCTGCAAGTCGATGGCGGGCGAGAAAAGCTGTTGTACGATCGAGTCACTGACGAAAACGGACGAGTGACAATTGATGCGCAAGGACTGAAGAATGCGGGTCAAAAATTACAAGCGCTTGCTACAGTGGGTGGTCCTCAAAATCAATCATTTTTGGCTACCGTCTGTGTGACTTTAGATTCGTCTGACTACGGCGAAGATTTGAGCAGGATCGTGTCTTGGTTCCAAGACAGCCTGATATTAATCGCTCCACACGCATCGTTTAAATCGCTCGGACATCTGCTCACTGGTGATTCTGGCTTCAATGAATTCGCCGGCGAGTTCTTGAAGGCTTCCTCGACTGGAGTTGATCATCTAAAAGTCTCGAAGACTGAAATCACGGAAAAAGAACTGCGGAGCCTACTTTCCGAGGATTTGGTCGCAAAAGTTCTTAAAGATCTGAGCAAAAGTGAAGACAATGTCACCGTGGTTCGGCTAGGCGAAGGAAATGAGTTGCTTGTCGAAAAAACAGACGCAAATCACTACTATCGCATTACGATTCAAGCCGCACATCAAAATACAGCGGGGAAGGTAGTTCCCTTGGAGCTATCGGAAGAATCGGATGGAACTCGACGTTTGCTCAATTTGATGCCCGCTTTGCACCACCTGCGAAAGAGCAGCGCAGTTTACTTTATTGACGAGATAGATCGTAGTTTGCACCCGATACTTGTTTGGAAATTTCTGGAGTTTTTCCTCAGATCTTGCCAAGGCGGCCAGCGACAGATTATCGTGACCACGCACGAGTCAAATTTGTTGGACTTGGACTTACTGAGGCGAGACGAGATTTGGTTTGCAGAAAAGGACAATGAGGCCGCCACACGCTTGTACTCCCTTGCGGACTACCAAGTCCGGAAGGACTTGGAAATCCGAAAGCACTACCTACAAGGGCGTTTTGGAGCCGTTCCATTTCTCGGAAATCTTGATCTCTTGCGAATTGAGCATGGTAAGGGGCAATGAGTCTTACTCAGCGCAAAGCTAGGCCTTTAGTTCGTGATGCCGCCAGCCTTCGAGATGATCGTCTCTTTATCGTCGCCTGCGATGATACTTACGCGCCAAAGCAGTATTTTGAGTTCTTCAGAATACCTCGAGTACAGGTTCACATTGTGCCAACGGAATACGGAAAATCTTCTGCAGAACATGTGTTAGCAAGGCTCGAGAACATCGACCATGAAGAGGACGACGAGTTGTGGCTTTTGTTGGACGTTGACCATTATGCAGAAGGCAACCACCTAAAAACCTTCCTTACTGCGTTGACTAAGGCTAGACAACGGGGTGTGAATGTCGCGCTTAGCAAACCCTGTTTTGAACTTTGGCTTCTTTTGCATCATGAAGACGAACCAGCAGTAGTCAACCTAGCGAGTTGCGCCGATGTAGAGGCTACCCTGCGTGCAAAACTGGGCCAATATAACAAAACCAAACTCAAGGAAGAGCACTTCCCCCTCGGATCGGTTTCGGAAGCATGCAGGCGTGCGATCAAACTTGATGAGAGCGTGACGGGTGGCGAGATTCCCAACGGGAACACAAGTAGAGTCTATTTACTCTGGCAATCCATTGCATCAAAAGCTCTGCCGTTGCAGCTTCCGCGCGAACTCAGAACGCTCCTTGATTTGTAATTGAACAAAGCTGCTGCTCATCGCTACCTAAAGTTAGCGCTCTGCACCTTCTGACGGAAGTCAGCGCCTTCCATCTGCACCACGCGGCACATTTCCAGCAGGCGGGAGCGCATGCGTTCAGTGATGCGGTCGCCCAGAGTCTCGCCGCGCGCGGCGTGGCGCGCGGAATCAAAGGCCGAACCGCGCGGAGCCTGCATTTCACCCGGAGGAAGGTTGGGGAAGTTGGTGGTGATGATGGTAGTCTTCTTGTCGTTGTAACGGCTGTTCAGGATGTGGCTTACGGTGTCCCATACCCACTCGCTGGGCTTTACCGCTCCCAGTTCGTCCAGCACCAGCACCTCGGCGTCAAAAATCGGGCGCAGGATTTCCAACTCCGTGGTTTGGACGCTTGCGTTATACGAGTTCTGGATTTCCTTGAGCAACTCGCGATAGTCGCAGAACCGGCAAGGCACGCCCTTACCGCGAATCAACTCTTGCATGATGCCCACGGCCAGATGCGTTTTGCCGGTGCCAATGCTGCCGATGAACAGCAGTCCGGTTTTCTCCACCGGGTACTCTTCAACAAACCTGCCCGCGGCCAGTCTTGCCGCAGCTAACGACCGGTGCGCACCAGAAAAATCCGTAGTGAAGTCTGCGAGCGTGCAATGTTCGTAACGCTTGGGGATATCGGCGAGTTCCAGTAAACGCTGGCTGCGCAGAGCAATGCGGCAATCGCAACGGGCCACGCGATTGGCCTTGCCGGAAAGCTCAACGGACTTCCATCCAGTGCCGCCGCAAAGCGGACATTCAGGGGCGGACTGTTGAGGAAGGGAAGCCATGTTGGATGCGTTACTCACTGCGTTTTATCACCACCCTGAAAATAACATTAATCGGCGGCAGGTAGGCGAGCAATCATGAGCGACGATGTCGCGTTGTACACAAGATACTCACAGGGGATGCCCTTAATCGAATGCACACACCAGTGCCGCGTCTAAGGTTCATGTTGCTTCGCTCCAAACCGCCCGAAGCCATGCCCCAGCGCAAGCATTAGGCACCGGTGGCAAGGGGCTCAGCGCCACCGCGGGCTTCGCCCCCTTTTGAGATCAACAATCGTTCGTCGCCTACACAAAAATATCAAATACGTAATCATGCGCAGCCAGCGCGGCGGCACTCAGGGTTCCGGCCTGCACGCGTTTTACCGCTTCCTCTCGCGTAAGATCGAAGATGGCTTCCAGTAGTTGTGCGCCCTCTTTAACGCTGGCTTGGCCGACGACGAACAGCACGCGCGCGCTGTGCTGTATGTAGTGCGGCGAAAGCAACTGCTTCTTCAGGATCTCCATGATGACGTCGGCCTTGGTGCGGTCAAAACGTCCGGGATCGCCGCGCTTGTCCAGTTCGGCGAAGAAGGCCTGCGTCCACTCGTTGTGGTACGTCCAGAGTTGGTCGAACAGTTCTCGCGTGAATTTTGTTCCGGCCTTCACGTGGTCGGCGTTGGTGGCGGGTTCCACGCCGTCTTCGGTAAGCGCTGGGCGTTTGAGGTAACCGTCTTTAGTGATCGGCGCCTGGTGATGCAGCAGCGTCCACAGCCATGAGACGTCAATACGGTAGGTGGCCAGGTCGTTCATGAAGCGTAGCTTGAGTTCGTAGTCGTCAATGGCGGCGGCGAAGTTGCCGTTCAGGATTTGGTACCCGTAATTGGCGGCCATGTAAAACGCATGTTGGATGCGCTCGATGGTAATGTCGCCCGGAGGAATTCCGTAGATGGCTTCCCACAGCTCCGGCGTGCAGACCTTCTCCGGCGTATCGAGCGACTCCTTGGTTATGACTTGCGGCGTGATCTTGCCTTGAGCATTGAGCAGGCCGCGTGACGTGAGCACAGCACGCTCGGCGTCACTCAGGCCGCTGGTGACGGTGGGTACATCTTGCGTCTTCACTTTCACCGTGTCTTTGGGCGCATCAATCATGGTCTGCAAGTGCGCGAGTGACGCGCGCAGCGGCACGTTGCCGGCGGCGACGTAATCCGGTTCCGGACTAGCCACCCAGCTCTGGCGATAACAATCGTAAAGATGACCTTTGACGCGACCATTAAGAATGTCGTCGAGAGTTGGCTGCTGCGCGGGAGTGGCCTGGTCAGGGATGAAAATCAGGCCCAACATGCGTTCACGCAGCTTGTCGATCACCATGGCCCGCAGTGCGAGCGGGTTGTAACGCGAGCGTCCGTAAGCGTCGCTGTTCTGGTAAATCATCACGGCAGCCATGCCGCCGATAGGCGCGGCGTTTTCCAGTTCGCCGTTCTTCATGCCGGCCATGAGCATGATCAGCGCGTTATAGCGCTGGTAAGCGATCATGTTGGGCGCGGCCATGTTGATGCCCTGCGGGTCGGGGTAGACGCCCTGGGGATCGTCCTTCCACATTTCCATCAGACTGCCCAGGTAATCCCAGCGGCCCACGTTGGTGCCGAGCAAACGGCGGCGCAGCACCCAGGAGATGGCGGGCAGAGTGCGTCCGGCGTTGCCTTCTTCATAAAGCACTTTGATCTTGAAGGTGCCTGCGGGCACGCCGATCATGCCTTCCAGTCGGGCCAAAAGTTTTTCCAGTATCAGCGCTTCTTCCGGCGTTTGGATTTTCGGAATGTAAAAGTAAACGCCGGTGCCGAGCTTTTTCAGCGCGTCATAATTATTCAGCGTCCAAAGCGTGGCGATGACCACCAGCGCGGGCGCTGGTTTGCCATCTACCGTGACGTGGTCATAATTGATGTGTATCCCCGGCGGACGGCCAAAGCGCGTGGGCCAGCCTGACGGCGGCTTGTTGATGCGGTAGGCGCGCGTCTTGCCTTTCTTGACGACTTCGTACGCGCGATCCGTCCATTTGCCTTCAAAAATTTCTTTCGCGTTGTGCAGCGCGGCAAAGATTCCCACCGGCTGGTTGGCGGGCGTGCCGTCCGGTTGGAAGTGTGGCGGTGAAGCGTCTTCAAAGTCCGGCATGTTCATGGGCGCCGGGCTGTTGAGCGCGTTGAACGCCATGTCCATGGGATTCCAGGGGCCAGTGAGTTCCAATCCGGCGTTGCGGAGCGGGTGCGCGTCGGCGGGGATGGGGACTTCATCATTCAAGCGCCAGCGCCACTGACTTTCGCGCCCCAGGAAGTTATCGATCATGCCCTGCACGATCTGACGCTGCGTCCAGGATTGTCCGGTGACTGGGTCGGGGAACTTGGCGTCCCACTTGGGCCAGCCATACTTTTCGCGGACGGGCACCGGCGACTGCAACACAGCGCGGCGCGCACTCAGGGCGGCGTTGATCTCCGGACGAAGCTCGCGGCTCAGCGTGGTGATCACGTCTTGAATGTTGAGATCATGGCCGTTGACCTTCTTGGCCCCAAACAACTCAGGAAACTTCTGGAGTATTTCATTGCGGATGATGTCCATGTCGCTTGCGCTCCCCAGGTACTTCGATCGAAACCGCTGGCAATCAAGCTCATGATTTTACGACATGCGCCGCGAAGCGCGATATGATGTTGCTGAGTTTTAGGACGGACGAGAGAATGGAAGCAGCGATTCGTGAATATGCAATCCCACGGCGGGGGATCTGGATTCCTGCCTTGAAGGGCCTGGCCACGTTTGTTGGGCTGGCGGCATTATCGATGCTAGTACATTGGGGTTTTGACTCCGTCCCAAACAGGACTCATCACCTGGACGCCTTGGAAGTACTCTGCTTGCCGGTTTTGCTCGCCGCATGGTGGACGTTCGAACCATTGGTTTTTCCGGAACGCAAGAGCCTGACCCTGGGCGAAGACTTTATTGAATACCGGGCAAAGTCTCGCATTCTTTCCGACAGGCGGCACCTCCGGCGAGACCGGATCACGTCCTTGAGAGAAACCAAGGAAGGGCTTTGGGTAAAAGACAGCAGCCCCTTCGGAACTTTCATGTTGTCCACGGTCCTGGTTCCGGCAAGCATGCCGGAATACAACGAAATCAAAGAGACACTTTTGCGGTGGAAAGCAGCCGCCCCCGCCGTAGGTACGTCGTGAACCATTTTGAAGCACAGCACCTGGAAATAACGCCGGAGATGACCCATCCCAGTTTCTGGGGTGTTCCGGGTTGGGCACAGATTTTTCTTTTCTTCATGATCGGATATGCGGCCTTCGTGTATCCCATGGGTTATTTTTTCTCCCACGAACAACTCGTTGACCGAATCATCCCGGACTCGATCACCGCCCTGGCGGTAGCAACGTATGCGGCGATCACCGCTCGGCAGCGCACCTGGATTACAGTTGGAGACGGCTGGATTCTTGAAGGCGGAACGAAAATCTTCCGGTCAGAAGTGACTTCAATAAAAGAGCGCCCTGCGCAGCGGTGGCGAGTACTGCCTGCAGGGCTGAGGATTTTCAAGAGGACCTTCTGGGTAGGCAAGGCGATTTTCATCCCGTCTACTGTTCCCGGATATGAGCAGATCAAACAGGAACTGCTGCAATGGCATCCGCAAGCGGAAGTACCTGTAGTTTCAACGTCCGCCTAAGCCTTTTGAATCCTTTATGTTGGCGGCGACATCCAATCGCAGCACCCCAGAGAGATAGCCAAAAAGCGCCAAATTACGCTAAAATAAAGCTCTTATCTCGGAAAGGTCCAAGAGGAACATGAAGGCAGCGATCCATCCCGCTTACAAAGAAGTGCATGTGCACTGCGCATGCGGCAACACGTTTAACACCCGCTCTACCCACAAAGGCGATCTGAGCCTGGAAATCTGCTCCAACTGCCACCCGTTCTTCACCGGCAAACAGAAGCTGATGGACACTGCTGGTCGCATTGAGCGCTTCCGCCGTAAATACGAGAAAGCGACTGCGGCAAAGAAGTAAGGGCCGTAAGTTTATTTGGAGCCTCCGCCGCGGCGGAGGCTTTTGTTATTGGAGCCTCCGCCGCGGCGGAGGCTTTTGTTTATGGAAAACCGTGCTCCTATATTGACGGCGCGTTATGTAGACAAAGCAGACCACTTTCGCAAGGAATGCGGCTCCTGGCTGACGACTTTGCAGCGTATAGGTCAAGCATTTCTTCAAGGAGGTTCTCAGTGCTGGAAGGTCTTAGCACATCTCAACTTGAGGGACGGCTAAAAAACGCGGCCGCGGACTTCCTACAGCAAAGACTGATCGTTCCCAAGATCTTTCTGGATGCCGCGTGGCCCGATTACCGACGCACAGACGTCTTGGCGATGGACAGGGCTGGCGCCGGTGACATTCACGTAGTGGAAGTAAAGACGTCTCTGCAAGCAATCATGGACGTTGTGTCTGAACTCATGCTCGTCCCAGCTCACTACAAGTACCTGGCTACCTTTGAAAGCAGCGGGTTACCGCCCGTCAACGAATCGCTTCTATATGCGCCGGATGGAATGGGGCGCATTGGACTCATTGCCGTGACTGAACGTCCCGATGATAGAAGTCTTCGAGCCCGCATGGTAATAGCACCGGAACGATTTCGACTGCAGGACAAGTATTGGAAGGAAGTTGATACTTTCTTGGCATCTCCGCGCCAGACGTCGAAATCCGCGATAGGTAATACTCTGCTTTCACGGATGGCTGGTGCGTCCTAATTTCCGCTCACCCTCCCATCCGCTGTGCGTCCTATGGTGTAATAGTTCCGCTTACCAGGAGAATCCTTTTGAAGCTGATTGCCGCCCTTGTGATTTTGTCTGCCGTAGTGGTTTCTGCCCAGAGCACGCCGCCTCCTCTGATTCCGCCGGTAAAACCAATGACCGATACTCCGTTCCCCAGCTCACCCAAAGACCGTCCTTCGTCCACAGCTGGCTTCGTTGCGCTGGCTGAAACTTACTTTACCGACTACTACTTCAAGTTCAACCCGTCATCGGGGACACAGGCCGGCTTCCACGAATATGATTCACAACTTGAGGACTATTCTCTAGCATCGATACAGAAACAGATTGGTTCGCTCAAAAAATTCAAGGATCGGCTCAGTCTGGTTCAACCGGCAACTCTCTCCTGGGCCAACGCCGTGGACTACCACCTTATCGTCAATGACATTAATGCCCGCCTGCTGGCCTTGGAAAACATACGCGCGTGGGAAAAGAATCCGGACTTTTATTCTTCCGGAATCACCGGCTCCATTTTCACGATCATGTCGCGCACATATGCGCCGCCGGACGAGCGGTTGAAATCGGTGATCGCGCGCGAAAAGCAGGCCCCGGCGGTGTTTCAAGCAGCGCGTGAAAACCTGAAGAACTCGCCGCCAATCTACGTGGAAGTAGCAGCCTCACAGATTCCCGGCCTGATCGGCTTCTTCCAGAAAGACGTGCCGGAAGCTTTCAAGGACGCGAAAGACCAGGCGCTGCTCAAGGAATTTGCCGCGACCAATGCCAAGGTCATGGACGAACTCAAGAGCTACGGCGAGTGGATGGAAAAAGACCTGAAACCCCTCTCTCATGGCGACTTCCGCATTGGCGCCGACAACTACCGCAAGAAACTGCTCTACGACGAAATGGTGGACATCCCGCTGCCGCGGCTGCTGGACATCGGCATGGCCAACCTGCGGCTGAACCAGCAGGCGTTCAAGGACGCGGCGGCCAAGATCGATCCCAGCAAGACGCCGCAGCAAATATTGGCGGAGTTAGAGAAAGACCATCCTGATCCGGACAAACTGCTGCAATCCTTCCGCGACACGCTGGGCGGACTGAAGAATTTTCTGCAACAGAAACATATCGTGAAACTGCCGTCTGAAGTGCTGCCGATCATTGAAGAAACGCCGCCGTTTGCGCGCGCGCTCACTTTTGCCAGCATGGATACGCCCGGTCCGTTCGAGAAAGTAGCCAAAGAAGCCTATTTCAACGTCACGCTGCCGGAACCAACCTGGTCGGCCAAGGAAGTGGAAGAACACATGGCCGGGTTCAACCGCGGCACCATTATTTCCACGGCCGTGCATGAAGCTTATCCGGGCCACTACACGCAATTTCTGTGGGTGCCGGATGCTCCGTCAAAAGTCCGTAAGCTGCTGGGTTGCAGTTCCAACGCTGAAGGCTGGGCGCACTATTCCGAACAGATGATGCTGGACGAAGGCTATGGCCGCACTCCTGGCACGGACGCCGACCACGACACGGCGTTTCTGAAGCTCCGACTGGGCCAGTTGCAAGATGCTCTGCTGCGCAACGCTCGATTCATCGTGGGCATACAGATGCACACCGGGAAAATGACTTTCGACGAGGGCGTGGAGTTCTTCCAGAAGGAAGGCTACCAGTCCCACATCAACGGACTGCGTGAAACGCGGCGCGGTACGTCCGACCCGACGTATCTTTATTACACGCTGGGCAAGCTGGAAATCCTGAAACTCCGCGACGACTACAAGAAGAAGATGGGGAACAAGTTTTCCCTGGAAGAATTCCACAACGATTTTCTGAAGCAGGGATTTCCGCCGGTGAAGCTGGTGCGGAAAGTAATGCTGGGAGACGATAGTCCGGTGCTGTAAACGCAGTTATCGAGACTCAGTCAAACTTCGCGGGAAGTTCCGCGAGAAACTCAAAGACCGGCAGGGAGAAAATTATTTCTTCTTGCCGGTTTCGTCTTTATCAAACAGCAAAACTTCTTTCAGCTGCTTGCGCTCAGGATCAGCGAACCAGATGATCTTCATCGACTTTGCATCCGGCGCGACCACGCGGCTGTAATACTTGTGGGCAGGATCGTTTTCGTCCATCAGTTCGCCGTTCACCCAGAAACGGTTTTTGTATTCACATTTGATCTGCGCCGTGTCATACGCAGGTTCCACCGAGCCGTCACACTTTGAAACGAAGCTGCGGCTCACGGCCTTGCCGGTTGCCGGATGCGCGTCCCACCAGACTTTGATGGCGTCGCCGTCCACGGAGTAGACGCGTGTCATGGCGGTGATGCGAGTCTTCGGATCAAGAAACCGTGACTTTTTACCGTCAAGCTTCCACTTGCCGATAATGGGATCGCGGGCAGGCTTGGGCGCACGGCTTTGCGCGTGCATTGCGCCAACCAGCAACAGAGAAAGCAGCGTCGCTACACATGAAAGACTCTTGGACTGGAATATGTTCATAACAATTCCTTAGATGCTGATTTAGCCTATATGAGGTTCATGCAAGTATCCAAGGGCAACAACGAGGCCGAGATTGGCCCTAATCTGATTATTTGAAGGCCCAGCCGAAGCCCAAAATAAAAAATGAGTGAACAAGGATTTGGAAAGAGGATCGGGAACCGCAACAAGTTCGCTCTGGAATTCGAGCTCCATGAGAACCCGCGAGAGATCTGGAATGAATGGTGGGGCAACCTATGGCTCTGGGTGGACGGGCGAATCGTAGGCCGACCAAGCGAATATGAAATGGTCTTTACGGGCCTGGATTCACTTACAGAAACCGCAGCCGAGACGGGAACTAGGGTTAGTCCGATCGTTTCCGCACGTAGCGCCAAAGAGGCTCTGGAGATGGTAATGTGGGCACGCTACGGAGACCCTGATCCCGTTTTGGAGAAAATCGTGGGAGCAGAAGAACTTCTATTTAGCTTTGAAGTCCTTCCTCGCTTAACTGGCCCTTTTTTCGACGATTGGGAAGCGATCCTTGTGGAAGAGGAGACGAACGAGCGCTTCATCTATCGAGAAAGAAAATCCGAAATTGTCGAGGTTTCTTGGCCACTAGGCACTTTTAGCACGGTCGTGAATGAATCCAGAAGGGAGTGTGAGATGTTGGCACGATCGATGCTCAAGAAAACGGGCGGGATACACTGAACACTCGGCAACCCAATCTTTTAGCACTGGATGCTAGAATTTCCAGTTCAGATCACGTCATTTTAGGATTGTCTTCAAAATGAAAATGCGCGTTCGCAAGGCCGTATTTCCCGCCGCCGGACTGGGCACACGTTTTCTTCCCGCCACTAAAGCTCAACCCAAAGAAATGCTGCCTTTGGTCGACAAACCCATTATCCAGTATGGCGTGGAAGAGGCCATGGCCGCGGGTTGCGACCAGATCATTATCATCACCGGACGCGGCAAAACAGCCATTGAAGACCACTTTGACACCAGTTACGAACTGGAAAAAATGCTGGAAGAACGCGGCAAGACCGAACTGCTGGCCGTGGTGCGGCAAATTTCCGACATGATGCACGTGGCGTACGTCCGGCAGAAAGAAGCGCTGGGACTGGGACACGCCGTGCTGATGGCCCGCGAACTGGTCGGCGACGAGCCTTTCGCCGTCCTGCTGGCCGATGACGTGATCGACGCCAAAAGGCCGGTGCTGAAGCAGATGATCGAAGTGTTTGAAGAAACCCAGTCTTCGGTGATTGCCGCCATGGAAATCAACGGTCCGGCAATTTCTTCTTACGGCGTGCTGGACGCAAAACCCGTTGCCAGTAAATTCGACACCCGGCTTTCTGAAGTGAAAAACCTGGTGGAAAAACCCAAGCTGCAAGACGCTCCTTCCAACCTGGCGATTATTGGCCGCTATATTCTTACGCCGAAAATTTTTGAGGTCCTGGAACACACGCAGCAAGGCGCCGGCGGCGAACTGCAACTCACGGACGGCCTGCGCGGACTGTTGCACTCCGGCGAAAAGATTTTTGGCTACGCCTTTGAAGGTAAACGCCACGATACCGGCGACAAACTAGGCTTCCTGAAAGCCACCGTGGAATTCGCGTTGAAGCGCGAAGACATGGGCAAACAATTCGCGGAGTATCTGAAGACGCTGAAGCTCTAAGCTTACTTACGATTTTTCGCGAAGCACTCAGCAGTCAGCCTTCAGCACTCAGCCCCTGAGCATTCTTTGAGAGCGTGAGAGGAAGGTTCGCCGCCGGCTGAACACTGCGCGCTGAGTGCTTATGGCTTCGCTTCTTCCACCAGCAAAATCGGAATTCCATCGCGCACCGGATATATACGGCCGCAGCCGGTGCATTGCAGGGACTTCTCGTCGGTGGACAGGGTGAGCGGCTTGCGGCACGTTTCTACCGGGCACGCCAGCATGTCGAGTACGGCTTTCAGCATCATGCCAGTGATTTTAGCTTGAGAAACCCATTTACCACAGAGGAACACCGAGGCAAAAGCATAACCACAAAGGGCACGAAGGAGCACGAAGGTTGAGTGGGGCGTGGATCACCGATTTTGCGATCTCACTAAATTCAGCGTTCTGCTGCCGCCAGTCTGACTGCGCTCCACTTGAGCCCTCGTACCTGACAACTTCTTCCTTCATCTCGGAAATGCTCGGCGATTAATAGCAGGCTGGACATCTCGCCGACTTCGTGGTCCTTCGTGTCCCTTTGTGGTTGGCTTTTTGTCGCTCTGCGCTCGTCTGCGTCCTTTGTGTTGAAAGTCGGTTTTGCGGGCGATTCCAAAGCGGTTTACTATAAACCTGAATCCCATGACCACTACAACCACGGCCACAATCCTTGACGGCAACAAGATCGGCGCGCAAATCAAAGCGGAAGCGGGCGAAGCGGTGCAGAAGCTTACCGCCGCCGGGCACCGTCCCGGACTGGCGGTGATTCTTGCCGGACATAATCCGGCGTCGGAAATTTACGTCCGCAACAAGGTGAAGACGTGCAAAGAGCTCGGCATGCTGAGTGAGCACATCACGCCGCCCGATACGGTCTCCACGGACGAGTTGCTCAAGATAGTGCACGAGCTCAACCAGCGCGATGAAATTGACGGCATCCTGGTGCAACTGCCGTTGCCGCCGCAGGTGGATTCGAAGAAAGTCCTGATGGCCGTGGCGCCGGAAAAAGACGTGGACGGATTTCATCCCATGAACGTGGGCTATCTTTCCACGCAGCGTCCCGGATTGGTGCCGTGTACGCCCGCGGGCGTGATTGAAATGCTGAAACGCGGCAACATTCCCATTGAAGGCCAACATGCCGTGGTCATCGGACGCAGCGACATCGTCGGCAAGCCGGTGGCGATGCTGCTGCTCAACGCCAACGCCACAGTAACGGTCTGCCATTCCAAAACGAAAAATCTTCCAGCCATTGCGCGGCAAGCGGACATTATCGTTGCCGCCATCGGACGCGCAGGATTCGTGACCGAAGACTTCGTCAAGCCGGGCGCGGCAGTGATCGACGTAGGCATCAACAAAATTACTGACCGCAAGGAGTTCGACAAATTCTTTGCCGGCGACGCCGCCCGCGAAAAGACGTTCACCGAAAAAGGATCCGTACTCGTCGGCGATGTTGACCCACATGTGGTCCGCGTGGCGGGAGCGTTTACGCCCGTCCCCGGCGGCGTTGGGCCGATGACCATTGCCATGCTCATGGCCAACACGGTAAAGGCCTGCCAAATGCGCCGCGGCGGGGGAAAGTAACGCGTGGTACGCGTCGGCCTTACAGGAGGGATCGCCTGCGGCAAGTCCACCGTGGGAAAGATGTTTTCTGAAATGGGCGCGCACATTATTGAAGCGGACACGATCGCTCACGAGCTTTACCGTCCTGGCCAACCGGTATATCAGGAACTGGTGAACAAGTTTGGCCCGGACATTGTTCGCGCCGACGGTGAAATTGACCGCCCTCGTTTGGCCACCGCCGCGTTTGATGGCGGCCGCGTGCAGGAGCTGAATCAGATCGTCCATCCGGCGGTGCTCAAGCGCCAGGAACTTTG
>Ga0075024_100000089_pt1 | contig 25009 bp, 15 predicted proteins | sample Str013_2_FD_71389 | JGI IMG/M metagenome (GOLD analysis project Ga0075024, IMG submission 71389) | Freshwater sediment microbial communities in response to fracking from Pennsylvania, USA - Straight Creek_MetaG_SC_2013 | ecosystem: Environmental > Aquatic > Freshwater > Creek > Sediment... | reverse complement strand
CCCCCACCCCCAACCCCTCCCCACAAGGGGGAGGGGAGAAGAGCCCGATCCAAGCGGCCATCATGCTCGACAACGCCGAGTGGCTGGCCGGGCTCAACTACATCGAGTTCCTGCGCGATGTCGGCCGGCATTTCTCGGTCAACCGCATGCTCACCATGGATTCGGTGAAGCTCAGGCTCGAGCGCGACCAGGAACTGTCGTTCATCGAGTTCAACTACATGTGCCTGCAGGCCTACGACTTCGTCGAGCTGGCGCGGCGGCACGCGTGCAACACGCAGCTCGGCGGCTCCGACCAATGGGGCAACATCGTCACCGGCATCGACCTCGGCCGGCGGATGGGCACCCACCAGCTCTACGCGCTCACCTGCCCGCTGCTGACCACCGCCTCCGGCGCCAAGATGGGCAAGACCGCGGCGGGCGCCGTCTGGCTCGATGCCGCCATGCTGAGCCCGTATGACTACTGGCAGTTCTGGCGCAACACCGAGGACGCCGACGTTCCCCGCTTCCTGAAGCTGTTCACGCTGCTGCCGCTCGAGGAGATCGCGCGGCTGGCGGCGCTCGAGGGCGCCGAGATCAACGAGGCGAAGAAGGCGCTGGCGAGCGCGGCAACCGCGCTGCTGCACGGTGAGGAAGCGGCGCGGCAGGCGGAGGAGACCGCCCGCAAGACCTTCGATGAGGGCGCGCTGGCGCAGGGTCTGCCGACCATCACCCTCCCCGCTGCCGAGCTGACCGCCGGCATCGGCGTGCTCACCGCGTTCGTCAGGGCAGGGCTCGTCAAGTCGAACGGCGAGGCGCGGCGGCAGATCGCCGGCGGCGGCCTGCGCGTCAACGACAAGGCGGTGAGCGATGAGAAAGCCGTGGTGAGCGCGGCCGACCTCGGCCCCGAAGGCGCCATCAAGCTGTCGCTCGGCAAGAAGAAGCACGTGTTGCTCAAGGTCTCAGCGTAGCGCCCGCGCCGCCGGACCTCGCAGCTATTTCCTCATGGTCTCGGTGGACCAGCTGCTCGAGGCTTCTGCCGGCTTGGCGCGCGCCGGCCCGGTCATCGCCTCCGATCCGCTCGCCTTGGGTTTCAACGGAGGGGCTTTCTTCGCCCCGGGATCATCGCGCTCGTTGATCTGCGGACTGCCCTGCATCATGTCGAACAGGCCCTGCAGCGGCCCCGGCGCCACGATCGACAGCGGATTGGCGTTGACCTGCGGATTGGCCAGCGGACCGACGACCGCGAAGGTGATGCCGAACACCCCCTTGCCCTGCCCGCCGGTCAGCAGATCGCCCAGGATCGGCACCGGCGAGATGGCGGCGTTGAGCCCGTACAGCGGCACGTAGGTGCCGGCCAGGTTGACGGTGCGCTGGTCGAAATCGACCTTGCCCTTGAGGGTTGCGCCCAGCACCGGCCCGTTGATCTGCGATTCATCCAGCACCAATTGGCCGTGTCCGACCAGGAACGGCATCCGCAGCCGCTCGAAATAGATCTCCTCACGCACCACCTTTTTGGCGCCGCCCCTGCGCGAACTGGCTTTCTCGCCCGACGAGGCGAGCACCTCGGTGACGATCGGATCGCCCAGCAGATAGAACTTGCGCACCCACAGCGTACCTTCTTTCTCGGCCGCGCCGCGTCCGTCGAGATTGACCTCGAGCGCCGCCTTGCCTCCCTTCACGTTCGGATAAAAACCGATCAATCGGAACGCCGCGCCGGCGTCCTCGCTTTCGGCCCTCAGCAGACGCGGACCGCCCGACTTGATGCGCTGGATGCTGGCAGCGACAACCGGGTGCGACTCTCCAGGAAACTCGCCGCGCGCCGACATTTCGACGAATTTACCGTCGCGCTTCTTCAAGCTGACCTTGAATCCGTGCACCAGCGTATCGGAGAAGCCGACCAGCGTGTCGACCTCGGCCTTCAGATCCAGGCCCGCCTCGTTCTTCGCGGGGCTCACTCCATCCGAGATGGTCCCCGCCGAGAACATCGATCGGAACAGCTGGCGGCCGTCGTAAGTGGCGCCCTTCGCCTTCACCTCCCAGACGTTGTCGGCGCGCAACTGTCCCGACACATCCAGCTTGGTGATGACGTTGATTGAGAAATCCGGAAAATTGAAAGCCTGCAGCCGCTGATCGGCCCCCAGCGCCGCCCAGCCATCGACCGCAATGTCATCGCCGACAACCTTGAAGTTCTGCAGCTCGGTCTTGTAGGTCTGGCCCTTGGCGAGATCGACGTCGAGCCTGGCAGCGCGCCCGGGCGCCTTCTTCCATGCGAAGTTCTCCAGCACCAGCTCGGCCTGCGTCAGATCGGCGGTGAGATGCGCGTGTCCCCCCTCGCTGCCCGACTGCATGGTGAGCTCGACCGGGATCTCGCCCCTCACGACATGGTTGAGCCGCAGCCCCAGCTGGTCACGGTAGGCGTTGTCGAGCCGGCTCGTCAGCCGCAACGAGGCCGGGCGGTCGGCTGCATCCCGAAACGGACGCTGCCAGTGAAGCTTCGCTGGAACGCCATTGAGCAGCAGATCTCCCTTGGCCTCGGCCAGTTTGTCGCTCGCCTCGATATTGATCGTGCCGTTGAGCAGGTCGATCGCGCCGATCAAGCTCTTGGCATTCAGCTCGGATACCCGTGCCTTACCCTCGAAGCGCATATCGGCGGGTTTCAGCGTCGGCGACATCGGCATCAGCAGGCGGACCTGTCCATCGACATTGCCGTTGACGGCGTCGAGCGACAGCCCCGACGACTTCATGGCCTCGAACGGCGGCAGATCGAAAAACTCGATGGCCCCCGCAACACCGCCCTGCGCGCGGAATGTCAGCTCGCCTTCCGGAAGCTTGGGCCGATGGTCCGCAATCAGGAAACGCGCTGCCTTGGCGACGAGCTTGCGCCCCGCCGGCGTGGTGATCGATGCGTCGGGCGCAGTCAGCTCCAGCCGCGTATCGGTGAGCCTGACGCTTCCCTTAGGCACCTCCAAGGGTGGCAGGGTCTCGATGCAATTCATCACGATGTCGGCGGCATCGATCGTCAGGCTATTGCCCTCGCCAGGATTGCCGCCCGTCTCCGAGCGGAGCCTGAGTTTGCCACCAAGGATCTTGCCGCGCGCGACATTATTGCGGACCCAGGTTCGCGACTCCGCCGACAGCGAGGCCGGCCACAGCGCCTTGACCGCTTGCAAGGACATCGGTCCGATGACGCCGTCGAGTTGGAGCAACGGCGTCACGCCGGCGTGCTGCACGGTGCCCGCAAACGTCCCCGTCGCGCCCTCCGCCGCAACCGTCAGCTTCTCGATCAGCACGAGGCCGCGGTCGGAGGCGATCTGGCCCGACACGGTGAGGGCCTGGAGTGGTATTTGCGGGCGGGCGGGCCAATCGGAACGGAGCATGCCTGAGCGCGCCGCAAATGCAAAATCCCAGGAGCTGTTGGGAGCATCCTCAGGTCCGGGTGAAATTCGCCCTTGCAGGTCGAGGTTGCCGCCTTGCCAGAGGAACTGCGCGGCGCGGACCTCGATCTGCCGGTCCTTGTGATTGTAATTGAGCTCCACGCGGCCCTGGTCGAGCGCCACGGTCTCGGCCATCAGCGAGGGAGCGATCAGGCGTCCCTGACCGACGGTTACGACCGCCTCGCCGGCGATGATCTCTCCGGCGCGGGTCAGCTCGACATTCGCTTCCGCCAGCAGCGGCGCATCGAGCATCTGCAGGCTCGACAGCAGCGGAAGGTTGGCCGCCATGCCGCGCGGCACCAGATCCTCGATCCTGCCGCGAAGCCGCAATGTCTGGCTCTTTTCCGCATCGTCAGCCTGGAAGCGCAGGGTCCAAAGGCCGGTGCCGGCATTGATTTTTCCGGTCCCCACGATCGTGCTGCGCCTCTGGCGATGATCGAGCCCGATGGAGAATTCCGGCACGCGCCACACGCTTTGCCGGCCGTTGTGCTCGATCAGCAACATGGCCTCGCGCACACCGAGCGTCGACAGGAAGGACGCGCCGCCGTCCCGGTGGCGCGCGCGGGCGATCGCCTCGGTCAGCGTCGCCGCGATATCGATCCGGTGCAGCGCCCGTGGCAGGTCTTGGGCCGCGTCTGCGGCATGGCGTGCGCCGCTCGCATCGTCCTGAGCCGCCGCGCCGGGCTGGGTTGGCTCGCTGCCGCCCGACTCGACCGCGCGCTGGAAGTTCAGAGACAGGCCACCTTCGGAGGAATAGAACAGACGGATGCGCGGCCGGATGAGATCGACCCGGGCCGGAGCGACGCGACCCTGCAGCAGGGCGGAGCGGCTCAAGGCAATGGCTGCGGCTGGCGCCTGGGCGATCATCATCCGGTCGCTGTCCAGCAAGCGGACGTCGGTCAGGCGAAACTCGATGCCGGTCCAACCGCCGGTGCGCTGCATCACCGCATCGCGGATCTTGACGGTGAGCCCACCGAGTTCCGCGTCGATCGCGCGTTCGATCGGCGCGACCAGGAAGGCCAGCGACATCGGGCCTTGGCTCAGGCGGACGTGGGCGGCGACCAGCATCAGCCCGGCGAGGAATACGATTACCACACCAGCGCGTGCCAGGAGCCCCAGCCATCGCGCGCCCCGCCCAGCCGCCAGCCGACGCAGGCGCGCCCGCATCCTGGCGCCCCGCGTGGCTGCGCGCTTGGGCCGGTTGGGTGCCCCGGTGCTACGTCTGGGTGGTCTGTTCGTTCCGGCCAAGGCCCCCCCTTCGGAGCAGTCGTCGCGGTCGCCCGCGCATGTCCTCGTGTCCCCGGACTGCCGCCCCATCACGCCGCCGGGCTCGCCGGCATTCCGGGAGCAGCACACCAAGCCCGCGCCTTACGACAAAAATTCGACAATCACAGGGCAGCCCGCCCCCGGGCTATGACAACGCTCGAGCTGAAATGCTTGCGCCGGCAGCGCGCTGGCTGCGGAAAACCATTGACCCATGCGCAACGTATTCGCAAGATCGTCGAAACGCAAAAGACGAAAGGCAGCACCGATGGTCGAGATTGGCCAAATGGCACCCGCATGGGAGCTGGAGGACGACAACGGAGAGTTACTGAAGCTTGCCGCCCTCAAGGGCAAATCGGTGGTTCTGTATTTTTATCCCAAGGACGACACCTCCGGTTGTACCGCCGAGGCGAAGGATTTCACCCAGCACATCGCGGCTTTTCACAAGCTGGGCGCCGAAGTGATCGGAGTTTCGCCCGATTCGGCAGCCAGCCACACCAAGTTCAAATCCAAGCACGACCTCGCCATCCGCCTCATCGCGGACGAGCAGAAGGCCGCCGCCAACGCCTATGGCGTGTGGGTGGAGAAATCCATGTATGGCAAGACCTACATGGGCGTTGAGCGGGCGACGTTCCTGATCGACAAGGCCGGCAAGGTGGCCCAAATCTGGCGCAAGGTGAAGGTGCCCGGGCACGTCGAGGAGGTGCTTGCGGCGGTCAAGAGCCTCGCGGGGTGAGCGAGACAACGTCCGCAAGCCTGGCGGGCTGCGCCCGATCGATTGTGAGCGCGGCCGATCCTACCGCCAAGGTCCGATGCGCCAAGGCGGCGAGCGAGGCTTGGCGTGCCCGGCGCCTGTCACTCGGCAGCCGCACCGACCCGCCGATGCCGGAGCGGCCAGGGCGCCCCGCGAATCCGCCCTTACTGGCCCCACGCGACATGCCGCGACGGTCCACCGGAGGCATCAAGGGACGCGTCGCGCTGCTGCATGCACTCGCGCACATCGAGCTCAATGCGATCGACATGACCTGGGACCTGATCGGCCGTTTCATCGGGGCGCCGGTGCCGATTTCGTTCTTCGACAACTGGGTGCAGGTCGGCGTGGAGGAGGCCGGGCATTTCGAGCTGCTGTCCGCGCGGCTCGCCGAGTTGGGCGCGGCTTACGGCGACCTTCCCGCCCACGACGGCCTGTGGCAGTCGGCGCAGGCCACCGGACATAGCCTGCTGGCCCGTGTTGCAATCGTGCCACTGGTGCTCGAAGCGCGTGGACTCGATGTCACGCCCGCCATGCTGCGCAGCCTCGAAGCGGCACAGGACACCCAATCCGCCGCGGTGCTCGCCGTCATCTACCGGGATGAAAAGCGGCACGTGGCCTTCGGCGCCAAATGGTTCCGCTATCTCTGCGAGCAGCAGGGCCTCGCGCCCGAGCCCACCTTTCATGCCCTCGTGCGGCAGCATTTCCGTGGTCAGATCAAGCCTCCGTTCAACGACCGGGCACGCGCCGAAGCGGGACTGACCCCAGGTTTCTACAAGCCGCTGGTGCCTGTCGGCTTCAGCCCCTGAGGGCTCTTGGACGTCGGCAGGATCGACCCGGAATGTGTCGTGTTTGTTGGCACTTAAGTCGTGAGATATAGCGTCTTGACCGACCTTCGGACGAAGGGCATAACCTGTAATGCAAGATAAGGGGCGCTTTTGTACGGTCGAGCTTAGTTCACCGGACGAGCCTCGGGTGGGATAGTTCGCAGTAATGAAGTGACCGGGCGGTAGCGCCCTGCGTTACCTGTGGAGGAGCGTAATGTTTACCAAGAAACCCGAGACCACCAATGGAGGCGGAATGAACCTGCCCATGCAACCGCCGATCGCCACCACGTCTGCTGTCAGACCCACGCAACCGGCGCCCTCGATTGCCACCCGCGGGAGCCGGGGCCTCGACAAATCGACCCCGTCGATCATCGGCAGCGATCTGACGATCATGGGCAACTTGATCTCCAAGGGTGAAATCCAGGTCGACGGCGAGGTTCAGGGCGATATCAACTGCCTACAGCTCGTGGTTGGCGAGAAGGCCAAGATCACCGGCGGCGTGGTGGCCGAGGATGTCGTGGTCCGCGGCCATGTGATGGGCTCGATCCGCGGCATGCGGGTCACCCTGCAGACCAGCTCGCATGTCGAGGGCGACATCTACCATCAGTCGCTGGCGATCGAGCAGGGCGCGTACTTCGAGGGCAAATCGCGCCGTGCCGAGGATCCGAGCCAGGTCACGCCGAAGTTGGACGTCCCCCTCGCCAACGGCAAGCTTCCCAGCGCCAACGGCTGACCTTTCAGCGCCGGGGCCGTCCGCGATACGGCGGCCGCCGACCATGTGATTTGCGGGGCACGCTGCCCCGCTTGCCCGGCGAGATCATCTCGAACCGCAGTGCGCCGGCCGTAGGAACAGCTTCGACGAGCTTCACCTCGACGCCGTCGCCGAGCCGGTAGGTTTCCCCGGTCCGGTCGCCGATCAGCGCATGTGCCGTCTCTTCATACCGGTAGAAATCCTCGCCGATGGTGGCGGCCGGAATGAAGCCGTCGGCGCCGCTGTCGGCCAGCCGCACGAACAGGCCGGAGCGCGTGACCCCCGAGATCCGCGCCGCAAACACCGCGCCGATGTGTTCGGCAAGGTGAGCCGAGATCAGCCGGTCGGTGGTTTCCCGCTCCGCCGCCATCGCCCGCCGCTCGGTCTGCGAGATCAGCCGGCAGACATCCGGCAGGCGCTGGATCTCATCATCGCCGAGCCCACCCTTGCCGAGCTTCAGCCCGCGGATCAGTGCGCGGTGCACCAGCAGGTCGGCATAGCGGCGGATCGGCGAGGTGAAATGCGCATAGCGCTTCAGGTTGAGACCGAAGTGGCCATAGTTCTCGGGGACATATTCGGCTTGCGCCTGCGCCCTCAGCACGACCTCGCTGACCAGCTCCGATGAGGGCGTCTCGCGGGCCCGCTTCAGCACGCGGTTGAAGTGCTCCGGCCGCAGCTGCGCCGCGCCCGGCAACGTCAGATCGAGCGTTTCCAGGAATTCCCGCAGGGACACCAGCCTTTCCTTGGCCGGCTGGTCGTGGCAGCGGTAGACCACCGGCGTGCGCTGCTTCTCCAATTCCTCCGCGGCGGCGACGTTGGCCTGGATCATGAACTCCTCGATCAGGCGATGCGCCTCGAGCCGTTCGGGCACGATCACGCGTGCCACGTGGCCGTGGCTGTCGAGCAGGAGCTTCCGCTCGGGGAGATCGAGGTCCAGTGGCTCGCGGCGGCTGCGCGCCTTGTGTAGCACCTCGTAGGCCGCCCACAGCGGTTTCAGCGCGCGCTCCAGCAGCGGAGCGGCGCGGTCACTCGGCCGCCCGCCGATCGCGGCCTGCGCCTCCTCGTAGCTGAGCTTGGCGGCCGAGCGCATCAGCGCGCGCAGGAAGGTCTGGCCGCGCTTGGCGCCGTCCCTGTCGAACACCAGACGAACCGCCAGGCAGGGGCGGTCCTCGTGCTCGCGCAACGAGCACAGATCGTTCGAGATGCGCTCGGGCAGCATCGGCACCACGCGGTCCGGGAAGTAGACCGAGTTGCCACGCAGCTGCGCCTCCCGATCGAGCGCGGTGCCCGGCCGCACATACTGCGCCACGTCGGCGATCGCCACGTGCACGATGAAGCCGCCGGGATTGCTGCCGCTTTCGTCCGGCGCGGCATGCACCGCGTCGTCGTGGTCGCGCGCATCGACCGGATCGATGGTGATGAGCGGCAGCTTCCGCAGGTCGGTGCGGCCGGCGAGCGTGGGGGCCTCCAGCCGCTCGAGCTCGGCCAGCGCCGCAGCCGGGAAATCCTCGGGAATGCCATGCGCATGGATCGCGATCAGACTGATCTTCTTCTGGTCGCGCGGGTTGCCGAGCACCTCCAGCACGCGCGGCAGCGGCAACCCCGAGCGCCCGCGGCGGGAGAGATCGAAGCGGACCAGGTCGCCGTCCGTGGCATCGGCCTCATCGCCGTGCTGCACCGCCCAGGACTTCAACTCCTTGCGGTCGACCGGCTGCAAGGTGCCGCCGCCGCGCGCATGGCGGTGGAAAATCGCGAGCAGGCGCCGGCGCTCACGCTCGATGCGCTTCATCGGCTCGGCGGCATACCGCAACCCCTCGATCACCTCGTCGGGGTCGTCGTGCGCATCGAGCCGCTTGATCCGCGCCAGCACGCGATCGCCGACGCCGAGCGCCGGCTCGAAGTCGCGGGCGCGCTTGGGGGGCAGCACCAGCACCAGCGGCGGCGGGCCATCCTCGGCCGCCCAGTCGAGCGGCAGCGCCAGGAGATCGCCCTGGCTGTCCCGCCGCGTGATTTCGAGGCCCGCGACCGCCGGCAGCTTGCCCTTCTCCTGCAGATGCCGGCGATTGCCGGCAAGGTGCCCCTCGCTCACCAGCTCCGCCAGCAGCCGCTTCAGCTCGATGCGGTCGGCCCCCTTGATGCCGAACGCGCGCGCGATCTCCCGCTTGCCGACCTTCTCCTGTGCGGCCTGGATGAACGCCAGGATATCGGCCTTGCCCGGCAGCTTGCCGGCCTCCGGCCCGCGGGTGTCGGAACGCTTACGGGCCAAGCGGGGCGACCTTGCTGATGGGGGGGCGCGGGAGTGAGGTGTCAGACCCTGAGGGTCTGACACCGGTGCAATCCCGTTCCGCCTGATTTGAATCGCCTGGGCCAGACAGCTTCATTCCGCCGCCTCGTCGGCCGGGACGGCCTTTTTCGATTTGGGTTTGGCGGAGCCGGGTCTGGCTTTCGACCTGGCGGCACCCTTGGCGCCACCCGTGCCCTTGCCGCGCGCCGGCTTGCCACCGCCGTTGGCGATGCGCTCGGCCAGCAACGCAACCGCCTCCTCCACCGTCAGCGCAGCCGGGTCCTTGCCTTTCGGCACGTTGGCATTGACCTTGTTATGCGTGATATAGGGTCCGAACTTGCCGCTCAATACCTCGATCTTGCCGCCCTCCGCCGGATGCTCGCCGAGGTCCTTCAGCACCTGCCGGGTCGATGCGCGGCCGAACCGCCCGCCCTTGCCGGCAGCCTTGTCGGCGATCAGCGTGACGGCGCGGTTGAGGCCGATCGTGAACAGGTCCTCCCAGGAGTCGAGGTTGGCGTAGGTCTTGTCGTGCTTGACGTAGGGGCCATACTGGCCGAGCGCGGCGGTGATCATGCTGCCGCTATCGGGGTGCTTGCCCACCTCGCGCGGCAGCGACAGGAACTTGAGCGCCAGCTCCAGATCGATATTGGCGAGGTCGACGCCCTTGGGAATGCCGGAGCGCTTGGGCTTGTCGCCCTTGTCCTTGCCGGCCTCGCCGAGTTGCAGATACGGCCCGAAGCGACCGGCCTTCACCACCACGTCGAGATCGGTTTCGGGATCCTTGCCGAGCACGCGCCCATCCTGGGTCGCCGCCTCGGTCTTCTCCCCGCCGGCATCCGAGAACTGCCGCGTGAAGCGGCATTCGGGATAATTCGAGCAGCCGATGAAAGCGCCGAACTTGCCGGTTTTCAGCGACACCCGCCCTTCCCCGCAGGTCGGACATTTGCGCGGATCGGTGCCGTCGCCCTTGTCGGGGAAGATGTGCGGGCCGAGCACGTCGTTGAGGGTTTCGAGCACCTGCGAGACACGCAACTCCTTGGTCTCGTCGACCGCACTGGTGAACTCCTTCCAGAAGTCGCGCAGCACCTGCTTCCACTCGAGCTTGTGGTCGGAGATGAGGTCGAGCTTCTCCTCGAGATCCGCCGTGAAGTCGTACTGCACGTAGCGCTCGAAGAAGCTCTTCAGGAACGCCGTGACCAGCCGCCCCTTGTCCTCGGGCACCAGGCGTTTCTTGTCGGTCTTGACATAGTCGCGCTCCTGCAGCACCGCGAGCGTGGATGCATAGGTGGAGGGACGGCCGATGCCGAGCTCCTCCATGCGCTTGACGAGCGTGGCCTCCGAGTAGCGCGGCGGCGGCTCGGTGAAGTGCTGCCTGGCTTCGATACCCTTGGCCTCGGGCTTGTCGAGCTGGCGCAGCGCATCGCCGGCGGCGAGCGGAGGCAGGCGGCGGCCGTTCTCGTCCTCCTCATCGTCCCGGCCCTCCTCGTACAGCTTGAGGAAGCCGTCGAACACCACCACCGTGCCGGTGGCCCTGAGGCCATAACTCTTGCCGTCGCGGCCCTTGGTCTCGATCTCGGCGGTGGTCTGTTCGAGCTCGGCGGAGGCCATCTGGGAGGCCGCCGCCCGCTTCCAGATCAGCTCATAGAGCCGTGCCAGATCCTTCTCCACGTACTTGGCGACGTCGTCGGGCCAGCGGCGGATGTCGGTCGGGCGGATCGCCTCGTGCGCCTCCTGCGCGTTCTTGGCCTTGGCCTTGTACTCGCGGATGAACGGCGGCACGTAGCGGCCGCCGAACTTCTGGCCGATCATGGTGCGGATGGCACCGACCGCCTCCGGCACGATCTGCACGCCGTCGGTCCGCATGTAGGTGATGAGGCCGACGGTCTCCCCACCGACATCGACGCCTTCGTAGAGCCGTTGGGCCACCTGCATGCACTGCTTGGCCGACATGCCGAGCTTGCGCGAGGCCTCCTGCTGCAGTGTCGAGGTGGTGAACGGGGCGTAAGGGTTGCGGCGGACCGCCTTCTTCTCGACCGAGGTGACGCCATAGCGCCCGCCGTCGATGGCGGCGACCACGGCGTTGGCGGAGGCGGCATCGGCGAGATCGAACTTCTTCAAGGCCTTGCCGGCGATGGCGGTCAGACGCGCACGCACCTCCTCGTTCTTCGCGGTGCCGAGCAGCGCCTCGATGGTCCAGTACTCCTGCGGCCGGAACGCCTCGATCTCCTCCTCGCGGTCGCAGACGAGCCGCAGCGCCACCGACTGCACGCGGCCGGCGGAACGGGCGCCCGGCAGCTTGCGCCAGAGCACCGGCGACAGGGTGAAGCCGACCAGATAATCGAGCGCGCGGCGGGCAAGATAGGCATCCACCAGCGGCTCGTCGATCTGGCGCGGATGGGCGAGCGCCTCCAGGATCGCCTGCTTGGTGATGGCGTTGAAAGCCACCCGCTCGATCGGCATGCCCTTCTTGAGCACCTTGCGTTTGCCGAGGATCTCCAGGATGTGCCAGGAGATCGCCTCGCCCTCGCGGTCGGGGTCGGTCGCCAGGATCAGCTTGTCGGCGCCCTTCACCGCGTCGGCGATCTCCTTCATTACCTTGATCGAGCGGCCATCGACATCCCAGTGCATGGCAAAATCGTTGTCCGGCTCGACCGAGCCGTCCTTCGACGGCAGATCACGCACATGGCCGTAGGAGGCAATGACCTTGAAATCCTTGCCGAGGTACTTGTTGATGGTCTTGGCCTTGGCGGCGGATTCGACGATGACAATGTTCATGATGTCTTTCTGCGCAATGCGGCCTCGCCCCCCATCATGGCGGACGGCGGCCCGCTCGCCCGGGTGGCATGCGTCTCGGCGGCAGAAAATGGGTGATCGGACCCGCTCTGTCAAACCGGGCGGCGGCGCGCCGGCTTTTTCGGGCTCCCGGACGCACCCTCGATGCGCAGCCGCGAGGCATCCCCCGCGAGGTAGCACTCGGCCAGATCCAGCGGCTGCGCCAAGGCCGACTGGATCAGCCATTCGGCCCGCAGCACCGGCTGGTCCGAAAGCCGGTCCAGCAGCTTGGCGACGCGCGGCGGCGGCAGTATTGCCGACAGGCGCACCCAGGCGCAGCTGGTTTCCGCGTGACCGAGTGCGCGGATCGCCGCCGCCAGCGAGGGCGTCTTGCGGACCAGCTCGATCACCCCGGGCAGCCGCGTCGCCGGGCACCGGTGCACCACATAGGCAGCGGTTTGCCCCGCGACGGTGATGGCGAGCTCCAGGCGGGCGATCAGCGCGGCCGGCGTGAGCCCGAGCGTCTGCAGCTGGCTGGCCGATGCCCGCTCGAGCTCGGTCGCCAGCACTGTGCAGCCCGCCCCGCGGCCCGGCTCATCGGGAACGTGGATCAGCGAGCCATCCTGAGCGAGCGTGAAGTCGATGATCGGGCCCTGCACCAGCGCCTGGCCCTGTTGAAGGCGGATCAAACCCTGCTGGGCAAGCTCGCGCAGCGCCAGACGCAGCGTGGTGCGGCTGGTGCCGGTCCGCCGCGCCAGCTCGGCTTCCGCCGGCAGCATCTCGCCGGCCTTGAAGCGCCCCGTCTCGATGTCTTCGCGCAACCGCTGGGCGAGCCGCTGCCAGGTTGCGCCGCGCGTGGATCGGATGGGCATCAAGGGTCGACTTCCCGGCCGGGGCGGGGGCACGGCCCCCGACGTGCGCAGCCCATATTTATCTATGATTTTCAGAGCATTGCGCGCTAATTGCTAATGATTTCGTAACATCCGCCGCGCCGTCCCCGCAGCGGTAAACAAGGTCCCAACCGCCGCACCGTCGCGGGACGCTTGGGCGGTCGTTGCCGGGCGCCATGAAAATATGCCGAAAATTGTCGCGGATTTCGCATTGCATTTTATGCCTTGTCCGATGCCCTCGCGGCGGGGATCGGCGAAATTAGCGGCCTGTTAACCGCAGAAGCGTTACCTGCAACAAGCACTGCGAGAACTCGCGGGCGGGAAAAAACAAGTTTGCGCGGAGACAGTACAGTTATGCGTTTGACCTATTCCTCACTCGGTATTGCGACGGTGCTCGCCAGTGTGACGGCGGCGTCGGCCGGCAGCGCCTACGTGCCACCCCCGACCAAGGCGGTCGCCCAGGCCCGCCTGACCCCGGATCAGACCCGCATCACCGCCGACACCAAGGTCGTGACCACGACCACGACGACGCTGGCGAACGCCCAGAAATCCCTCGCAACCGACCAGAAGGCGGCCGCCACCGCGCACGCCAACCTCGCCACGGCGCTGGCGAACGTGGCCAAGCTCGAAGCGCAGCTGAAGGCCGATCTGGGCAACACCTCGGTGTCCTCGGCCGTGCGTTTCCAGGCCGCGGCAAAGGATCAGGCCGCGCTCGTCACCGCACGGGCGGCGGCGGCGGCGGCGGAAAAATCCATCAATGCCGCCAACGCCAAGATCAGGGCCGACCAGGCCGCCGTCAGCAAAGCGAACGAGGCGACCCTCATGGCGCAGCGCCAGCTGCAGCTGGATACCAACCAGTTCAACGCCGACCAGTATTACGCGCAGTGGGGCCTCGGCGCCGGCCCTGCACCGGCCGGGGCCGCCGTCACCGGCAACAATTAACGGTTCCTTAACCAAGGGCGGATACGCCCACGATGGCGCCAAACGCGCGAACGCGCCGGCGCCATCGAAGAGTTTCAGCGGAGTTCAGTCATGCGTCGTTCCATCGCGGCCCTTGCACTGTTTGCCTCGACAGCCGGGATGGCGACCGCCGTCGCCGGCACCAGCAAACCATTCGTACCGCCGCCGACCAAATCGGTCGCGGCGGGCCGCCTGGCTACCGATCAGAAGACCATTGCCGCCGACAAATCCTCGTTGTCGACGGCCCAGGCCACCCTCAGAAACGCCCAGAACCAGCTGACCATCGATCAGGCGCGCCTCTCCGCCAACCGTCAGCAGCTGGCCCTGGACTACGCGCTCGTCAAAAGCCTGCAGGCCCAGCTCGCCACCGCGCTCGCCAAACGGGATCTGGTGACGGCGGCCAAGCTGCAGGGGCAGATCGGCGCGACGCAGGCCTCGGGCAAGGCCCTCGAAGCCGACATCAGCGCCACCAACGCCAAATTGCGGGCCGACCAGGCCGCATTCAGCAAGCTCAATGAGGCCATGATCCTGGCCAATCGGCAGCTGGTGCTCGACACCAATCAGTTCAACGCCGATACCTATTACGCGCAGTGGGGCAAGTGATCGGCCGCCGGCAGCTGCCGGGGGGCGGCCCCGCCCCCGCAAATTGGTGTCGACAACCGCGCGCCCCCGCTCGCGGCCGTTGAGCACGGTTGGGCTTTCGTCTAGGCTCCCCTCGGATATTGCGGCGCAGCGTGCGCCCCGCCAGAGGAGTGCAGCCGTGATCGACCTATACACCTGGTCTACGCCCAACGGGCGCAAGGTCTCCATCATGCTCGAGGAGGTCGGGCTGCCCTACGAGGTGCACAGCATCGACATCAACAAGAACCAGCAGTTCGAGCCGGATTTCCTCAAGATCAGCCCCAACAACCGGATCCCCGCGATCGTCGACCAGGATAGCGGGCTGACGCTGTTCGAATCGGGAGCCATCCTGCTCTACCTCGCCGAGAAGACCGGCAAGCTGTGGCCACAGAAGGGCCCCGCCAAATGGCGCACAGTGGAGTGGGTCATGTGGCAGATGGCGGGGCTCGGGCCGATGCTCGGGCAGGTCCACCATTTCGTGAAGTACAATGCCGGCAAGGCGCCTTATGCCGAGGAACGCTTCTCCAAGGAAGCCGCGCGGCTTTACGGCGTGCTCGACCGGCGGCTCGCCGAAAACGAGTACGTGGTCGGCGAATACTCGGTTGCCGATATCGCCATGTGGCCGTGGGTGTCCAGGTTCGAATGGCAGGGCGTCGACCTCGGCAAGTATCCGAATGTGAAGCGCTGGTACGGCGCCATCGCCGCGCGCCCGGCGGTGCAGAAGGGCTATCACGTGCCGGTGCCGCAGCCGTCGATTCCCATGCCCTGAAACGGCCCTCGCCACCGTTCTGACGTCCCGTCGCTAACCGCCCCTGCCGGCCCAGCCGCAAAGGATCGAGCCATGAAAAACAATCCGAATTTCTCCGGTGTCATCGCGCCCGTGCTCACCCCGTTCGACGAGGATGGCGTGCCCGATGCCGACCGCTTCGTCGAGCATGCGGAATGGCTGCTGGCGGACGGCTGCACGGCGCTGGCGCCGTTCGGCACCACCTCGGAAGGCAACTCGCTCGGCATCGACGAGCGCATGGATCTGCTCGATTTCATGGTCGAGGACGGCATCGACGCCGGCAAGCTGATGCCGGGCACCGGCAGCTGCGCGCTCGCCGATGCGGTGACACTGACGCGGCATGCTGTGGACCTCGGCTGCGGCGGCGTGCTGATGCTGCCGCCGTTCTATTACAAGCAGCCGAGCGAGGAGGGCCTCTACCGCTTCTTCAGCGAGGTGATCGAGCAGGTCGGCGACGACGACCTCAAGCTGTACCTCTATCACATTCCCCCGGTGGCTCAGGTCGGTATACCGCTCGGCCTCATCGGCCGCCTCTTGAAGCAGTACCCGGACACCGTCGTCGGCCTCAAGGATTCCTCCGGCGACTGGAGCAATAGCAAGGCCATCCTCGAGGCGTATGGCCCCGATTTCGAGGTGTTCCCGGGCTCCGAGACGTTCCTGCTGGATGGCCTGAGGGCCGGCGGCGTCGGCTGCATCTCGGCCACGGCCAACGTCGCCGCCGGGCGCATCCGCGAGGTGTTCGACAATTGGCAGACGCCCAACGCCGACAAGCTGCAGGCGGGCATCTCGGCGCTGCGCAAGGCGATCCAGGCCTATCCGATGATCCCGGTGCTGAAGGCGCTGATCGCGCACTACCGTGATGATGCGGACTGGGCCAACATGCGCCCGCCGTTCCTGAACCTCCCCGACGCGGAGGCCGCCAAGGCGGTCCGCGAGCTCGCCGAGACGCAAGGCTTCAAGATCAAGATCGCGATCCCCGCCTGAGCCGCAATATAAAAAGCACGACCTCAGCCCGTTTTCACCCCGGCACCACTTGGTCGGTGGCGGCCGTTGGGCGGTGTCGCTCAAAAAAAATACCCCTTCTCTCGGGGAGAGAAGGGGTGAGGCCGGTGCGCGTCATCAGTAACCGTCGTCGGAGTCGTCACAGTCGGAAGTCACGGAGCGTCGAAACTGTTGCGATGCGTAAGGCGGGAACGAGCCAATCCTGCTGCGGCCGGATCAAGCCGATAGGCCGCTGAGTGCCGAGATCATGATGCCGCTCGCCATAACGAAACACAACAAGGCGGCAATCTTGATGAAGTCCCATCCGCCATTGCCGGCCAGTCGTTGCGTGTGCAAATCCATGATGTCGTACCCTTAACAGGTGACTATCGCCTTCAGTTATTAAATCTCTAACAGAACAATTTATTAATGTCTTGCCGCATCTCCGGGTAACACTAAGTTTGTGTTACTTTAATTTTTGGAGTGTTCATTGTTGCAGAAGCACCTCAGCGAGGCGGCCCGGCCTTGCGCACCGCCGTCAGCGTGGTCTTGGGCGTGATCGCCTCCACGTCGGTTTTCAGTTCGATGAGGCACGGGCGGTCAGCTTTCAGCGCGCGCGCGAACGCCGGGCGGAAATCCTCGGTCGCGGTGATGGTTTCGCCCTCCGCGCCGAAGCTCTTGGCGAACGCGGCAAAGTCCGGATTGACCAGCGTGGTGGCCATGGTACGGCCCGGATAGTGCCGCTCCTGGTGCATGCGGATGGTGCCATAGGAGCTGTTGTTGACCACGATGACGATGATCGGCAGGCCGTATTGCACGGCGGTCGCCAGTTCCTGCGAGGTCATCATGAAGCAGCCGTCGCCGGCAAAGCAGACCACCGGCCGGTCGGGGTGGGCGAGCTTGGCCGCCACCGCCGCCGGCAGCCCGTAGCCCATCGAGCCCGAGGTGGGCGCCAGGCCCGAGCGCCAGCTCTTGTAGCGGAAATAGCGGTGCACGAAGGTGGTGTAGTTGCCGGCGCCGTTGGTGACGATGCCGTTCTCGGGCAGCAGCTCATCGACTGTCCTGACGATTTCTTCCATACGCACGCCGCCCTGCGTCGGCAACGGCTGCTGGGAGGCCTCGCAGGCCCGGCGCAACTCGCCGAGCCAGCCGGCCCACTTGGCGACGCCCGCCTCCCCGGCGCCCGCGACCTGCACGCCCGTCAGCGCCTCGGCAAACCGCTGGGCACTGGCGGCGATGGCGATGTCGGGCCGGTAGACGGTGCCGAGCTCGTCCGGCGAGGGATGCACGTGGACCAGGAACTGGCTCGGATTGGGCGAGCTGATCAGCGAATAGCCGCTGGTGGTCATCTCGCCGAGCCGCGCGCCGATCACCACCAGCAGGTCGGCGGATCTGACCGCCTCGGCGAGCTTGGGCTCGATGCCGATACCGACGTGGCCGACGTAGCAGGGATGGCGGTTGTCGACATAGTCCTGGAAGCGGAAGGCGCAGCCGACCGGCACCCCGAGCCGTTTGGCGAACGCCTCGATGCGGGTCTTCACGTCGGCGTTCCAGCCGGGCCCGCCGACGATCAGCAGGGGCCGCTCCGCGCGCGCGATCACCTCGCCGAGCGCCGTCATCTGCGCCGCCGCCGGCGCCGGGTCCGACAGGCTCGCCGGCCGCGCATCGGCGACATCCGCCACCGCCGACAGCATGTCCTCGGGCAGGCCGAGCACGACCGGCCCCGGCCGCCCGGACTGGGCGACATGGAACGCCCGGCTGACGTACTCGGGGATGCGGTTGGTGTCGCGGATCACGGCAGCCCATTTGACGTAGGAGCGCAGCACGTCCTTGAGCTCGATCTCCTGGAACGCCTCGCGGTCCTCGAAGCCGGCGCCGGGCAGCCCGACGAACATCACCAGGGGCGATGAATCCTGCTGCGCGACATGCAGCCCGCTCATGGCATTGGCGAGGCCCGGGCCGCGCGTCACCATGCAGATGCCGGGCTTTCCGGTGAGCTTGCCCCACGCCTCCGCCATCATCGAGGCGCCGCCCTCCTGGCGGCAGATCACGGTCTGGATGCGATTGGTGTCGTGCAGCCCGTCGAGCGCCGCCAGAAAGCTCTCGCCGGGCACCGTGAACACCACCCGCACGCCCTGCGCCTCCAGCTGATCCGCCAGTATCCTGCCACCGTGCCGCATGCTGCCTCCCGCTCTCTCTTGCCGCTCGAACCCCAGCCGTCACGATGCCCTCCGCATCGGCCGCCGGCAAGTGGCTATGGCAGGATGCCGGAAGGACCCCTCATCCGCCCCTCCGGGGCACCTTCTCCCGAGGGAGAAGGAAGTGAGTGATGGCGCCGCTTTTTCTCTCCTCTCCCTTGGGAGAGGATGTCGCGGCAGCGACAGGTGAGGGGAGCTTACAGTTGCGACCTTTGAGCTGAATGGCCCCGAATTCTGGATACCTCGGACGCTTGCTCAAGGGCTTTGGAACAAAAATAGAACATATTTTTCAGATAGCTGCGTGACGCCCTGGCCCGGCTGTCAAATGGTTCATCGGGCGGTCATTCGGGCGCCCTGTTTCTGGCTCGTGATGGGGCGCCATTGTGGAAGCGGGATACCTCGTCATGCGACCTTTCGATGCGATGCATGGTTCGATGCGCAAGAGGCGTGTGCGCCGGCTGCACGCCGCGCTCGGCTGCCTGCTGCTGGCGTTCGCGCTACCCGGCCTCGCGCGTGCCGAGACGCGCATTGCCCTGGTGATCGGCAACGGCGCCTACAAGAGCGCCAAGCTCGCCAACCCGGTCGCGGATGCGGAGCTGATGGCGACGACGCTGGCGGGTGTCGGCTTCACGGTGACACGCCTGACCGACGTCGACCAGAAGGCGATGAAGCGCGCGATCATGGAGTTCGGCCGCCAGCTGCGCGCCGGTGATGCGATCGGGCTGTTCTACTTTGCCGGCCACGGCGTGCAGGTCGACGGTGAGAACTACCTGGTTCCGGTCGATGCCGAGATTGCCGACGAGAAGGAGGTGCCGATCGAGGCGGTCAGCGTCTCGGAGCTGCTGCGCACCATGGAGCGGTCCGACGCGCGCGTGAACATCGCGGTGCTGGACGCCTGCCGCAACAACCCGTTCGCGCGCGGCATGCGCGGCGGCGCCAGGGGCCTCGCCAGCGTCGATGCGCCCGCCGGCACGCTCGTCGCCTACGCGACCGCGCCCGGTCAGCTCGCGCTCGACGGCGATAACGGCCACAGCCCTTACAGCGCGGCGCTCGCGAGCGTAATGGCGGAAGCCGGGCTGCCGATCGAGGAGGTGTTCAAGCGGACGCGGGCGCGGGTGCGGGAAGTGACAGAGAGCAAGCAGACGCCCTGGGAAAGCTCGTCGCTGACCGGCAGCTTCTATTTCAAGGACCGGCCGGTGGCGGTGGCCGAGGCCGCCGGCCGCGGGCCCGACCCGACAGAGGGCGCGCGGCTCGCCGAGCTCAAGGCCTGGGATGCGATCAAAACCAGCACGGACCCGGCCGCTTTCATCCGCCATCTGGAGCACTATCCGGACGGCGTGTTTGCCGATCTGGCGCGGCTGAAGGCCATGCCGGGCAAAGCGGCCGGCAAAGCACAGGTGACCGCCCAGCGCGGCGGCGAGCCACCGCACGACGCGGAAGGGCTCTACACCGCTGCGTTGCGGCTCGACGCCGGCGACGGCACGCCCGAGGACCCGGTCGGCGCGGCGCGGCTCTTCGAGCAGGCGGCCGAGCTCGGCCATGTCAACGCCATGGTCCGCCTCGGCGAGTTGCGCGAGCAGGGGCGCGGCGTGCCGACCGATCCCGCGGCGGCGGCGCGGCTGTACAAACGGGCCGGCGCGCTCGGCTCGGCGCGCGCGCTGACGCGGCTCGCCGCCATGTCGCTCGACGGACACGGTGTGGCGCAGGACAACCACGAGGCCGCGGCGCTGTACCGGCAGGCGGCCGCCCTCGGCTCACCGGCCGCCGCGTATGCGCTCGCCCGCATGCTCGACAAAGGCATCGGCATGCCGCGCCAGCTCGGCGAGGCCGCAAAATTTTACGGGCACGCCGCCGACAAGGGCCACCCGCAGGCGATGAGCGCGCTCGCCACCATGCTCGAATTCGGCGAGGGCATCGACAAGGATGTACCGCTCGCCGTGACCTGGTACCACAAAGCCGCGGAGGCGGGTGACGCGGCGGGCATGACCGGGCTCGGCTATCTCTATGCCCTGGGCAAGGGCGTGCCGCGCGACGTCGCCGAGGCCGAGCGCTGGTATCGGGCGGCGGCGAGGCTCGGCTCGGCGCGCGCGGAGTTCAACCTCGCCCTGCTGATCCTGCGCGGCGAGGGCATCAAGCGCGACGTGCCGGCGGCGGTGGCGCTGCTGACGGCGGCCGCCGGGCAGGGGCACGCCGGCGCCATGCGCGAACTCGGCCTGTTGTTCGAGGAAGGCCGCATCGTGTCCGCCGAGCCGCAGAAGGCCGCCGAGCTGCTGCTCAGTGCCGCCCAGCATGGCTCGCGGCTCGCCCGCGATGATCTCACCCAGCGTGCCGGCGCACTTCGCTCCGCCACGGTCAAGGAGTTGCAGCAGCGCCTGATCGCCGGCGGCGCCATTCAGGGAACGCCGAGCGGCCACATGGATGCGGCCACCAGGACCGCGATCGAAACCTATGTCGCCGCGCCGGAGCGCAGCGGTCCGCCTGCGGCGGCGCCCGGCCATGCCGACAAGCCGGCCGGCAGCCGTTTCAATCCGTTCGCACGCTGGACCCAGGCGCGACGGGCGGATGCCGAGCGGCAGGGCAGTGGGACCGCGCACGGCAGCCCGCGATGAGGCAGTGGCGCCCCCGGGGCGCCGCCCCACTCCCCCCGCTGTCATCCCCTGGTGCGCCAGCATCCGGGGGATCCAGCACTCCAGGACCGTTCAGGGATACCGGATGCGCGCGTGTCGCTGCGCGCCGGGGGATGACAGGCCTTTGGTATACGGGACGCCGGTGAGGCGCACGACCGATGAGACGGGGCCACCGCCGCTGCTTCGATTCGCTCCCTTCCGCGGCCGGCGGTTTGCGGCTACCACTGCTGGCATAACGGCTCGGATGCACCGCGGCCGGATTGCGGGCGGAAACGGATTCCGTCGAACGGCGCCACCGGGTGAAGGATGAGATCGTGGTCGGCCTGGAGGCAAGGGTTCATCGCCACGGCGGGCGTATGGGCGCTGACCGGTGCATATCCGGCGTTTGCGCAACCGCCGGAAGCCGCGATCCTCGGTAGGCAGGGCGGGGAGGCCGAGCCGGGCCGGGAACGGGCAACGCGTGCCTTGGACGTGCTGACGCGCCATTGCGCCGCGTGCCATGAACGGGAACGCCTCGAAATCCCGCGGGCGGCCGGCAGGCTTTCCCGCGTCCTCAGTCTCGAAACGCTCGCGCAGGACCCGATGCTGGTGCGCCCCGGCAACCCGGACGGCTCGCAGCTGTACACCATGATGCTGACCGGCGACATGCCGCCGCCGGCCGGTGCAACGGATCACGCTGCAACGAAGAAACCGACTGCCGCGGAGATCCAGGTTGTCCGCGACTGGATCGCGGGGCTTGCCGCACCGGCAGCGGCGGCGTGCGAGGCGCCGGCACCGCTCGGCGCGGCGGAGATCGACGCGGCCGTGCTGCACGACCTCGATGGCGCCAGCGCCGAGCTGAAGCGCCGCCGCCGCTATCTGTCGCTCGCGCACCTGGCCGCCGACTGCTGGCATCGGCCGCAACTGGAACTCTATGCCGCCGGCTTGTCGGTTGCGCTCAACAGCGTCAGCCGTGCGCGCCGGCCCGTGAAGCTGGCACCGGTCGAGAACAGCAACACGCTGTTCCGCTTCGAGCTCGACGAACTCGGCTGGGAGGCGGCGCAGTGGGAGCGGATGGTTGCCGCCTATCCCTACGCCGTCGCGCCCGCCGACCCGTCCACCCGCAGCGCGCTGCTGGCGACCGGCTCGCCGCAGCCGATGCTGCGCGGCGACTGGCTGGCGTTCGCGGTGCTTCGGTCTCCGCTCTACAGCGAGCTGCTGGGCCTGCCGGCGACGCTGGATGCCCTGGAGCACAAGCTCGGGCTCGCCGAGCCGCCCTCGGGGATGCCGACGGTCGAACAGGCCTCGATCACGACGTCCCGGGTCGGGCCCGGCATGCGGCTGTTGCAGCGGCGTTCGACCGCGGACGGCTACGTCTGGCGCACGGTGGATTTCCCGCGCGGCAGGACGGGCGTGCCCGAGCCGGAACGGCCGACGGCGGGCGCCATCTCCGGACATGCCGGCTCGAGCGTGATATTTTCGCTGCCCAACGGGCTGCCCGGCTTCTTCCTGGCCGATGCCGAGGGCCGACGGCTCGATGCGGCGCCCGCCTCTCATCTGGTCGATGCCGGCACGCGCGACGGAGCCGTCCGAGTTGCCGCCTCCTGCGTGGCGTGTCACACCGAGGGCATTCGCAACCCGTTCACCGGAACGGCGGCACAACCCGGGCCCACGCCTGCCGCCTCCGACGGCGGCCCTTCGGTGCTCGGCCGGCTGGCCGATTCGGATCGCTTGCTGACGCTGCAGAACTACGCCGAGGCGGGCGCTGCTTCCGCTGCCGACGGCAACGGCGCGCAGTCCTGGGTCCGGTTGGCCGAGGCCTATGCCCGCAATCTGTCGTTCGCGCAGGCCATGATCGAGCTCGGCGTCAGCGAGGCGCAGTTTCTGCGCCGCACCGCCGGCGTCGGCGGTCACTTGCAGCTGTTCAGCCGCCGGCTGCTGCACGGCGATGCGCCCCGCGCCGAGTTCGAGCGGATGTTCGGCCTGCTGCTCGGCTGGGCCAGCGCCGATGCGCCGCTCGCGCCGGCTGCAGGGGACGGCGTGATGACATTTGCCTCCGCCCCCGCCCGCATTCCCGACCTCGCGCTGGTCGCCGACCGGAGCTCATACGCGCCGGGCGACGAGGCGCATTTCACGGTTGCCTCCGAGCAGCCCTGCCGCCTGACGCTGATCGCGGTCGATCCGCACGGACGGGCGACGGTGCTCGTCCCCAACGAGTTCCAAAAGACGGTGATGCTGGCCGCCGGTGACATTCTCGCCATCCCCTCGGCTGAGGCTGGTTTCCGCTTTCGTTTCCGTGAACGTGGCAAAGAGACCGTGATCGCCATTTGCGGCCTCAAGGGCAAAAGCTTCGAGCCGGTCGCCTATGACTTCGAGCGGCAGAATTTTCCCGATCTGGGCGACTGGCGCGAGTTCGTGCGGCGGGTCTACGGCGGCGAGATGCCGATCCAGCAGCCGCGACCGAGCCAGCGTCACGGCCGCCTTCCGCGCCGCGTCCCCGCCCGGCCGCCGACCATTCCGGAGAGGCATGAAAAGCCCGCCTGGTGGCCCGACGAGCTGCGTACCGCGATCACCATCGAGGTGCGCTGAGGCGCCGGCAAGCCGCTACTCGGCCCGATCGAATTCGGCCCCCAGGCGAGCGGCCCGATCGATGGTTTTCAGAATCTGGTGGTCCGCCGATGCGCAGCTGTTAGATTCAGCGCCTGAACGGAGCTTTGCAGACCAGGACGAGGAAACATCGAATGTTGCTGGGGGCACATCTGTTTGTCGGTGCGGTATTTACCCTGCTCGGGGTCTCGTTCCTGATCACGACGGTGGCGCTGATCGCGGAGTTCTGGGACGCGGAATGGTTCACGCTGGCGGCGCTGCACAGCCACCTGTTCCTGTTCTTTCCGATCTTCGGCATTGCCGCGCTGATCGCGTTCTATCTGCCGTCGGTGGTGTTCGTCGACATGTACTGGCGCCATACGCGTTTCGGCAAGCTGAGGTTCGGCCTCGGCATGCTGGTCGTGATGGCGCTGGCGCTGCTGATTTCCAATGGCCTGCTGGCGAGGCCCGGCAGCTGGATCGGGCGCATCTGGTATCCCGAGCACATGGAGCGGCAGCATTTCATCTGGGAGGTCAAGCCGGAGCTGCTGCTCAAGGAGGACGAGGGCGAGCCGAAGGGATGCACCGGCTTTGCCGACCGGCCTTGCAATCGGATGTCGGCGCTGGCGGCGCTGCGCAGCCTGCGCAATTTCAGCGACCAGGCGCATTCGCTGACCAACCCGGTCGGCCGGTTGACCCGCGAATGCGTCCACGATCCGGTCATCGAATACAGGAACGACAACGAGCGGCGGCGGCTGTGCCTCGCCGCCTCGGCGTTTCCGCGCTCGACCCGCACCGGTGAAAAGCTGGTATTGATGTACGACGAGCCGTGCTGCACGGCGCAACGCTCGCTCGCCCGCCAGATCACGCTGATGCAGGAGATGGCGCGCTCCAATACCAGCCGGCTGCACGAGCGGCTGCTGCCGCTGAAAACCTTTTTCCTGCTGGTGCTGCTGGTGATCAGCGTGCTGTTGGCGGTCCGCTACAAGAGCGTCGTCGCCTACTATTCGACGCTGATCCTGAAGATCGAGCTGAGCGTGCTGACCGGCGTCATGGTGACGCTGCCGTTTCCGTTCATGGGCCAGGCCTACAAGCAGGCGAGCGAGATCCTGTTCGGGCCCGCAACCGGCCCCGACTACCGTAATGCCGCTTCCTACTTCAGCGTCGCATTCGGCATCTGGGCGCTGCTGATCCTGATCTTCTTCTATCGGCGCCGCGACAAGCAGGCCGAGCTGCTCGGCCGCATGGGCAGCGGCGCGGTGGCGGGCCTCGCCGCGCTCAACTACGACCGCATCGTCTCGGTGTTCGTGCGCTATGCC
>Ga0075024_100000088_pt1 | contig 25161 bp, 19 predicted proteins | sample Str013_2_FD_71389 | JGI IMG/M metagenome (GOLD analysis project Ga0075024, IMG submission 71389) | Freshwater sediment microbial communities in response to fracking from Pennsylvania, USA - Straight Creek_MetaG_SC_2013 | ecosystem: Environmental > Aquatic > Freshwater > Creek > Sediment... | reverse complement strand
ACTAATGAATTACCTGGCGATGTAAAAATTGGGAAACGGATTATTGTTTAATCTTCACGAAAAATCACTGGTGTATCGACGGATTATTCTGACTAAATGATTTGCCGCATATCCCTAATTTAAAACAGCTGAATTCATTGCATTAATCGTTGAAGATCAAAAATGGAGGAAAGGGATAAAAAGCGGCATCTATTTTAAAATACATAATCTGCGGCTAAATTCTTCTACACACCTAAGTATGAAAAAAATATTGTTTGTCTTATTCTTCTCCGGAATTACATTGGTGCAGGCCCAGCAAAAAACCTATTGCAACCCCATCAATATCGATTATGGCTATACGCCCATTCCCAATTTCAGCGAGTGGGGCCGGCACCGTGCTACGGCGGATCCGGTGATTGTAAATTATAAAGGCGACTATTATTTATTTTCTACCAACCAGTGGGGTTACTGGTGGAGCAGTGATATGCTGAACTGGAATTTTGTTTCAAAAAAATTTCTGCGGCCCTGGAATGGCGGCGTGTTCGATGAATTGTGTGCGCCTGCAGTGGGTATCGTAGGCGATACCATGATTGTGTTTGGCTCTACCTATACCAGTAACTTCAGCATCTGGATGAGCACCAATCCCAAAGCCAATGACTGGAAGCCAGTGGTAGATTCTCTGGAAATTGGCGGATGGGATCCCGCATTTTTTACAGACGATGACGGAAAACTATACATGTACAATGGCAGCAGCAACCGCTACCCGCTGTATGGCATAGCGCTGAACCGCAAAACATTTAAACCCATCGGCACCCGCAAAGAAATGTATTTACTGGAACCGGATCGCTACGGTTGGCAACGTTTTGGTGAATACATGGACAATACTTTTTTGGATCCATTTATTGAAGGTGCCTGGATGACCAAACACAATGGTAAATATTATTTGCAATATGGCGCTCCGGGTACCGAGTTCAGCGGTTATGCAGATGGGGTAGTAGTGGGTACAAGTCCGTTGGGGCCATTTACACCCCAATCCGATCCATTAAGTTTTAAGCCGGGTGGATTTGCCCGCGGCGCCGGACATGGCGCTACGTTTACAGACAATCAAAAAAATTACTGGCATATCAGCAGCATGATAGTTACCGTAAAAAATACATTTGAGAGAAGGCTGGGTATATGGCCCGCCGGTTTTGATAAAGATGGTGTGATGTTTTGCAACACGGTATTTGGCGATTACCCGCATGAACTGGGCACCGGAAAATTTCCGGAATGGATGTTACTGAACTACAATAAACCGGTGCAGGTGTCTTCTACGCTGGCGAGTTATTATGCCAACTATGCAGTGGACGAAAACATCAAAACCTACTGGAGCGCCGCCTCTGCGCAAAAAGGGGAATGGATACAATCTGATCTTGGAACACTGTCGACCGTGCGTGCCATACAAATCAACTATGCCGACCAGGATGTTGACAGCAACCGCCTGGGCAAATGGCCGGGGCAATTCCATCAATATAAATTGTATTACTCGGCAGATGGAAAAAAATGGAATACACTGGTTGATAAAAGCAACAACAAAACAGATATACCACATGAGTATGTGGAACTGGCAGCACCTGTACAGGCCCGTTACATCAGGCTTGAAAACATTCATATGCCCACTGGCAAATTTGCCATCAGTGGATTTCGGGTATTTGGCAATGGCAATGGGGCCAAGCCAGCTATGGTGAAACAATTCATCGTCTTAAGAACAGAAAAAGACAAACGCAGTGCCTATATGAAATGGAGCCCGGTAAACAACGCTTTTGCCTACAATATTTATTATGGCATTGCGCCGGATAAATTGTACAATTGCGTAATGGTGCACAGCGCCAATGAATACTGGTTTAAAACCATGGACAACCAGAAGCCCTATTATTTTACCATTGAAGCGGTCAATGAAAATGGTGTTTCCGATAAATTCCAAATCATAAAAACAGAATAAGAGCGACCGGCGATAAATTAACTCCGCAAAAAAGTAAAACGATTGATATGAAAAGAGTACTCCTTCAATGTGGTGCAGTGCTATTGCTGCTAACGGCAATCACCGGATTACAGGCGCAGCAGGCCGCTTTCTACAACGATATTCAGGCGTTTAAAAAACAGGACGCAGCCCAGATGCCAGCGGCCCATTCCATCTTGTTTGTAGGAAGTTCTTCATTTACAAAATGGACGGATGTGCAGGACTATTTTCCCGGTTATACCATCATTAACCGCGGGTTTGGCGGATCAAGCCTGCCCGATGTAATTCGATATGCAGATGATATTATTTTTCCTTACCAACCCAAACAAGTGGTTATTTACTGTGGAGAGAATGACCTGGCCGCTTCTGATACGGTAAGCGCTGCCACTGTGGTGCAGCGGGCTGAAACCCTGGTGGGGATGATAAGGCAAAAACTGGGCAAAGTACCCCTGGTATTTATATCGCTTAAACCCAGCCCCAGCCGCAGCCGGCTCTTACCAAAAATAAAGGACGCCAATGCGCAGATAAAAGCCTTCCTGGCAAAAGATAAAAAAGCCGTTTTTGCGGATGTGTATTCCAAAATGCTGGACCCCGATGGCCAGCCTATAAAAGATATTTTTCTTGGAGACAACCTGCACATGAATGCCAGGGGCTACGCTATCTGGCAAAAAGTACTAACGCCCCTGCTGGTTAAATAAACCGGAAACCCGCGGCCGTTGCCGCTTCCACCGGGGTATTGGCGTAAAAAAGGCCCCACTTGCGCGGGGCCATAGCACGTACTTTGTGGTTTCAGAGGTAAGTGCTAGTATGCTTATAGACAGGTTATGCTATTATTTGGGCCGGCGGCCATAATCGGGCCGGTGCTGAATCGGCGAGTGGCCAACAAGTATAATGCTAAACAGGAATTTTGCGAAACGACTGAGGTTTGAAGAGGGGCGATACACGTTTTTGTGTATCATTGTTTTGTGTACATCATAGTACATGTTGCTTCTTTCCATTTGATATTGGCTTGGTTTGGTTAAAGATCGTGTTTTTAACGTAGAACGACAAATATTATTGCGCCCATTGTATTTCTACCCCGTATTTTTTCTATTCCTTAACACAGTTTTAATGGGTACCTTGTTTGTACAAAATCCAAACCTATATGAAAACCACCTGCATGTTGTTGTTCATACTGTTTTTGTATGCGCCCATTTTTGCCCAGGGCGTTTTCCGCAATCAAACCAGTTCTGCCCTGGAAAAAGTTGTACAGGACTATCCCAGCCATTTTAAAAATATCAGGGGCGAATTGCTTGCTTCAGTACAGGGTTCGTCGCAATACAAATCAAATGTTTCCATTCCGGGGGCCCTGTCCACCAGCATTACACAATCAGCTGCTGCCAGCAAACAATTGCTGAGCTGGGAATCGGTCGTTTTTGCCGGCACCGATTTTAATACCGTTAAAACGCATTTCGAAGAACTCTTCAACCAGATAAAAAATACCATTATAAAACCCACCGGAGAAAAAGCGGTTATTGTAAATGGGATGTATATGGATCCTTCGGAAGACAAAACTTTTACCACCATACAATTTGACCTGCTGCCAGCCAGTGGTATGATGCAGAAACTAAACATTGATCTGGCCATGAGAAGCGTTGGCAAAGAATGGAAAATTGTATTGAGCGTATACGATAAAGACCGCAGTGAACCGGGAAACATGCTGGTTAAATAACGACACCAGCAGCGCTGAAAAATTCAGTTGCTCATAATTGCTTTGGGGCAGCTTTATTAACCTTGTTTAACATTAAACCAACCACGCTTAACCTGCTTTGTAAAAGCAGCAGAATAGTTTCGTAGCAGTTAAAAACTGGCTATGAAAAAATACCTGCTCAGCCTCGTGCTTGGTTTCTCCTTGCTTACTATCCACGCCCAGAAAGAAGGCAGCATTAAAGGCATCCTGAAAGATACCATAGCGGGCCAGCCTGTAAGCGATGCCACTATCACTGTGTTGCTTGCCAGCGATTCTTCGCTGGTCAGTTTTTCAAGAACCAGCAGCAATGGCTATTTCTCCATCCGCAATCTCAGCAATGGCAATTATCGCCTGCTAGCCACCCATGTTGGCTATCTTAATATCAGCAAATTTTTCAGCATCAGTTCATCACTCAGCGATATCAATTTTGGTACCCTGGTCATCAACAATAAAGCTGCCTTATTGCAGGAAGTAACCGTAGTACAGGAAAAGCCACCCGTGGTTATCAGGAACGATACACTGGAATACAATGCCGGTTCATTTAAAACAAAACCAAACGCTGTTGTAGAAGATCTGCTCAAAAAATTACCGGGTATACAGGTAGACAAAGACGGCAAAGTAAAATCCAACGGTGAAGAGGTAAAAAAGGTTTTGGTAGATGGCAAAGAATTTTTTGGCAACGATCCAAAAATGGCCACGAAAAATTTACCGGCCGATGCCATTGATAAAGTACAGGTTTTCGACCGCAAGTCGGACCAGTCGCGGTTTACCGGTTTTGATGATGGCAACAGCGAGCGCACCATAAACCTCACCATTAAACCCGACAAGAAGAATGGTGTTTTTGGAAAAGCCACCGCGGGTGCGGGCGACAAAGGCCTGTACCAGGGAAATTTTAATGTAAACAGTTTTAGTGGCGAAAGACAGGCTTCCGCCATAGGGATGCTGAACAATACCAACAAGCAGGGCTTTTCGTTTATGGATATTCTAAACTTCAGTGGCGGATTGCCGGGCGCGGGCGGAAAAGGAGGCGGCATGCAGATGGATATGAACAGCATGGGCCTGCCCATCCAGGGCGCAAATACCAACCAGGGTATTACAAGCACACAGGCGGGTGGGCTGAACTACAACAATACCTGGCAAAAAAACCTGGATGTGATGAGCAGCTATTTTTACAACCGCATGCAAACGGATAAAACAGAAAAAGTATACCAGCAGTGGTTGCTGCCCGGAAATGAATACAATACCACAAAACAAAATAACTCAAACAATACCAATGAAAGCCACCGGCTGAATATTAGCGGCGATTATAAAATTGATACTGCAAATTCTTTAAAGATTACTTCGTCTGTAAACCTCCAGCAGTCCAGGTATGGTGTTAGCAGTAGCTACAATTCTGTAGCCAGGGCCGGTAATTTATTAAACGATGGCTATGCCAGTTCATTCATCAGCGGCAATGGGTATAGCTGGAACAACAACGCGCTGTTTCGTCACCGTTTTGCCAAAAAAGGAAGAACGTTTTCTGCCAGCCTTACGGTTAATGTAAACAATGGCAAAAGCAATGGCAGCCTGCTCTCGCAAAACAATTATTACCAGCCCAATGGCAGTTTGCAGCAAAGCGATACCATCAACCAGGTAAACAACCAGGGGAATGACAGCAAAACCTATGGCGCCGTGCTTTCTTATACGGAGCCATTGTCGAAAAAATCGTTGCTTGAATTGAATTATAATTTCAATACCACGCACAGTTCTTCGGACAAAGCCACTTTTGATTACGATAAAATAACGGGTGCACACAATATGCTGAACACGACCCTGTCAAATCATTTTTTGAGCGATTACAGTTACCACCGGCCAACGCTTAACTGGCGCTACCAGCAAAAGAAATACAATTTTACCATTGGTGCTGCAATACAGCAGGCTTCGCTCAACAGCTCATTTCATGTAATGGGTAAAGACAGCGCTTTAAACCGTTCATTTGTAAATTTTTTGCCGAATGCCAATGCACAATACAAGATCAACCCGTATAAAAATATACGGATGCTTTATAACACGTTTACCCGGCAGCCATCCATTACACAATTGCAGCCGCTTACAGACAATACCGATCCGCTCAATATAAAAATTGGCAACCCGGATCTGAAACAGGAGTATTACCACCGGTTGCAGGCAGAATACATTTCGTTTGATCCTTACCGGCATACCAGTTTCTTTGCCTTTTTATCTGGCGGCTTCACCAATAATAAAATTGTAAATGCAGATCAGATCGGGGCACAGGGTCAGCGGACAACCCAGCCCGTGAATGTTAACGGCGCTTATAACCTTGGCCTGAATACTTCCTGGGGCTTCCCGGTTAAGAAAATAAAAAGCAAATTAAACCTCAACAGCTCGCTGGCACAAAGCCGGAATATTGGCTTTATCAATGGCGCCCGTAACAACAGCAATGCCTGGAATGCAGCACAGGAACTTACCTGGAATTACAGCTACAAAGAGGTGGTGGATTTGAGCGCAGGCGCCTCCGCAGAATACAATGATGTGCGGTATTCTTTGCAAAGCCAGCAAAACCTGCAGTACTGGAACCAGCATTATACGTTTGAGATAAATCTGTACCTGCCCGGCAGTTTCAGTTTTGCCAGCGATGTGGATTACAGTACCCGCAGCGGTCTTACACAGGGCTATAACCAAAATGCAGTTTTGTGGAATGCAGGTATCGCCAAACAGGTCTTTAAAAATAAGAAGGGCGAAGTACGGTTACAGGTATACGATATATTGAACCAGAATATTGGCATCAGCCGCAGCAGCAACCAGAATTATATTGAAGATCTTTCTTACAATGTGCTTAAACGCTTCTGGCAACTGAGTTTTACCTACAACCTTAGCCGTTTTGCCGGTAAAAATATTGCCGCACCGGGCAGCAGGAACAGCAATATACAGGTGATACAGAACGGAAAGAAACTATGATGAATCAGCTGATTTGAAGCCGGCGAAGGACTGTAAAGCCAGGGATATACTTTTGAAGCGATTGTCTCACATTGTCATATCTGGTAAGTGTGTAAATAGAAAAGCACCGGTTTACAATACCGGTGCTTTTATATTCTATGTTTCTTTACGTTTTTAGTTGTGTGCAGGTCCGCCGCCGCCGTCCCTGGTAATAATTCTTATCTGCGGGCCGCCGGTAGAAGGTCCAAATGCTTCTTCCTGCATTTTCTGAAATTCCTGGCGGGTCACTTTTTTTGCACCGGAGGGTATTTTAACCACTTGTTTGCCGGCACCCTTGTCAATGCTGAGTGATGTAAAAACAATCCAGCCATCGCCAATGTCCAGTTTTAAAATCAATCCTGGTAAGCCGCCAAATTGTTCGGGCCCGCTGGGTATGCCGATATCTTCAGTATACCACGCCACAATATTGTCGCCCTGTTTGTTTTTGGTAACTGCTTTTTTGCAATGGTAGCCGTTCAGCACAGCGGTATCATCGGACAGTTTCCAGGCCAGCTTTTTCAGGCTGTCTTCTATGATGTATTTTTTGGGCCCCAGTTCGCGGAGCTCAATGATTTTTTCTGTAGCGTAATTCTTATAGGTTTCGTTGTTGCCACTGTTAAATTTGATATTGATGCGGCCACCTTCCTCACCCGCATGTTCGCGGATGTCTTCTTCTTCCGGAACAGATGAAAAAATGGATTCATCGCCTGCAAACAACAGTTGCTGTTTACCCGTATTGAATTCAGGAATCATGGCTTTCATGTTTTCATTTTCGGGAGGCAACCGTTTGTACATATTGGTCTTTCGTTCATAAATCACTTTCCCTTCTTTTAACTGCGCTATTGCCAGCTGGCAGCAAATGCCTGCCACAACAGTAATGAGTATTTTTTTCATAATTAAATTGTTTGCTCAAATCTATTAATCCGGCTTTCCAAAGCAGGTTAATATGGCTTGGTTTAATGTTAATTAAGGTTAATGCGGCCATTTACCGCCCAAAGAAATAAATACATTTGTATGGCGGATGAAATACCGCAGTAATATGAACCGCAAACTTCGCATTCCTGTTTTTTTTATGGTGCTTAGCATTCTTGTCATCAGCAGTTTCCAGGTGTACTGGCTGCGCAAGAACTATGCGGAGGAGAAGCACCTGTTCAGCATACGCACCAACCTGCTTTTCCGCGAGACCATCATGCGGCTGCAGGCTTCCAAACTTCACCTCGACTCCAATATCAATATCCGCATACAGGACAAGGAAGGAATTATCAGCATGACCAATATTCTGCAGGAGAAAATGCGGGACACGGCATTTCAGGATAAAAAAATAAATACGGCCATGGTAATTACGGTTAACCATGGCGATTTGCCCCTGCCGGCAGATTCCAATGTGCAATACCAGTTTAAAAGATCCATGCCCGCCGGCGGCCCCGTATTTGATTTTTTGCGCGGCGTGGATTCATTGCACGATTCCATCACCGTAAAGGAGTTGACAGCACATTTTCAACAGGCGCTGACCAAACAAAAAATCTACTTGCCGTTTGTGGTAAGTTTGGCAGATACCAATGTTGCCAGGGTAAGAATCCTCCCTGATATGGATGGTAACAAAGTAGAAGTTGGATTTATCCGGCCCCGTACCTACCAGCTCGATTTTGTAAACAGCAACTGGTACGTACTGCGGCAAATGTGGCAGCCGGTGCTGGTATCACTTTTACTGGTAGGCGTTACCATTGCATCGTTTCTTGTACTGTACCGCAACCTGCTAAAACAGCAAAGACTTACCCAGCTTAAAAATGATTTTATCAGCAATATTACCCATGAGTTGAAAACACCGATTGCCACAGTAAGCGTAGCCATTGAAGCGCTGAAAAACTTTAATGCCCTGCAGGATCCGGCACGGACGCAGGAATACCTCGACATTTCGGGGAATGAGCTGCAACGACTGGGTTTGCTGGTAGACAAGGTGCTTAAACTCTCACTTTATGAAAACAGGGAGATAGCCCTGCAGAAAGAATCTTTTAACCTGGCAGATCTTACGCGGCAAGTAATTGCTTCCATGAAACTACAGTTCGACAAACAGCAGGCAGCCATTACCGTTACTACTACCGGAGATAATTTTATGATAGAAGCAGACAGGCTGCACCTTACCAGCGTTTTGTACAACCTGCTCGACAATGCGCTCAAATACAGCAAAGGGGATCCAAAAATTGAGGTGCACATTATGGAACACCTGCAGCACCTGCAACTAACGGTAACAGACAATGGCATTGGCATTGCGAACGAATACAGGAACAAAGTATTTGAACAATTTTTCAGGGTGCCCGGCGGCAACCGGCACAATATAAAAGGCTATGGCCTGGGTTTAAGTTATGTAAACCACATTGTACAGCGCCACCAGGGCTTTATAGAAGTAAAAAGTAAGTTGGGTGAAGGAAGTGTATTCACCGTTAACCTGCCGTTTAAGGAATTAACGGTTATTGACTATGGCAATGGCCGGAAAGTTTTCAGGAAGGATTTTAAAATTGGCAAAGCATGAGCATTACCGTCTTATATGTGGAGGATGAGGTATTTTTGGGCAAGATTGTAAAAGAGAGCCTGCAAAGCCGGGGCTTCCAGGTGTTTATGGAAACCGATGGTGCAAAAGCTTTTGATGCGTTTAAAAAAATACAACCGGATGTGTGTGTGCTGGACATTATGCTGCCCAATAAAGATGGGTTTGAAATTGCGGAAGAGATCCGCGGCGTCAATCCGCAGGTGCCTATTCTGTTCCTCACTGCCAAAACCCAAACTGCTGATGTGGTAAAGGGTTTTACACTGGGCGGCAATGATTATATCCGCAAACCTTTCAGCATGGAAGAACTGATTGTGCGCATAGAAAATGTGTTGCGCAAAAAGGATGGAAGACCAGTTGCAGTTGCTGCAGATATGGTGCAGCTGGGCCGGTTTCAGTTTTATACCAATAAGCAATTGCTGGTGAAAGACAAGTCCGAAAAAAAATTATCTTACCGCGAAAGCGAGCTGCTGAAAATTTTATACGAGAACAGGGAGGGTATTATCGATCGTAAAAATATACTGACCCTGTTGTGGGGTAACGATTCCTTTTTTAACAGCCGGAACCTGGATGTGTACATCAATAAAATCCGGAGCTACCTCAAAGAAGACGAGGGACTCGAAATTTTAACCATCAAAGGCATCGGTTATCGCTTTGTAATTGCATAAATAAAAAACCCGGCAACCAGCCGGGATTTTTATTTTATAAAGCGAATTGAATATTATACCACGCTTGCAATGTTGTTTGAACTTTTACGGGTGCTGAAATACCGCAATACCCACATAATGGTAAAGCTGGGGATGAAATCGGTACCGGGCAGGATCTCTTCGGTAAAATTAAAAAGGGCGCCTTTCCAGCTGCCGAACACGGCATAAAAAACAATGGCAGAAATGGGTGCAAAAACAATGTCTCCCAATTCGCCCAGGCCCGGTATAGCATAAGTGGCATAGCCCAGCACATCCATTATAATGCAGAGTGCAAGGGAAGGTTGTTGTTTGTTCATTTAGCTGATAATTTTCCGGAAAGGGATCAAACCACGCACCAATTTTGGCGGCTGCAATTATGACGCATCGTTTTTTCGGTGAGACAAAGAAAATGAACGGTAAAACTATTTTTCCCTGGTAAAAGCAAGGTAAACACCATTGGTCCAGCCAAAACCGTCCTGGTTAGGGTATTCTCCGCCACCTGCTTTTATGGCCGTATTCGTCACATCATATTTTTCCATCATCTTACCGGTTTCTGCATATACTTTTTCATTGGCAGCCATCCAGCGGTTTTTTATTTCGGCAGCCAGCTTGTGGTGCCCGTAATTCTTGAGGCCTTTGTAAGTCATCCACTGCAGCGGTGCCCAGCCGTTGGGCAAATCCCATTGCTGGCCACTGTTGCACAAGGTAGTGGCCACACCGCCTTGTTGTAAAAATTTTTCTTCTACTTGCTTTGCTACTTTTTGCGCCTGTATTTCATTGGCTACCGCAAAAAACAAGGGATAAGCGGCTGCAATGGTATACTGGCTGCCGGGAGTTTGCGTGGTAAAACAATAATCAAAATAAAAGCCACGTCCTTCATCCCAGCAATATTGCTGAATGGCTTTTTTACGGTTGCCAATCTTTTGTGCAAAGTTTGCGGCCTGCAGGGGCAGTTGCTTCAGCGTGTATATTTTCAGCAGCACTTCTTCGGTGTGCAGCAATAAGCAATTCAGGTCTACCGGTATTAAATCCGTGGTTTGTATGCTGGTCATATCGGCACCGTTTTTAAACCAGCGGGTGCTGAAGTCCCAGCCAGACTCTGCTGCTGCACGAATATGACTGTAGATGGCGCCGGTTGTATCGCCTGCTGCTCCGGCTATTTCGATGTCTTCCAGGCAGGCTTCGGGCCTTGGTTCCGGCTTATCGTCCCAATAGCGGTTAAGGATGCTGCCATCCGGCAGCAATACCACCCGGCGAAAGCGGTTATCTGTTGGCGTAAGATCTTTTTCACCATCCATCCAGAAGGCATACTCTTTTTCCAGCTGGGGCTGGTATTGCAGCAATGCCGCATCTCCTTTTTCTGTTGCCAGCAAAGTGGTCATCAGTGTAAAAAAAGGTGGTTGGGATCTGCTGAGGTAATACGTTCTGTTGGCATTCGGTATGTGGCCAAAGGTATCAATGAGGTAGGCAAAATTGGCCACCATGTTTTCCATAATATCAAACCGTTTGCTTACCTGTAAACCCAGCATGGTAAAGTAGCTGTCCCAGTAATACACTTCCCTGAACCTTCCGCCAGGTACGATGTAGGGATAGGGCAGCGGAATCAATGTGCCTTTTTCGTTCCCCGGCTCGCGGCTTAGCGCGGGCCACAAATCATTAAGATGCTGCAAAAGCGGTTTGTTGGCCGAGCTGTAATTGCTTACAATTTCTTCGGGTACAATAAAATAGCGGTGTACAAAATCCCGGAGGCTGAAACCGGGCAGCTGCTTTTCTTTTTCATACTCGTTTACAATAAACTGCGGTGCTGCTGCCGGAATACAATCCACAAAAAATTTGGAATCCGGAAACAGTTTTTGCTGCTGCACATCTTTATACAGTGTTTGCAGGCTCTCTATATGAAATACAGGTTGTACGGGCATAAAAAATTAATAAGCAGGTAGAAAAATATCAGGCAGGCATAATTGCTTTTGATTGCAGGCGCCTGAACATAAACAAACACACAATGAGTATGCCGATGGGAATGAGTGAAAAATAAAAGGCATGCTGGCCGCCGGTTTTGTCGGCGTCAAAAACAGCGCCCATAATCAGCGAACCCGTTGTGCCTCCCAATGCCGAGAAGATAATGATCAGTCCCGACATAAGACCATGCTTGGGTTTTGGCAAAGACGTTAAGATGGCTGAATTGATAGAAGGATAAACCGGTGCCAGGAAGATGCCTATCAGCGGAAACATAAACGCCGCTAAGGGCGCATCGCCCCAGCCTGTATAGGTTTTACCAACGGCATCTTTTGCCAGGGGCAATGCAATGCAAATAAGCAATGCCGACAACAGCAGGCAGCCCAGCAAAACATAAAACCAGTTGAATTTTTTTAGTACAAGGCCAGCCAGGAAACGGCCCACCGCAGTAGAGCCTGCTAAAATACTGCCCATTTGAATGCTCAGCGCCGCTGGTAACATCAGCACCTTGTTGTTGAAAGTGGGCAGAAAATTCTGGATGCTTTGTTCTATCAGTACATAAAAAAAGGCAGAAGCAATAAAGGCCAGTACAATGGGTTTGAACATCAGCCTGAACATATCACCCATTTCTGCAGCCAGGGGTTTGCTTTCTGCTTTTGCAGCGGATTCATCCAGCCGGGCGCCCATCAATAAAAATACCGCCAGTAAAGAAAGTGCGCCCAGCAAATAATATGCGTTTAACCAGGCGGTTGACTGCGGATGGGCATTGTCTGAAAATGAGCTGAAATAGAAATATAGCGTGAGGTTGCCAATCATAAAAAACGACTCGATGAAATTCATGAGGCTGATATGTTCTTTGGCATCTTTAGTGATAATTCCGATAATGCTGTATACAGACATTTTGATGAGTGCAAAACAGCAGCCAATAGCAACAAACAATAATTTTACCGCCAGGAAACCCGGTGTACTGGGTATGATGAAACAAACAATGGCTATTACACCCAATGCAGCCATCATGGCTTTTTTATAGCCAAACCGGGTGATGTAAGAAGATACCAGAAATGAAACAAGGGCGATGCTAAGGTCTTTGCAGGGGTCAATCCACGAAGCAGCTTTTTTGGTAACCCCAAAACTATTCTGCACATTTAATATGGCAACACCGGAACTGTTGAGCAAAATGGCAAAGACATAATAATTAATAAAGAGAGATAGTTTGATTCTCCAGTTTTGCATCCGTTAGAATTTATTGGCAAGGAAAGCAATTGACTGGTTAAAGGTATACAGATTTTAGTAGCAGCTCAACACGGCAGCAGGGCAGTTTTATAACGCAGTTAATGAATACTTGTTGGTAATTATTGAGCAGGCGAAAAATGTAATTGCAGCTATGCACTCACCAGGTATGTTTTCAAAACAGTTTCCAGTTCTTCCAGCCTGAAGGGTTTTGAAATATAATCGTTCATGCCGGCCTGCATACAACGGTCGCGGTCTTCCTTCATGGCATCGGCCGTAAGGGCAATTACCGGTACGTTGCAAAAAGGTGCAGGCAGCTGCCTTATCTGCGCAGTAGCTGTAAAGCCATCCATTTCCGGCATGTTGATGTCCATAAAAATCAGGTCGGGTGTATTTGAAGAAAGCATTGCGATGGCTTCTTTGCCATTGCCCGCCTGCAATACATGCAGTCCCATTTTTCCCAATACTTCAGAGATCAGCAGCATGTTCACCGGTTCGTCTTCTGCTACCAGTATCGTGGCGGCATGTTTCATTTTTTCAATAGTGGGAATTTTTATCGGTACATTTTCTTTTACCACCTGTTTACTGAACAAAGCAGACAGCATTTTGTCCAGCTCCTGCAGTTTGATGGGCTTCGACAATAATTTGATGATGCCTCTTCTTTCTGCCTGGTAGCCTTCCATATTTTTTTCAAGCGATGAAAGCATGAGCACCACTGGGTTGAAAGTAGGCGTATCCCGGGCAGCAATTTGTTTTGCCAGCATCAGGCCATCCATTTCCGGCATCTGGTAATCGGTTATTACCAAATCAAAAACCGGGTATTTGTTTTCTGCATTGTTTAAGCAGGCCAGTGCTTCTTCTCCGTTTGATGCAAGTGTGCATTGTATCTGCAGGTAATCAAATATACCCTTCATCAGGTGGCGGTTGGTTTCATTATCGTCTACCACCAGCACGTTTTGCAACAATGGTTTAAAGGATGGTTTTATCAACGGTTGTGCATCTATTACTTCCAGCATCAGCTGCAAAGTAAAAGTGCTGCCGGATGCTTCTTTGCTTATCACGGTCAGGGTACCGCCCATTAATTCGGCCAGGCTTTTTGAAATAGTAAGCCCCAGGCCCGTGCCGCCATATTTGCGGGTGGTAGAAGAATCGGCCTGCGTAAACCCTTCAAAGATTTTATTTACTTTTTCGGGAGCGATGCCTATGCCGGAATCTTTTACCGCGATGGCAATGCCCACAAATTTTTTTCCATCCTTTTCCGTCGTTGCAGCTGTTTGTTTCAATTCTATAAAAATTTCTCCTTTTTCTGTAAACTTAATGGCATTGCCCAGCAGGTTTACCAATACCTGGCGAATGCGCACGGCATCACCGTTAATAACAGAAGGCAGGCTGGGGTCCGACCAGAACAATACTTCCAGCTTTTTTTCATGTGCTTTTACGTTCAGCAAATCAATGGCTTCTTCAATCAGTTCAGTCAGCTGAAACGATGTATTGTCGATAAACAATTTACCGGCTTCAATTTTTGAGAAATCAAGAATGTCGTTAATGATGCCCAGCAATCCATGGGCCGATTTTTTTACATTTTGCAGGTAACCCCGCTGTGCTTTTTGTAAATCGGTGGTCAGCACCAGGTCTGTAAAGCCCAGTATACCGTTCATGGGTGTACGCAGCTCGTGGCTCATGTTGGCCATAAACTCACTTTTTGCCCGGCTGGCTTTTTCTGCAATTTCTTTGGCCTGTAAAATCTCACGCTGCAGTTCACGCTGTTCAATAGAAGCGGCCAGTGTGGCAGCAAAAGAATGCAGTATGGTAAATTCGGTGGCCGTCCATTGGCGCTCAGTTTTACATTCCTTAATAGAAATATGACCCCACAAATGATTCTTCACAAAAATGGGTATGAGCACCACTGATTTTACTTTTTTGGTATAAAACATTTTTTGCAAAGACTCATCGGCCAGTTCGGTTACCAGGGATGCATAAATTTCATTTTGCTGCAGTGTTTCCAGCACCGGTGAGCCGTCTGCAAAAGGATTTGCCTGCACCGTCAAACCGGGTTCATCCAGTTCTTCGCCGGAGGTATTCCAGTAGGCAATCTGCTGCAATGCCTGTGCATGTTCTGTTCCCTGTACATTTTTATAAACGCTGATGACGTCTACCTGCATTTTAATACCCAGCAGAAACACGCCTTCGCCAATGGCTTCTTCCAGGTCTTTATTGCCGATGAGTTGGTGGGTGGCTTCAGAAACTGCCTGCAGCAACTGATCTTTTTTACGGAGATCGCCTTCTACCTGTTTTAAGCCGGTAATATTGTGCGAGAAGCCCAGGAGGCCCCAAATCTTTCCCTTTTCATCCAGCAAGGGCACTTTGGTAGTACTGAAATAATGGTGCTCACCATTGTGGATATTTACTTCTTCCGGAACATATTTTGTTTTACCGCTTTTAATCACTTCATCATCGTCTGCCCAGAAACCCCGTACATCGTTTAAAGGATCCCCTTTTACTACTGATTCGGCAAAGCCTAAATCAATATCATCTTTGCCAATCATTTCTTCCGGGGTAATGTGCAGCGAGCCGGCATAGGCTTTATTGGCCATTAAGAAGCGATGGTTTTTATCTTTGATAAAGATCCAGTCGGGCGTTGCATCAATCACTGTTTTCAGCAATTGTTCCGATTGTTTTACTTCGGCCAGTAAATGTTCTTTTTGTGCCTCTGCTTTTTTGAGGTCCGTAATATTGTGCGCAAATCCCAGCACGCCCCATATCTTTCCTTCTTCATCCGTAAGCGGTGCTTTTACAATCGTAAAATAGTGCAGGTCGCCGTTTACATAAGCCGTTTCTTCGGGGATGAGTTTTGTTTGGCCCGAGCTGATCACTTCATCATCGTCTTGCCAGAAGCCGCGGATGTTTTTGGAACTGTTGCCTTTTACCTGTTCTTCGCTAAAGCCCAGTTCAATATCGTTTTTGCCAATGATGTCTTCCGGCGTAAGGGTTAAAAGATCTGCATAGGCTTTGTTTACCATCACATGCCGGTACTGTGTGTCTTTGATAAAAATAAGATCGGGAGTGGCGTCAATCACCGAACGGAGCAATGCTTCAGACTGTTTGACTTCTGCCAGCAGCTGGTTTTTTTGAGCTTCGGTTTTTTTTCTTTCGGTAATATTGCGCGAAGTGCAGATGAGTTTGCTAACCGTGCCATTTTCTTTTACAGGTTTGATGATACTTTCGAGCCAGATATGGCTGCCATTTTTGTGCAGCATCCGGTAGCGCAGCAGCAACAGCGATGAGTTGTATACAGAAGCGGTTTCATCGGTGCTGTTAAACCGTTTGTGATCATCGGGGTGTACAAACTCCATGATGTTTTTGCCCATCACTTCTTCTGCTTTATAACCCAGCACGGTCTCTACCGAAGGAGATATGTATTCAATAACAGCCGCAACGGAATGAACACTGATGATATCTTCGGAATGCTCTGCCAGTAAACGGTATTGTTGCTCGCTTTTTAAAAGGGCCTGCTCTGCTTCTTTGTGCTGGGTAATGTCTTGCGCAATACCAAAGCGGTATTGTTCATTCATCTGCCGGCCCCTGGTAAAAATATAGCGCAATTTACCCTGTTTGGTTTTTATGCGGTAAGAAATGGCGGACTCATAGTCCTTCAATTGTTTGTTGCTGAGTATTTTTTCTGATTCTGCGGCTACCATGGCAAGATCTTCCGGCACTACAAACGTGTTTACATAATCCTGCATCGAAATAATGTCTGCGTCTTTGTCTGTTAAACCCAGCAGCGATTTCATTTCGGCACTCATAATAAATTCGCGTGTTTCTGTATTGTACTTCCAGGCACCCATGCTGGCATACTCCATGGCGTACGACAGGGTTTGTATGGCTTCCTCCTTGCTTTGCTGTGCCTGAATCTTATCTGTAACATCCAGCCCAATGCCCTGCAGTTCTGTGATGGACTTGTCTTCGTTCAGTAATGCAATAAACTCCCATTCTGTCCATAAATAATTCTTGCTTTTTTGAATGGGTTTGCGGATCAGTATCCTGAAAATTTTGCCGGGGTTTTGCCAGCACTGATCCGCAATTTCTTTGCAGCGGCCTATGTCTTTTGGAAAAATAGTATTGTAAAATGCAGTATTGGCGAGGTCATTTAAATCGTAGCCGAATGTTTTTAAAAACTCAGGGTTGGCAAAAGTAAAATTACCCTGGCGGTTTAACCGGATCACATAATTGGTTTGCGAATTCAGAATAGACGAAAGGTATTTTTTCTCCTGCATCAATTCTACCTTGGCCAGTTGAAGGCTGTCGAGGTTCTTTTTATTGTTTTTTCGAAACAAAGGCTCCAGTACCAGCAGCAGCAAGCAGCCGAGTGCAATCAGCAATGAAACAAATTTACCGGTAGCTGGTTTCGGCGGGTTGGTTTGTGTTGCCAGCAAGAGGGGCACGCATTCACGGGTCAGTGCATCCAGCGAAGAAAGCATCCTGCTTTCATCTGTTCTTACCCGGTTGCCGTACTCAACAGCATGAGCGGCCAGTTGTGTTTTGTCTGCTTCTGCAATGTCTTTGCCGGTTTGTAAAATATTGCTTCCATCCGTAATGAGGTCGTTGTACAATGATTTTGTTGCCTGCAACTGTGCGGCTTGCTGCAGCAAAAATGTTTGCTGCTTTTCAAATCCGCCAATGGATGCCGAGAGTTTTTGCCGGGCATTGGCTGCATCGGTTTCAGTAATTCCGGTATTCAGTACCAGCAATAAAGCGTTGGTGGAGATCCGCTGGCCCAGTTCTCTTTGTGCAAAAGCGCTGTTTACAATGGCAACTAACGGTTTGTTTTCTTTTGGAGCAGCAAAGAAAAAATAATACGCAAAAAAATTGAACAGCAATACTGCTGCAATGCTGATTAGTGCGATACGAATTGATTTTCTATAATACACAGGATTCATGGATTAGCCTAGAATGTAGTATAACAACAAAACACTATGTATTATTGGGCTATAGGTAATTATTTGAAACGGCTTAAGTGTTTTCATGGAGTAATTGCTGGCTTTTACGGTGTGACCGATGGGTAAAATTTAAATGCAGCAATACCGGTAGGTTTATTGGGTAGAAATATGGCTTGTTGAAATATAAAACCCGGTCAGTAATGACCGGGTTTTTATAAAAATAGGGAGAAGCTTAATAGTTGATCACCTGTTCTTCAATGGCTGCGGGTATTTGCCGGAACTCATATTGCTGGTTGCGCAACTGGGGTTCAAATCCAGCTTCGCGAATGGCTTCCTGTATGCCTTTATAAGTAAAGCGGTGGGGTGCACCTGCTGCACTCACTACATTCTCTTCAATCATAATGGATCCAAAATCATTGGCGCCGGCATTGAGGCAGATCTGGGCAGTTTGTTTGCCTACGGTTAACCAGGAAGCCTGTATGTTTTTTACATTGGGCAGCATAATGCGGCTCATGGCAATCATGCGGATGTATTCTTCCGGCGTTACCAGGTTGTGAACCCCGCGAATGCGTGCCAGCAGCGTATCTACATCCTGGAAAGTCCAGGGTATAAAAGCAATAAAGCCCTTGGCATCGGCGGGTTTTTTGGCTTGTACTTCGCGGATTTTTACCAGGTGCTCAAAACGTTCATGAATGGTTTCTACATGGCCAAACATCATGGTGGCAGATGTAGTAAGGTTGAGCTTATGCGCTTCTTCCATAATGGTCAGCCATTCTTCGCTGCCACATTTTCCTTTGCTGATGAGCCGGCGAACCCGGTCAACCAGTATTTCAGCACCAGGTCCGGGTAATGAATCCAGCCCCGCTGCTTTTAACGCCACCAGCACTTCACGGTGGGTTGATTTTTCCAATTTGGTGATATGTGCTACTTCGGGCGGTCCCAGTGCATGCAGCTTCAGGCTGGGGTATAATTTTTTTAGTTCTTTAAATGTGTCTACATAATATTGAAGCCCCAAACCAGGATGGTGGCCACCCTGCAGTAACAATTGCTCGCCGCCATAACGGAAGGTTTCGTCAATTTTTTGTTTGTAGGTTTCAATATCCGTTATATAGGCCTCGGCATGACCGGGGATACGATAGAAATTGCAGAATTTGCAGTTGGCTACGCATACATTGGTGGTATTTACATTGCGATCGATGATCCAGGTGACTTTCTGGTGCGGCACCTGTTTTTTACGCAGCTCATTGGCCACCTGCATCAGTTCGGCCAAAGGGGCGTTTTCAAATAAAAACACGCCTTCTTCAATGCTTAAAAAGCCAAAATCAAGCGCTTTTTGGTACAGTGCAGCTAATTCCATAGTTAAACTTGTTGATCGGGTAATGAAGTAACAAAAGTAATACAGGAAAGTTGGATTCGGGTCCTGAATCGGTGAGATATTATCAGGATTTGATTGTCTGGTGGGCGATGGATTTAAAAAAGCCGCGATGCCACCAGGTAGCGCCAATCGAAATTGTCGGGTGCATGGGTATCCAGCGCTTGTAATTTTTGGGAGATGGTTGCTTTTTTCAGAATGCCTGCAGCGGCCAGTTTTTCTTTGGCTGCCCGAATGTAATCTTGCAGGTCCGGTTGCTGCAGCCAGTCTTTTTGGGGTGGTTCAAAACCAATTTTGTCTTTGCGCCAGGCAATGGCTTCCGGTAGCAGGGCTGTCATGGCTTTGCGCAGGATCCATTTGGTGCGGCCATTTTTTATTTTAAAATGCGAGGGCAGCGAGAAAATAAATTCAACCAACTGGTGGTTTAAAAATGGCAGCCGCACTTCGCAACCGTGTGCCATCGAGTTACGGTCGGCATACTGCAGCAATTCTTCCAGCCCGTTGTGGAAAGTATTGTAGTAAAGCACGTTGTTTAAACTGTTTTGCAGGGGCAGCTGATAATAAGAACTGCCATAGCTGCCAGCAAACTGCAGGTCTATGCCGGATGCAAACAATTGCTTTCTCACGCGTGTATTTTTCAGGTAAACCGAAGCCGCCAATGGCTGGGCAGCCGACAATTTGTTTTTCCAGCTCCAGGATTCGTTTACACCCAAAAGCCGGGCAGCAGCAATTTCGTTTTTTAAAAGCGGTTTGTTTTTTCTGTACAGCTCCTGCCAGTACCATTGGTAATACTTATGGTAACCCGCCAGCACTTCATCGGCGCCCTGCCCATCCAGCAATACTTTTATATTGTGCTGCCGCGCCAGCTCAAATACTTTGTACTGCGCATATACGCTGGCGGAGCCCATATAGCCCTCCTGCTGGCTGCACAACTTTTCAAAATCATTGATAAAACTTTCTGCTGTTGGCTGCACCGTAAAATTTTCTATCCCTGTTTGTGCGGCAAATAATTTTATACTGGCCGATTCATCGGATATAAAACCCGGAAAAACAGCGGAAAAGGTTTGCAGTTTATCGCCGGGTTGCTGCAGCTGCTGAATCATAACAGCAATAGACGAACTGTCGAGTCCGCCGCTTAAACTGGTGCCCAACGGTACATCGCTGCGCAGCCTGTTTGTAACCGATTGCCTGAACAGTGCGGTGAAGGTTTCAATGGCACTGGCTTCATCAATACTGTTGTTGATCCGCTGCTTGTCTACCTGCCAGTATATTGCCGGGCGGATGGTTTCGGAGGGGGCAGCTGTAAAAATGAAAAAAGAAGCCGCGGGCAGTTTGTAAATATTTTTGTAAGCGGTTTCGGAAGCATTGCAGGGGTTTTGCGTATAACCCAGGGTAATAAAATTGAAAAGCAATTTTTCGTTGACCAGTTTTTGAACGCCGGCGGCCCACAAGGCTTTTATTTCTGAAGCAAAAATCAATTGTGTTCCATCCTGGTAATAATAGAACGGCTTTTCGCCAAAGCGATCCCTTGCTGCAAACAAGCGCTGCTCCTGTTCATCCCAAATGGCAAATGCAAACATGCCATCAAAATAAGAGAGACAATTTTCTTTCCAGCAATCATAAGCGGCTACCAGTACTTCTGTATCGGACATTGTATGGAAGGCATATCCTTTTGCTGCCAGTTCTTTTTTTAACTCGATATAATTGTAAATTTCGCCGTTGTGTACAATGGTATAGCGCTGATAGCAATGCATGGGTTGCGCGGCATTGGCAGATAAATCAATGATGGAAAGTCTTCTGTGCCCCAGGCCCGCAATGCCGGTATCATTTATCCACTGCTGTTCGCCATCGGGCCCGCGGTGTTTGAGCACACAGGTCATTTTGCTGAGCCGTTCTTTTGTAACCAATTGCTGGTTAAGCGATATAATACCTGCAATACCACACATGCTGTAAATATCAGCAATCCACGCCATAAATAAAAAAGCCCCCGGCAGAGGGGGGCCAAATATACATTCGATCAAAAAAAATTATTTTTTCTTCGCTGGTTTTTTTACCGGCTTCTCATACACATTTATGGGCATTGCTACCAATGCGGTATCCCAGGAAGCAATCATATTGAAACCGCTACCGGTGGCCGCTTTTTCAAAAAACATGGTAAATGCCTCCAGTGGTTCCGATTGCTTTTGTACCGGCACATCCATTCTTACCACATCTTTTTCGCTATCGTACTTGAATGCGCCCCAGATATCGTTTTCCCGGTTCACAATAATGGTCCATTTATCTTCTGATGGAATGGCGTAAAGGGTATATCGTCCTTTGGATATCACTTTGCCATTGATCAGTACATCTTTGTAAAACTCAATTTCGGTTGCTTCGTTGGCGCCCAGTCTCCACACCTTATTGTATTCCAGCAGCTCTCCAAAAACATTGCGGCCATTGCGTTGCGGCCTGCTGTACACCAGCCTTGCCAGCAATGGTTCAGTAGCCTTGTCCTGTATTCTCAGAATGGTGTAGTTAACCGGGTAATAGCTCATATCCATGGGCGATTTATCCATCAACGGAAACCTGGACTGTGCCATACCGGTCATTACACATGCTGTCAATAATAAAAAGGAAACAAAAAATTTCTTCATAGACTGATTTTGTAGCTGCAAATATAAACGTTGCAGTAAATTTTAAAGTATGGGCATTTGTGCAATAACAAAATTTTTTAAATCCGGAAAAAATTGCTGGTAGCATTCCTGTAAATGGGTATAATGCGTTTCAAACAAAAGAAATGCGGTATCAGACTCGGTTAAATAGGCCGATCTTCTGACCACGCCTGCCAGGCTGCGCCCGATGGCCCAGTTGAACTGGTAATTGTTCAGCCAGTTTTGCTGGCGCATATAAGGGAACAGCTGCTGAAATTTTGCCGGTAATATTTCAATAAAAGGGGCCACTGCGGCATAAGTATCTTCTGAAAACCGGAGCAGGCTTTCCGGGCCGAACTCGTTGTTATCGGTAGCCAGAAAATGATCATATACCACATCCACAAAAGCCCCCGCATACAATCGGTAATGCGGCCTGAACACTTCTTTTGCTTCGCGGGTAACCGGGTGTGTATCTGTAAAACTGTCTATTTCCCGGTGCAGCTGAATGCCTTTTTGAATGCCGGGCGCGTAGTCAAACTTTTTTTTGCCTTTTACAAAATCACTGATGAGGTTACCCACCAGTATTTCAGGTTTATTAAAAGACAGGTATGCATGTGCGAGATAATTCAAAAAAATTGTTTTATGGTCAGGAATTAATTTTTTTTACGAAAACAATGATTGCGCTTGTAAGTTCTTCGTTCAAAGGCAATGCCGCATTGCTGTAGGTGGCCAGGTTTTCGGCCCTGTTCGTTCCGCTGTTCTTTAACACATGATTCATGCCGGGTATTGGCTCAAAAGCGGCGCCGGGTAAACAGGCTGAAAGTTGCTGGCCTTCTTCCGGGCTTACCTGCAAATCTGCGGCACCCTGCACAATCAATACAGGCACCGTTAATTTTTTTATCTCCTCGCATGGATTGTATTTCATCCAGGATTGAATGTAGGGTTGAATGCCGGGCCGGAACAGGCTCATAAGATATGGCGGAACACTGTCTATTTTTTTATTCTCCCGCAGCATCGTAAAAAAGCTATCAACCTGTGTTCTGATGATAGCGGGTTGTGCCGCTACCTGGGTTTCAATAATTTTATCAATGCTCCTGGCTGGTCCGGCAATGGAAATATAACCGGCAATTTTGGTGCGCTGCGTTGCCAGCATACCAATCAGTGAGCCTTCGCTGTGCCCGGCAATGATAATTTTTTTTACCCGCTTGTCTTTGGCGGCAAACTGTATCCATACTATTAGATCCTGTACATAAGTATCAAAACGGAGCACATCTTCTGAAACCATGGCCTGTTTGCTGGCAGCAATTCCTCTTTTATCAAACAATAAAGAACCGATTTTTTGTTTTGCCAGTTCAATGGCCAGTAGTTTGTAACTATTGGCCGAAACGCCCAGCGGGCTGTTGCCATTACGGTCGGTAGGCCCTGAACCGGCTACAATAATCACCAGCGGAAAGCTGCTGACGCCATCGGGCACAATCCATTCGCCCCTCAGCGAATCATGATCTGTTTTTAGGGCAATGGCCTCTTCTTTAAACTGGGCGGCTGCAAAAAAAGAAACGGACAGATATATAATAAGTAAGAAAAAATACTTCATGCGCATGAATTGGGTATTGTGAAAGCTTCAAAGATAAACAACTTGCGCCACCGCTTTAATTTAACACTTACTTAAACAGTATTGTATTTTTATTAAGAAAACGGATGTGAAGCCCGTCAGCAAAGGATTTCAGCGTTTTTTCCCAAAAAAACCGGTTTGCCGTTCATCAGCTTCTTTAACAATTTTTAAGTTTGGTTACCACCGGTCAAGTATCGCTTTCAGCATATTGTAACATAAATACTTTTGTGCCGTCATATACATGTCAGTTCTTTAAAAAGATAAATGCGGCAGAAAGCAATACAGTTTGAAAACAGGTTTATACGGGGCATCACGCAAATGCACCGGTTTACTGCAAACCAGCTGGTATTTTTTTAGCGCAGTACAGCTTTACAAAGAAATCAAAAACCATGTATCATTAAACCTTATAATTTTTATTATGAAAAAGATCATCCTTTCACTTACACTTGCAACAGCACTTCTTAGTTCAGCATTTACCTATGCAGCAGACAGCGAACCCGGCCTGAAAGTAAAGCAGGCTTTTAACAGCGAGTTCACCCAGGTAAAAAATGTAGAATGGACAACCATGGGCAAAGAAGGTGTTTACCAGGCTAAATTTATGTTCAACAATGAAACGCTGCAGGCCTTTTTTACAGAAGAAGGCGAGTTCCTGGGAACCACCCGCCAGATTTCAAAATCACAATTGCCCATCCTTGTTGCTACAACGCTTGAAAAAGAATACAGCAACGCCAAAGTGATTACCATTTTTGAATACAGCAAAAAAGATGGCCTTGATTATTACATCACCCTTACTACCAGCAAAGGAGCTTCAGTTATTAAGGCAACCGGCAACGGTGAACTATCTGTATTCAAAAAAAATGCAGACAAATAACTGTAACATGCAGCAAATAGCTGCGTCTGATAGTACAGAACAAATTAAACAACCAATAAAAATATTACAATGAAAAAGTTGATGACCGCAATTGCACTAGGACTGGTATTAATGGCAAACAGTGCTTTTGCAGGCAAAAATGAAAACGTAAACTACAAAGTAGAAAACGCTTTTAAACAGGAGTTCACACAAGCCAAAGAAGTAAGCTGGGAAAAAGCAAACAATTACTACAGGGCCGCATTTAAGATGAATGATGAAATTATGACAGCCTATTTTACGCCCGATGGCGAACTGATGGGTGTCATTCACAATATGCTGTCTACACAATTGCCCGTTAACCTGCAGGTATCCCTGAAAAAAGAATATGATGGTTATTGGATTACAGAATTGTTTGAACTTGCCAAAACAGACAGTCACAGTTATTTTGTAACCCTGCACAATGCCGACCAGGTAGTAACATTGCAATCTTCAGACGGAACTACATGGTCTGTTTATAGTAAAGCAAAAAAATAATAGCAAGTCGTTTTCTCAGATGTTTTGTTGGAAAGTAGAACGAACCCCGCGCATTGCGGGGTTTTTCTATTTAGGGATATGCTGTTTTACATGCTGAAATATTTATTATAACTGAAACCGGCTTTT
>Ga0075024_100000086_pt1 | contig 25362 bp, 17 predicted proteins | sample Str013_2_FD_71389 | JGI IMG/M metagenome (GOLD analysis project Ga0075024, IMG submission 71389) | Freshwater sediment microbial communities in response to fracking from Pennsylvania, USA - Straight Creek_MetaG_SC_2013 | ecosystem: Environmental > Aquatic > Freshwater > Creek > Sediment... | reverse complement strand
CGAAAATCGCGGAAGGTCTGCCGGTGCTTACCCAACAGATTCAATGAGATAAATGGTAGGCACGAGGAGACTCGAACTCCTGACCTCTACCGTGTCAAGGTAGCGCTCTAACCAACTGAGCTACGCGCCTATTGCGTGGTCTTTATATTTTACAGCAGGGAGCGACAAGAACGCAGGGAAAAAGGGAGACACGGGCCTAAGGCCGCTGGCTCACGGCGGTTTAACGAAGATTAGCCTGGATGCTTTCAGACTTCGCAACGTGCTTGGCGTGAAGTTGACGGAAAGAACGTCCCGGAGCATCGGATGATGCGCGCGGCCCGGAGCCAAAGCGGATGATGTGTTGGCGACTAAATTTTGCGTCGCGGTTTTGAAGCTTCGCTATTTCGCTCCTGGTCCGCGCAGGGCCCGGCCTGGATTGGCTCCGGTGAGTTTGCCGTCGGCAAACGTGAGCTGTCCGTTCACCAAAACGTATTTCACGCCAATCGAAAGCTGGGTTGGTTCGGCGTAGGTGGCTTTGTCGATGATGGTTGTGGGATCAAAGATGGTGATGTCGGCAAAGAAACCTTCTTTGATCAGGCCGCGCGCGGTGAGGTGTTCGCGTTGCGCCGGCATGGAAGTTATCTTGCGGATAGCCTGCTCCAGGGGCATGAGTTTCAGGTCGCGGACGTAGTGGCCAAGAAAACGCGGCATACTGCCGAACGTCCGGGGATGCGCGTGCGGCTCGTAGAGAGGGCCATCGAGAGGCATCTCTCCGGCGTCCAGGCCGATGCTGGTCCAAGGTTGCTTTAAGCCGTATTGCAAATCATCTTCACTGGCGATGAAATAAAGCGCGCTGGGTTGGCCCTTGTCTGCCAGAACCAAATCAAAGAGTGCATCCAAGGGATCTTTGTTTTGTGCTTTCGCGATCTCGGCAATCGATTTTCCCGTGAGCGGTTTCAGGTCCTTGCTGACCACGGACGACAAGATGATGCCGGCTGGGCCGCTGCCCAGGTAAAGGTTTTCCCATTCGGCGTGTTCTTCCGCGAGTTCGGTTTTCAAGCGCGCGCGGGTTGCGGGATCGGTCAGGCGTTCCAGTGCTTTCGCCATGCCGCCGTCGGCGATCCATGGAGGAAGCGCGGAGATGAGGGCCGTGCCTCCGGCAACGTAAGGATACATGTCAGCACGGACGTCCTGGCCGGCGTCGCGCGCAGCTTGTATCTTGGCGACGATCTGCGGCATGTTTCCCCAACGTGGCTGGCCCACTACTTTGAGATGGAAAATTTCCACCGGAATGCCAGCTTCGCGGCCGATGCGCAATGCTTCGTCGATGGCCGCGACTTCACTTTTGCCTTCGCTGCGCATATGGCTGGCATAAATTCCGCCATACTGAGCAGCGACTTTGGAAAGTTCGATCAACTCTTCGGTTTTCGCATAATGGCCCGGAGGATAAATAAGCGCCGTGGAAACGCCCATGGCGCCTTGCTGCATGGCCTGCGCCACAAGAGCCTTCATCTTCTCAAGTTCGGCGGGCGAAGGCGCGCGGTTGTCATCACCGATCACGGCTTCGCGCACCTGGGCCAGCCCAACGTAAGTGCCGAGGTTGATCGGCGTGCCTGTTTTCTCCAGTCGCCGGAAGTAGCCTGCCAGGTCAGTCCAGTCAACTTTCAGGTGGTAGGGCTCAAGGTAAGGCGCCATCGCTTTCAAGGTGATTTCAGTTTGCGGAGCAATGGAGCCACCTTCTCCGGTGATTTCACTGGTAATGCCTTGCGAGAGCTTGCTGATGGCGCGATTGTCAATCAACAGAGAGCCTTCGGACTGGCCGAGCATGTCAATGAATCCGGGAGATACAGCGAGGCCCCTGGCATCAATGACTTTCATGGATGGACCGCTGGGTATGCTGCCGACGGAGACGATACGGCCGTCACGAATGCCAATATCGCCAAAGAACCAGGGATTGCCGGTCCCATCAAATATCTTGCCGTTAGTAATAACCACGTCGTAAGGCGCGCCAGAAGTTCCGGCCTGAGGGAAAGCGGCTGACTGAAAAATGGATCCGACAGCTAGAACGAATGTGAGCAACACATAAAAACGTCGACTCTGCATGGCAAGCTCCTGGTTAATTTGTTTGTTGGAAACGAAAAACGCCGTGCGGTCTTGACGGGGTCATTCTACGACGAAGTGGCCTAACGTGCCCGGGAGCTCTCCTTTAGAATTGTTTTCCCAGGTGGAAGAAGAATTTGCGATGCCCGCTTTCGCCCCAGCTGCCGCCAAGAAAGATGGGACCAAACGCGTAATCCAGAATCACGCCAGCCACGCCGTCTTTAGCAACGTTGGGCGCATTCGGAATGCCGTAGGGCTTTCCCATTTCAATCGCTGCCGTGAGATAAAAACCGCCGCCTGGTAATGACGGGATGGCGTAAATGCGATGAAGGTATCCGGCGCGGCCGTAAGCAAATTGGTTGGTCAGAAACTCATTGATGCCATACGCCGCCATACGCTCGTATCCGCCGAGGCTGAAACTGGGCAGCCCGTCGTTGATAAATCCTAAAGTTGATCCTCCGGAAGCCTTGAAATAAAGGGACCCCGATTCGCCCACCGATTTGAAAACGCCAAGCTCGCTTTCGGCGGTGGCGAAGTGGCGGTGAGCGCCCAGCGAGGCGTCATGCCACTGGAATTTCGAAACCCATTCGACGCCGTTGCGGGGGATCACCGGGGCTTCCAGGATGTGTAGAGAAAAATTGAGCCGGTCGAGAGAAAACTTGACGGACGTGGTCCCGATGCGATCAGAATTGAACGGCAAAAGCGGCGCGCCCACAATCTCTGACAGTTTTGCTCCGCCGCCTTCATAGCCCACGCGAAGTTGTGCGTTGCGGCTGAAAATGTAGCCAACTTCCAGCGTGCCGGAAATGGTGCGCAATTGATAATGGGCCAGCTCGTCCTGCCGGCGATAGATATTGAATGGAGATGATTCAGTGGTAATTTGCGGAGCCACAAACCAATGACTGGAGGGTTTGAGCGGACGATAGTACTCGGTGGCCAATCCGTACCGTGAACCCAGAAGCACGTCCGTACGCCACTCTGAGCCAATGCCTCCGATATCAAACGCGGTGAAGCGCGCGCCCAGCGTGAACAGTGGGCTACGGTAGTCGCTGCCGTTGATTTCGATGACCGGCTTGATGTTGGCGCGAGCATAATCCCGCGTGGTAGCCGTGATGTTCAGGCCGGTCTGGTCGTCCCGCTGCGTAAGGCCGTATCCCACGCGGGCAAACTTTCCGGTACCAACAATGCGGTTCAATTCGCGCTCCAGTTGGTCGGTTTGCGCGTCATCAAATGGCCTTCCGGAATAGTCAGAAAGCTCCTGGCGGACCTGATCGCGCAAGGCGTGATCGTCAATGGAGATATTGATGAATCGCGGGACAGGAGGAGACGTTTTGTCCGCTGGAACGCGAGCGGCGCGTTGCGCTGTGTATTGTGCCCAGGCTGCGTCATCTAGACGGTGCGCGAGTAGTTTTTCTTTTACAGCCTGCGCAGCCTGATATCCGCGAGCGATCAAGGTTTCAAACTTCGCATATTCGTTGGACTTGAAATCAGACAGGTTGACGGTGATGGCAACATCACTTTCCTTCAACAAAGTGAGACTGCGATTTTCATTAGCGCCAACAACGACAGACGCCGCTTCGCCGGCAAGTTCCACGGCTGACAGTTCAGCGTTAGGATCGATGGGCGTTGCCTTGAGGTGGATGGCCACGATCACGTCCGCGCCCATCTCCAGGGCCACTCGTACCGGCAGGTTGTCCTGCACACCGCCGTCAATGTACATCTTCTGTTCGTCGTGGACGGGGCTGAAGATTCCGGGAATGGACATGCTGGCCCGCAAGGCCATGCGCAATGAGCCATCCTTGAACACGTAGTCGCGATCGAAGACATCTTCCTTCTTGGTGACCATATCCACGGCAACGCAGCGGAAGGGAATCGGCAGGTCATCAAAATGTTTCAAGTTCCAATACGGTCTGGTGATACCGTCCAGGACCAGGCCAACCTGGTGGCCGGCGTTGAAGGCTTCCGGCAGGCGCAAGCCTTTGCGAAAAGCAAAGTTGAGAGAGTTGGGATAAGTGCGCTGGTCTTCTTTACGGCGGAAAGCCAGGTCGCCGTATTCGATGCGGTCGTAAAGCACGGCGTCCCAGTTGATCTCAGAGACGAGCTCGTGGATTTCATCAGGACTGTAGCCCATGGCGTACATGCCGCCGATCAGCGCGCCCATACTGGTCCCCGCTACGTAGTCCACCGGCACATGATTGGTTTCCAGCCATCGAACAACACCGATGTGCGCCAACCCCAACGCACCGCCGCCTTCCAGTACCAGCCCGATCTTTTGGCGAGGAGTTTGCGGGCCGGACGCCTGGACGACTTGTGCTTCCGGCTGCGACGCAATGCCGCCCGTCTGCGCGAAGGCAGGCAGGCAAAACAAGGCGGCGATCATAGCGAGTCGCGTGGCCATGCTAGGTCCTTTAAGAGTACGAAAGGCGAGTATAGCTCCAACCGCAGATCGGCCCGCATTACCTAGAGATGTTCAAGCAGGATTGAGCAAAGAGAGCGCCGCCTTTCACGGAATTTATTGTTTCGAGATCCGCAGCGGCAGCGAGCAATGTAGAATCTCGTAGTCGCCCAGGGCCAGAACGTACCGGACCAAGTACCACTAAATATCCCTACTGGAGACGGAATATGAGTTTTATGAAGTGCGCGGTATTTGCCTTGGTTATCGCATTTGCGAATCTGGTCGCTGCACAGCAGCACGCTACGCATGCCCAGCCGAAACCCACAACGCCGAAACCCGTAACGTTGATGACGGGGATTGGCAACCAGCATCATCCTGTAACCACCAGCAACCCGGAAGCCCAAAAGTTTTTTGACCAGGGTCTGCGCCTGATTTATGCCTTCAATCACGATGAAGCGGAGCGGTCATTCGCGCACGCCGCACATCTTGATCCTAAACTGGCCATGGCGTACTGGGGCATTGCCGAGACCGTGGGACCGAACTACAACGATCCAGCCGATCCCGACCGTTTCAAAAAAGCCCATGAGGCCATCCAAAAAGCCGTGGACCTTTCTGTCAGTGTTTCTGCGAGCGAGAAGGCGTACATCAACGCTCTGGCAAAACGTTTCCCGGCGGACCCGAAGGCGGATCTACGACAGGCCGCGGAAGATTCCCGCGATGCCATGCGCGAAGTGGTGAAACAGTTCCCTGACGATCTGGATGCGGCAGCACTGTTTGCTGAAGCGCTAATGAACCTGCATCCGTGGGGACTGTGGCATGTGGATGGCTCGCCTGAGTTGGGGACGGAAGAGATTGTGGCCACACTGGAGTCAATCTTGAAACGCGATCCTAACCACGTGGGCGCAATTCACTATTACATTCATGCCGTGGAAGCCTCGCCGAATCCGGAGCGGGCCCTGGCTCCGGCCAATCGTTTGGCGGCGCTCACGCCAGCCGCCGGACACCTGGTCCACATGCCCGCACACGTTTATATCCGTACCGGAGACTTTGATGCCGGAGTGAAAACCAATCAACTGGCGGCGGAAGCCGATCGTGCTTACATGCGTTCCGGTGGGATACCGGGAATCTATCCGGCCATGTATTACAGCCACAACCTGCACTTTATTGCCATGTGCGCCAGTATGGACGGCGACTACGCGCAGTCGCACAGGGCGGCCGAAATGCTGGTGGCCCACGTGGGCCCGCTGGTGAAAGATATGCCGCCACTGGAAGGTTTTATGACCATATCCATGGCGGTGGAAGTGCGCTTCCACAAGTGGAACGAGATTCTAGGCATGAAGGCGCCTCATAAATCCATGCAGATAGCAACAGTGTTCTGGCATTTTGCCCGGGGCATGGCTTTTGCCGGACTCGGTAAGGTCTCTGAGGCCGAGACTGAAGTGAAGATTGTGCACCAGGCGGCCGAGCAGACACCGCCTGACGCCATCTTTGCCATGCCGGTCAACAACAAAGCCAAAGACGTGTTGACCATTGCCGATCATGTACTGGGAGCAAAAATCGCTCTGTCAAAAAAAGATCCTGCCGCGGCTCTGCCGATGCTGCGGAAAGCCGTGGCCATCCAGGACACTTTGAAATATGACGAACCACCAGACTGGTTCTTCCCGGTCCGCGAACAACTTGGTGCAGTTTTGTTGATGACCGGTGATGCCGCCGCCGCTGAGAAGGTGTTCCGTGAAGACCTGGACCGGAACCTGCGGAATCCGCGGTCTCTGTTCGGTTTGAGTTCAGCCTTGAAGGCACAGAAACGTGATTACGATGCCCAGTTTGTGGACGACCAGTTCAATGCGGCGTGGAAAGCTAAAGAGATCAAGTTGAAAGTGGAAGATCTAACGTAAGAGCGAACAAAACACAGTTTGTGAAAACTACTTCACGGCGGACGTGATATTTACTTTCGCCGTGAATTTTATTTCGGCGCCTTCCTGAAACTCGCTGATGGCTTTGACCACGGCGGCGTCCACTTCACTGCGACGTTCGGCAGGGACAGATTGCAGCAGCGGCGCAAACGGGACCGTCACTTCCTGAAAATATTCCCAGACTTCTTCCGGCGATCCCGGCCATGTCCAGGGAACATTGCGGAAATCTTCTGTCACGCCTTCGAAGCCGGCGGCGCGCATGTGTCCGGCCAGCAGTCCGGGTTGCCCAAAGGCGAACATCTTTCTGGCAGCTTCCGGAATCGCGCCGTCGTGCAGCGTGCGCAGCAGGGCGCCGATTGTCGATGAGAAGTAAGGTTGTCCCATTACGCCCCACGCCAGCAAAGTGGCGCGGCCGCCAGGTTTCAGTACCCGGCGAATTTCGCGCAGTGCATTCGGCACGTTGGCAAAGAACATCACGCCGAGCCGGCAGGTGACGCGGTGAAAACCTTCGTCTTCAAAAGGAAGGCGGTGCACATCGGCGGGCAGGAAGTGGGCGTTATTCAACCCGCGCTGGCTGGCGCGTTCCGCGGCAATCTTGAGTGGAGCTTCTGAGATGTCCACACCCACAACTTCGCCTTTGTCCTGAAGAAGAGTCGCGATGGAAATGGCCGGTTCGCCAGTGCCGCAGGCGACGTCCAGCACGCGCGTGCCGGGTTCCGTGGGAATGCGCGCGGCCTCGACAATGGCCTGGGTCATGCCGCTACCCATGGCGGCGGACTGTTTCCGCCATTTCAGACTGGCCGTGTTGCGGGCAAAGCTGTTCCAGTCAGGCAGTTGAGAGGAGGCATCCATAGGCTTCTTGGGCCCATTATACCCAGCCACCCGGGAGAGCAAATTGCGTGTGGCTTCTGGGTGAGCGGCTCGGTGGTAGATGGCGTGATTCGCAAGCGGCTTGTCTGTCATAATAGTTCCTCTATTTTTCGAGTGTGGAGCCTGCCGCAAGCGATAACACCGCTACGGCTCACCGCTCCGTGTGATACGGATCACATGCGTTGTGCGGCGAATAGTCCAGAGTTCAAGCAGGAGGAAGTATCCATGAAAGCCGATAACCTTACACGTGCAGGGGAACAGGTAAAAGCCAACGTCGCGGAGATCGCGGAGAAAGCGCGGGACCTGACGGAGAAAGTAAAAGAACGCTGGGAAGACACATACCATGACGTTGAACGCAGCGTGCGTCGGGCAAAAGTAGCGGCGGAAGACGGCGTGCATGAAATGCGGCACCAGATCAAAGCCCGGCCAATTACGGTGGTTGCGTCCGTGGCCGCAGGCGCGTTTGCGATTGGCCTGCTGACGGGCTTGCTGGTGGGCAGAAAGTCGCGCGATTAGCTTTTGCGCTAACGCGGAGATCACAGTGTACGAATGACGTTTAGCTGGCGGCCAGAGCCAGATCGGGAACGAACATGGTGGCCGTCTTCAGTTGCCGCGTGCGCAGCCTCACGTCAATCAGTTCCTTGGCCTTGGCGGCGATGTGTTCTCCGCTGACTTCAAATTCCTTGATCAGTTCCCACGGAGCGCCGCTGTCTCCGAAACGGTCTTTCACGCCGATGGCGCCGGTGAGTACCGGGACGCCGTACAACTCATGGCTCTGAGTGATCACGCCGCTGACTCGCCAGGCCAGCGCGCCGATCTGGTGTTCTTCCGCCGTGACGATGACTCCGGTTTCTTTTGCCGCGCGGACGATCGCCGCTTCATCAATCGGCTTAAGGGTGTGCATGTTGATGACGCGCGTCTCGTAGCCAAATTCACTTTTCAAAATGTACGCGGCGCGCATGGCTTCAGGGACCATGGGGCCGCAGGCGATAATCGAAATATCTTCATTTTCATTGGCATAGTCTTCCGCCAGCTTCTGATCAAAACCGTCAACCATCATGAGCGATTCGCGCCGCAGCCGCAGAACGTTGGCCTTGCCGACGATGAACGGCGAATCCGCGCGGTTGATGATCGGGGTGGCTTCACGCGCGAAGCGAATGTATTTGGGGCCGGTGTGGTTAAAAAGCAATTCCGTGGTGGCTTTTTTGGTTTCCACCGCGTCTGACGGAACAACCACCGTCATGTTGGGCAGGCTGGTCATGGCGGAGCAATCTTCCAGAGCCTGGTGCGTGGCGCCGTCCTGACCAACACTGACGCCGCCGTGTGCGCCGGCGATCATCACGTTAAAGTTGGCGTAGCAGATGGAAACGCGAATCTGATCCAGGTTTCGGGCCGCGGCAAACGTAGCGTATGTGCCAAACACTGGCAGCTTGCCTTCACGCGCCAGACCAGCAGCAACGGATGTTGCGGACTGTTCGGCAATTCCCATGGTGAGCCAGCGGTTCTTGCGTTCCGGATTGCGCGCGTAGAATTCCTGAATCGTGATGGACCCGCTGATGTCCAGCCCCAGGCAACAGACGCGCGGATCGGAGCCGCCTTCGCGGAGGGCTTCACCAAATCCCATGCGGGTGGGCTTCATTTCCACTTTCATCGTGCGGGCGGAGTTCCACCAATAGTCGCTCTTGAATTCGGGCATCTTCGCGGCGAGATTGATGTCCACTTCCGATTGAAAGGCTTTGGCGGCGGCCAGCAGACTGTCGACGGGGATTTTATCGGCGACGCCCAGTTCGGCCAGCGCGAGGTCCAGCTCGGTGCGGTTGGGCGCGCGTCCATGCCAGCCGGCAATGTTTTCCATGAAGCTGACGCCTTTGCCCTTTACGGTATAGCAGACCAGCATGGTCGGCTTACCGGAGCGGTGATTGCGGGCCATTTCCAGGGTTTCCACGATCTGGCGCATGTCATGGCCGTTGATACGGATTACGTCCCAACCAAAGCTTTTGTATTTGTCTTCGAGGGGATCAACGTTCATTACGTCGGCCACGGGGCCATCAATCTGCAGGCGGTTTTCGTCGATGATGCCGATCAGGTTGTCCAGCTTGTGGTGCGCGGCTTCCATGGCGGCTTCCCATACTTGGCCTTCCTGCTGTTCACCGTCGCCCATAATGCAGAAAACTTTGCTGGAATTGTTGTTCAGCTTCTGCGCCAACGCTACGCCCACGGCAACACTGAGTCCCTGGCCGAGCGATCCGGTGGAAGCTTCCACGCCGGGCACCTTGAGCCAATGCGGATGGCCCTGGAACGGCGAACCGAGTTTACGCAACGTCATGACGTCTTTCACGTCAAAAAAACCAGCGAAAGCCAGACCAATGTACAACGCCGGAGCTTTGTGTCCGGCGGACCAGATGATGCGGTCACGTTGTTCCCAGTTGGGATTTTTCGGGTCGTGGTTGGCGCAGCGAAGGTACAGCGCGGCGGTGACGTCCATGATGCTCAGCGTTCCGCCGGCATGGCCGGAGCCAGCGGCGCAGAGAGCGGTGAGATTGTAACCGCGCATGAGGGCAGCCTGGGTTTTGAGTTGGTCGACGGTAGGTTGCTGAAGGGTTTTTCCGTCCGCGGAATTCACGATGGCCATGGCTGCTCCTGGTGAGATGCCGGCTGGAGCTTGTTCTGTGGCGATTAATCCCCCACGTGTTTCCTGGCCTTCAAGCCCCAGCCGCAATTGTTTGAGCTATTTTGGGTGTTTACCTTACACGCGGACTGTGACCTGTATCACACGTGTGGCGTGTCTCCAGGGAACGGAGTGCCCGGGACATGGGCAGAAAGATGCGAGTTTTCCGGATTTTGACGTGTTTTTAGTGGTGTCCTAGCACGGGATGCGGGACATACACGGATTCCAGTTGATCGATTTCTTCTTTGGACAGCTTGAGACTGACGGCGGCCACAGCGTCCTGAATATGGTGCGGCTTGGAAGCGCCGATAATAGGCGCCGTTACACCCGGTTTGTGCAGCAGCCAAGCCAGGGCAACCTGCGCCGGAGGCACACCGCGCTGTTTTGCGACTTGGGCCACGCAATCCACAACCCGGTCATCGGCTTCACGCGTGTAGAGCTTGGCGGTGTAATCGTCTTCCTTGGAGCGCAATGTTCCAGTCTGGCGATTGCCGGCGAGCATGCCGCGCGCCAGCGGACTCCACGGCAGCAAGCCCACACCTTCCGCCTGGCAGAACGGGATCATTTCGCGCTCTTCTTCGCGATAGACAAGGTTGTAATGGTTCTGCATGGTCACAAAGCGGGTGAGTCCAAGACGCTCAGCCGTGTACTGCATGCGGGCAAATTGCCAAGCGAACATCGAAGACGCGCCAATGTATCGCGACTTGCCGGATTTCACAACGTCATGCAAGGCTTCCATGGTTTCCGCGACGGGCGTGTGATAGTCAAAGCGGTGGATCTGGTAGAGATCGACATAGTCCATCTGCAGTCGCTTCAGGCTCGCGTCAATCGCATGCATGATGTGCTTGCGCGAAAGGCCCTGCTGGTTGGGATCGTCCCCCATGGGGAAGAAAACCTTGGTGGCGATGACTAATTTTTCACGCGGTGGACCAAAGTCTTTCAAGGCGCGGCCCAGGATTTCTTCGCTTACGCCAATGGAATACATGTCTGCCGTATCAAAGAAATTAATGCCAAGATCCAGCGCTTGCCGGATGAAAGGCCGGCCCTCAGTATCTTCCAGGACCCAGGCGCGCCATTTCTTGGAGCCGTAGGTCATGCAGCCGAGAGAAATGCGGGAAACTTTTGTGCCGGTGGAGCCAAGGTTGACGTATTCCATGGCGTCTATCTTATCGAAAGGGTGGTGCCGACGGGAGAGGCTTAAAAAGTGCTACCTTGATTTTTTTCACTCACGCGCTTTCGCCGGTCGGTGTCGTTTCCTATTCGACTTCTACTTTCTCAAAGCCCATGCTGAGCAGCAAGCTGGTGAGCGTGGTGCGCGCATTCTGGCGGGCATTATCGAGAATGCCGCTGCGTCCGGCTTCTTCCACTAGTTCACCTTCGGCCTGCTGGCGGACTTGCGATTCCAGGTTGGGATCGCTGGGGACGAGCAGTCCGGTGCTGCGCGAATAGACGCGAGTGCGCGCGTTATCAATGCGCGTGAACAGAATGTGAGGTTCCGGGAGCCTGAGATGAATATCGCGACCGTTCACCTGCACGTCAGTAGGCTTGAGTTGCTGGAAGTCAATTCCGGCCACCACCTGTCCGTGGACGATCATCAGCATCTTGTCGCCAGCGAGGAAATCCGGCAGCAAAGGCGTGTCTTTTTGTCCGGTGACGATCTTGTCCATGTTGTAGACCACGGTTTCCATCCGCTGGAGGCGCTGTATGCGCTCGACGACGGCACCCTGGCTGATGATAGTGGTGCGGCGTCCGAGAACCGCCGACCACAGCTTGCCAATGATGCCGGATTCGGAGCGGCCGGCGAGAAGCGCGAGCGCGAGTACGGCGAACGCGCCGATCAGAATGCCGGAGCCAAGTCCGAGTTGCAGGCGTTTGCGCGTTGATGCGGTTGGAGTATCGGTCACAAGGGTAATTATAGTCGGCGAGGGGGAAGGAACTGAAATGTGATTGGCGCAATCAACTCCAGATCGTCGTGAGAACTCCCTGACACGGCGTGGGAGGGGGGTTGCATCCTCGGGGTCTTTCGAAGTTCCCTCGGCTTCGCTCGGGATTTCGCCTGCGGGCTCACACGCCCGCAACCCGGCTCAACTTTCGACTCTCCCTCATCGCCGCTTTCGCGGGATCCGTGCTCGCTCAAGACGACAGGGTTTTATTTGTGTGGCGCGGGCAAACATCAATCAGGTATCTGTCAGTTTCGAAGAGACTACTTTGCGCGATCGGCCAGCTGTTTGTAGTAGGCCTCAGCGTTGTCAGCGAAGGTGGCTTCGTATTTTGGAAATTGACGGAAAGTCTTGTATGCGGGCAGGCGCAGGTTTTTCTTTACTGAATAGAGCGCCATATGTTTCTCAAACATAGGCTTCACCTGGTCGCGCAGGTCAGCCAGATAATTCCGAAATCGCTGGAGCTCAGGTTTAGTGGCAATTTCGAAGTGGCCGGGAACAATGTGTTCGACGGGAAGATCGAGGATGTGGTCGAGGGCTTTAATCCAGTTTTCCATGTCGCCATCGTCCATGGCCGGGCAGGAGTTGGTGAGAAAGAGATCGCCGGTAGCGATGGCGTGCTGATCAGGGAAGTAAACAATCGCGTCCCCGCGAGTATGTGCGGGACCGGGGAAGTAAATCCGGACCTCGTGCCCTCCGACGAAGAGTGTTGGGCCGCGTTCGCCGCTGAACGTCTCGTTGAATTCGTAACCGAAGGCTGCCACGCCGCCGACGCCAGGCTGTTGGGAATGTTGCATCCGCAAGGCGGCTGTGCGGGTTTCCTGTGTGGAGATAATGACCGCGTCGGGACCGACAACCCGGTTTCCCCCGCGATGATCAGGATGATAGTGCGTGTTGACGATCCAGCGAACAGGCGAGCTGGAAATTTTGCGGATTTCCGCTAGTAACTTGCTGCCTTCCCCGGCGTTCAGGCCGGTATCGACGACGAGAATGCCCTGGTCGCTGACCAGGAATGTGGAGTTGGCGCTGGAGTCGTTGTCAGAGATATAGGCGTAGAGATCCGGACCGATTTTGTGGACAGAGGCGTAGGCCGGGATGCACAACAGAGCGATGCAGGTGGTTAGTAAAAGAAAAGAGCGCGCGGTTCGAGTCATAAGCCAACCACCTATCTATAAGCGATCACAAACATCCTCTTATAAGGAAACAGCGACTTGCCGGCGTCGTTGGCCGGGTACGCTTGTTCGATGCGGTCAAGACAATCGCTCTCAAATGCCATGCGTTCGGTTTCGTCATGCAGGCGTTCCAGGTAGAAGCGCATGCCAGTACTGCGGATCCACTCGAGGATGGCGCGCGGGCCGTCCATTATCTGGAGATAGTCGGCCTCCCAGATGTTGAGCAAGCTCGCGGATGGGCGGAGCGCATTGTAGTAAAACGCAGGCGACTCCACGCCGAAGTGTTCTTCGGCCGGACCAAGCACGGCGTTCCAGCGCGGACTGGCCGCAACTTCTTTCATGGCGGTGTGCACCGGGGAATGAAAATTGTTGGGCATCTGCACGGCCAAGGCTCCGCCGGAAGCAACGTAGCTCAACAGGCGCGGAAAGATTGTGCCGTGATCGCCCACCCAATGCAGAGCGGCGTTGGAGAAAACCAAGTCATAGGGAGCGTCAGGTGTCCAGTGCTCGATGGTGGCGTCAATCCAAGTCCAGCCGGGATTTTTCTGGCGGGCCTGGGCCAGCATTTCTGGGGAGTTATCGAGTCCCGCGAGGCGCGCCTGCGGCCAGCGCTTGTTGAGCTGAGCGGTACTGTTGCCGGGACCGCAACCCACGTCAATAATGCGCGCCGGGTTGTTGAGTTTGATCTGCGCGATCAGGTCCGAAGCGGGCCGGGCGCGCTGGTCTGAAAACTTGAGATAAAGTTCGGGGTTCCAGTCGGGCATTTTGGTGTGGAGGAATTCTACCAGCGAATCCATGGAGAGTTAACGACAAAGGGCACGAAGGGGCACAAAGGGAGACGCAAGTGGAAAAATGCCTTGCGCAAAAAACATGCGGCCCCGTGGAGGCCGCATGTTGGAGTGATTCTTTGTTAGTTCGATGCGCCAGTTTCCGAGACTAGACCTTGCTCTTGGCGGCTTCGATGGCGGCGAGCATGGCTTCGTCTTTGTCGTATTTGAACCACGACAGGTTGCTTTCCTTGGCGACTTGTTCTTCGGCCCGGCCCAAGGCTTCAATGTCGGCCTTGCTGACAACTTGAATGCCCTTGCTTTCGAAGAAGCCTTGAACTTGTTGCGCAGCGAGAGACTTTCCGTCCCCGGCGGATTCCAGGAATTTGAGAACGTGTCCGGCGCCGACCTCACCGTCGTGGCGAGCGATGCCCACGAGTCCGTCACTGGCCTTGCGCGCCCAGCCTACAGCGTATGTTCCGTCGAGTACTTTTTTGTTGGCCGGATCAAAGAGCTCGTAAGCGGCAGAGCGTTTCGGATCTTCGCCCGGCTCGGGGTTCGTGACATAGGAGTCGCGGGAGTACGGCAAGCCCACGGCGGGATCAGCCACGTCACCGATGGCGAAGATCATGGTGTCGATGTCGAGGTCGGCGGTTTTGTCGGTGGCTTTGCAGGAGATGGAGCCATCACGCTTCGACAAAACATTTTCTACAACGGTGAGACGATTGATGCGGCCGTTGGTGTCCGCATTAATGGCCTGAGGTGAGCACAGGAAACGGAAACGCATGCGCGGACCTTTTACTTCCTGCGCAGGCTTGGCCAGAATTGGGAAAGTGTCTTCGGCCAGTTTACTCAAGTCTTGTCCAACGGAGGCCAGCTGCGGCTGGATGCGCTGCAGTTCTTCGTCAAAAAGCTTGCGGTCAAGGAATTCTTCCACGTGATCGAATTCTTTTTTGTCGAACTTGGCCTCAAACGGTCCGCGGCGCGCGATGACCGTAACTTCTTCCGCCGTCTTCACCGGCGAGTCAATCAGGAGCCAGCGGGCGATATCCACCATCACGTTGCCCATGCCGATGATCGCCACCTTTTTGCCGGTGGAGAAATCCATGGACGTAAATGGCGGCAGCAGATTGTAGCTGTAAACAAAATCTTTTGACGCGTACACGCCCTTGGCCGTCTCACCCGGGATGCCCAGCTTCTTGGTACCCTGCGCGCCCACGGCAAAGACAGTGGCGGTGGGCGAAAACGCTTGCAAGTCCGGGATGGAGATTTTGGACTGGTTGCTGACGGGCACGTGGCCGAAGTAATGAACGTTGGGAAGGCTCAGCACCTTGGCGAACTGCTTGCGCAAGCCGATCTTCATTTTGTCCTTGGTGGGATAGATGCCGTACTCGGCCAGGCCGCCAGGCTTGATGTCGCGATTAATGATGAAGGTCTCGTGTCCGGCCTGAGCGATCTTCTGTGCTGCAAAAAGTCCCGCCGGACCTGCGCCAACTACGAAAACGGTCTTCAAGTGAGGTGTCCTCCGATTGGGTTTTGCCGCCAGGGACGCAAAGACGCAAAGCATGGGAACAGCAAGAATAATGATGGCAAACTTGCTTTCTCTGCGTGCAGCGGATCGTCAATTTGTTTCTAAAAAAATTCTCTTGCTGGCCTTTACCGTTCACAGGCAACTACACCGGTCTCTTGGCCCAGTTTTCGTAAATCTTCCAGCGCTCCGCCACGTCCTGCTGGGCTTGCGCCAGCAGGTGTTTGGCTTCCTCTGGATGGCTCTGCTTGAGTGCGGTATAGCGCGTCTCATTATAGAGGTAGTCTTCCAGTGGAATCGAGGGTGCTTTTGAATCCAGCTGCATGGGGTTCTCACCCTTCTCAGCCAGCGCAGGATTGTACCTGAAGAGCGGCCAGTGACCGGACTGGACGGCCAGTTTTTGCTGGCAGAGACCGTGCGTCATGTCGATACCGTGGGCGATGCAATGCGCGTAGGCGATGATGATTGAAGGTCCGTTGAAGGCTTCGGCTTCGTTGAAGGCCTTGAGCGTTTGCATGTCCTGGGCGCCCAGGGCCACGCGCGCAACGTAGACGTTGCCGTACACCATGGCCATCAACGCCAGGTCTTTCTTGGGAGTTGACTTGCCTCCGGCGGAGAAACGCGCCACGGCAGCGCGCGGCGTGGACTTGGAAGTCTGACCGCCGGTGTTGGAATAAACTTCGCTATCCAGGACCAGGATGTTGACGTTGTGTCCGGAGGCGAGAACGTGGTCCAGGCCGCCGTAACCAATGTCATAGGCCCAGCCGTCGCCGCCGACGATCCAGACGTTGCGTTTGACGAGTTCGTCGGCCACGATCTCCAGGTTGCGGGCTTCTGGGTTGGTGGGAGAAAGAACGGTCAGACATTTCTTGAGTTCCACAACGCGCTCGCGCTGCGCATGGATGCCAGCTTCGCCGGATTGATTGGCTTCAAGAATAGTACGTGCCAGTTCCACGCCGACCAGCGGTGACAAGCGCAGCAGGAGCTCGCGCGCGTATTGGTTTTGCTGGTCTTGCGAGAGCCGGAGCCCCAGGCCGAACTCGGCGTTGTCTTCAAAGAGTGAGTTGGCCCAGGCAATGCCGCGTCCATCTTTATTTTTGCTGTAAGGCGTGGTGGGCAGGTTGCCGCCGTAGATGGAAGAGCAGCCGGTGGCGTTGGCCACGATGGTACGGTCGCCAAAGAGCTGCGACATCAACTTGATATAAGGCGTTTCGCCGCAGCCGGAACAGGCGCCGGAGAATTCAAAGAGCGGCTGCATGAGCTGTACGTCCTTGATCTGGCTGAAGGAGAGCTTTTCGCGGTCAAATTCGGGCAGACCGAGGAAGAAATCCCAGTTGCGGACTTCGCGTTCGCGAATCGGCGGTTGCGGGACCATGTTCAATGCGCGACGGTTGGCGTCAGTCTTGCTCTTGGCCGGACAAACGTCCACGCAGAGCGTGCATCCGGTGCAGTCTTCCGGAGAAACCTGGAGCGAATACTTCATGTGCCCCATATCTTTCCAGCGCGCAGGCGCGGAGAGGAAGCCCTCCGGCGCGGCGGCGAGTTTATCGTCGTCATACACTTTGGCACGGATAACGGCGTGCGGACACATGAGGACGCACTTGCCGCATTGAATGCAAAGGTCTTTGTCCCAGGCGGGAATTTCCAGGGCGATGTTGCGTTTTTCCCACTGCGCGGTGCCGCTGGGGAACGTTCCGTCAATGGGCAGAGCGCTTACGGGTAAAGCGTCGCCGTTGCCCTGGATAATGGGGCCGAGCACGTTGCGCACAAAGTCGGGTGCTTTGTCCGAGACCGGCGGGCGCAGTTGCAGGCGACTGGTGATAGTGGCCGGGACTTTCACTTCGAAAAGATTCTGCAGCGTTTCATCGACGGCCTGGAAGTTGCGGTCCACAACGGCGGCGCCGCGTTTGCCGTAGGTTTTGCGGATAGCGTTCTTGATGGCGGTGATGGCTTGCTCACGCGGCAGCACGTTGCTGATGGCGAAGAAGCAGGTCTGCATGATGGTGTTGATGCGGCCGCCCATGCCGGTAGCTTTGGCCACTTGGTAAGCGTCAATCACGTAGAACTTAAGCTGCTTGGCGACAATCGCATGCTGAATGGCTTCCGGCAGCATGTTCCAGACTTCTTCCGGGCCGAACAGGCTGTTCAGCAGGAAAGTGGCGCCGGGCTGCGCATACTTCAAAACGTCAATGCGCTCCAAGAATGCGGATTGGTGGCAGGCCACGAAGCTGGCTTCCGTGATCAGGTAGCTGGACTGAATCGGCTTAGGGCCAAAGCGCAGGTGCGAAATCGTAAGCGATCCGGACTTCTTGGAGTCATACACGAAATAGCCTTGCGCGTAGAGACCCGTGTCTTCGCCAATGATCTTGATGGAATTTTTGTTGGCGCCCACGGTGCCATCGGAGCCGAGTCCGTAGAAGAGAGCGCGGACGGTATCAGGGGCTTCGGTAGTAAAGGTGGGATCGAAATCGATGCTGGTGTGGGTAACGTCATCAAAGATGCCGACGGTGAAATGCTTTTTGCTGCGTTCTTTGCTCAGTTCGTCGAAAACGCCCTTGACCATGGCCGGAGTAAATTCCTTGGACGAGAGGCCGTAACGTCCGCCAATGACTTTGGGCAGAGGCTGGACAAGATGCGTGGTCTGCGACTCCGCTTCACTCAGAGCGCTTACGATATCGACATACAGCGGTTCGCCGATGCTGCCGGGTTCCTTGCAACGGTCGAGCACGGCAATGGCTTCCACCGTAGGCGGCAGGGCCTTGAGGAAATGCTCAATGGAAAACGGACGATACAGATGGACTTTGAGCAGACCGTATTTTGCGCCGTGAGCGTTCAGGTGCGCAATGGTTTCTTCCACCACTTCCGCGCCAGAGCCCATGATTACGATCACGCTCTCGGCGTCAGGCGCGCCCACGTAGTCGAACAGATGATATTGGCGTCCGGTGAGCGCGGCGAACTTATCCATGGCCTGCTGCACGATGAGCGGGGCGGCCAGGTAATAAGGATTGGAAGCTTCACGGGCCTGGAAAAAGACGTCAGGATTTTGCGCCGTGCCACGAATAAAAGGATGCTCGGGCGTTAGTGCCTGCTTGCGGTGACGATGGACCAGATCGTCCGTGATCATGGCGCGCAGATCGTCCACGGAAAGCTGCTCGACTTTGCTGACTTCGTGCGAAGTACGGAACCCGTCAAAGAAATGAACGAACGGAATGCGGGCTTCCATGGACGCGGCCTGCGAGATCAAGGCGAAGTCCATCACTTCCTGCACGGAATTCGATGCCAACATGCCCCATCCGGTCTGGCGGACAGCCATCACGTCCTGATGGTCGCCGAAAATGGAGAGCGCGTGCGTGGCCAGAGAACGCGCGGCCACATGCATCACGGCGGGCGTAAGTTCGCCGGCAATCTTGTACATGTTGGGGATCATCAAGAGCAGACCCTGGGCCGAGGTAAACGTAGTGGCCAGCGATCCGCCTTGCAGGGCGCCGTGCAGCGCTCCAGCGGCACCGGCTTCACTCTGCATTTCAACCACGTGCGGCACCGAGCCCCAGATATTGACCTTGCCTTCAGATGACCATTGATCAGACCACTCGCCCATGGCCGATGATGGCGTGATGGGGTAGATGGCAATGACTTCGTTGATTTTGTGGGCGACGTAGGCGGCAGCTTCATTGCCGTCAATAGTTACTTGGGGCCGATTACTCATATGATTGCAAAATAGGGCCGCAAACGACGGATGATGGGTAGCGCGGCCCTATTCCTCCTTAAGACGTCCCGAGGGACGTTGGGTCTTTTTATGATCCTGCATGTGTGACCAAAGAGGATGTGATGGGTGTCACGGTGAGGCGATGGGACGAAAGATCTAAGGCTTTCACCGCAGAGGACGCAAAGGGCGCGGAGGGGAAAAGACATTGCGCAGCGCCTGCATTACACAAGTGTTAGTGGGCACAAGTTTGTCGTGTTTCCCTTGTGCGGCGGAAGAGATTTCTTGCCGCGCTTGGAATGGCACATGGGTTGTTCCGGGCAAAATAAAAAGGGTGTTCTGAACGAACACCCCGTAATAACTATTTTCCCTTGAAGGTTTTCACGGAGACTTGGCTCCGCGAAGAAACTACTTTTTCTTTTTTTTCTTTGCAGCCTTTTTCTTAGCAGCCATGTTGATCTCCTCCTTAAAAAATTTGATTCCTTGGAGCCCGTTCTACCCGGGCAGCCCCACTGCTGGTGGCGAAACCCGGCTACACACAAGATATTGAGGTACTGGTGTTGCATTGTCAACATAAAAATGCATGCATTTTTGTGCAGACGGTTAAGATGACTCGGCAGTTCGCGGAAGAGCGCCCCGGAGTTCAGGAAGGAGAACGCGCGATGGACGTGGTTCAGAAAAACAAACTTGCGTTCGCGATCATTCTGGTCACTGCGTTGCTATGTTTCCTTTCGTGAAGGCCGACTACACAGTGGTGTTGATTTTTTCCATCGCATTGGGCGCGGCGATTGGTGTGGGATTGAAGCGCTTGCGTGCGAACAAACAATCCCGGACCGAATAACAGCCCGCTATTTCTGCTTCGCTTCGACCAACCGCACAATATCGCTTTGAATTTTCTGATCGTCTCCGAACCCCTGATACCAGGTAACGTCCGGTTCGCGGCGAAACCAGGTCATTTGCCGCTTGGCGTAATTGCGATGGCCTTGTTGCGCGGCGGCAACCGCTTGTTCGAGCGTGATTTTTCCGGCAATCAGTTCCGCGGCTTGTGAGTATCCAAGCGAAGCCAGCGGGCCCGCACCCAGGCCGTACCGCGCGATCAACTCGCGCGTTTCTTCCACCAGTCCGTGCTGGAACATTTCAGCAGCTCGGTGATTGATGCGCTGGTAGAGAGCTTCACGATTAGGATTGAGGCCCACGCGAAGAATTCGGAACCCTTGAAGCGGATCGCGGCCTTGCTCCCAGAGGCCGGTCATGGGACGGCGCGCACTGAGCGAGACTTCCAAAGCGCGAATCACTTTAGGAGCGTCATTGGCGTGGATGGCCGCTGCGGCCTTGGGATCGAGCCGTTGCAGAATGCGATGAAGATAAGCGGCGCCACGTTTATCCGCACGGTCGCGCAGACGAGTGCGTAGTTCCTCTGATCGCGGAGGACCTACAAATAAACCTTCCAGCACTGCACGCAGATAGAGCCCGGTACCGCCGACTACAATCGGCAAATTTCCGCGAGAATGAATTTCCTGTAGTGCCTGGCGCGCGAGGCGAGCGTAGTCGCCGGCGGTCATCGGACGGGAACCAGGTTCCGTCGGCGAGACTACGTCAATCAGATGGTGCGGAATACGCTGGCGATCCGCGAGAGCCGGCTTGGCCGTGCCAATTTCAAATTCTCGATAAACGGCAACAGAATCACAACTGACAATCTCGCCGCGCAGTTGTTCGGCCAAGAACAGCGACAAAGAGGTTTTGCCACTGGCGGTTGGACCGAGAATTACTACCAGCAAAGGATGAGGCGCCGTCATTGGCCGCTCCAGGTCATTGACCGCTCCAACGTCGCCGCAAAAAGACGAAAAGCAGGATGAGCAGGGCGATCAAGGCCAGTCCGAGCGCACGTTGCAAAGCAGCGCGAGTCTGGGGATCGCCAGACAGCGGGCTGGCTGACATTTTGTCGGCGGGTTTGGTCGCGTCAGATACTTGTTCGTCAGGCATTGGGGTAATCAATATCGCGAACCAGAGCAAACGAGACATTGTAAGACCAGTGGCTACACGTACCGCAAGAAAGGCGCTCATTTAGAATGCTTTCCGGCTAGCTGTCTTCCAGCCAGCGCAGCATGGAACGAATTGCAAAGTACAAATTCGACGAATTTGAAGCGGACGTCCGCGCCGGCGAACTGCGGCGCAAGGGCCAACGCTTGAAGCTTCAGTTGCAGCCTTTCTATGTGTTGGTCGCACTGCTGGAGCGGCCCAAGGACGTGGTGACGCGCGAAGAGTTACAGAAACGAATCTGGCCGGAAGATACGTTCGTGGATTTTGATCACAGCCTGAATACGGCCGTAGCTAAAGTGCGCGACGCGCTGGGCGACTCCGCGGGTAGTCCGAAGTACGTGGAGACGATTGCCAAGCGTGGATACCGATTTCTGGGCGACGTTGAAACCGTGCTGGACATAACTGCCGTGACCGCTGCGGTGGCGGGCCAGCAGGAACAATCGGGCGAAACAGAAACACGATCAGCAGTGGCGTCAGCATCGGCCTCGCCATCGAACAAGCAAGCTGTACAAACGGCCGTCACCAAAACGGAACTGCCGCAAGCCAGTCCGCGAGTCACACGTTTGCTGTTTTTGCTGGCGCAGGCTATGTACATAGTTTTCTATTTCTCGGCTTTACTGAGTTGGGAAAAACTGGCGCAGGCAACGGACTCAGTCTGGCACGGCCTCGGCCAAACGGCATTCATCGTCTATCTGGTGACCGCGCTGACGGGATTGGCTGTCCGCTTGTACCTGATAACCGCAACAGCGTTTGACTACCGTTTGTTCGGTGAAAAATACCGCCGCATCTTTCCCGCGCTTTTTGTGCTGGACATGATCTGGGCCCTGGCGCCGTTGCTGCTTAGAGACCGCATGGGGATGGGGTTGGCGCTGGGTGCGTGCGCGGCGCTCATTTATATGCCGTTCGCGCAACGGGTACTGGTAAAGATGATGCAGAGCCCAGTCCCTCAAAATCCGGGCCAACGCGGCGCGTGAGCCCAGAGCGGTTATTCGAAGTCACTGCGATCGGGGTTGTAGATAAAACGCGCGCGTAGCTGGAGGAAGTCTCCTTTAAAGTCAGCCGGTAACGGACTGAAATGGTCGGCGGAGGTAATTGCTCCCCAGGCAGCGCGGTCCAGCGCGGGATCGCCGGATGAAGCAATCAAGCGCATCGCCCGCACCGTGCCATCGCGCATGATGGCGAATTCAATTACCAGTGAGCCTTTGCGCATCATGGGTGGCCGCGCCACTTCCGGGATGAGCGGCTCCCAGTATTCCATCACTCGCACTCTCATGCGCTTGAGGTAAGGACCAAAGTCCACGCCCATGGTATCGCTGAGGATTTCCAGGTCGTCACGCTTATCAGTCTTGGGGCGCATGCCGGGGCCGTACTCGCCACTACCGTAGTCCACCACGGTGGGGCCGTGTCCGTTGGCCACGGACTGAATGGCCTGCGTCACCGACGATCCCGGAGACTTGATGGCAAAAGTTGTGTTGGGTCGAGCTGCCACTGGAGCTTCCAACTTGACGCTTTGTACCGGCTCAGCTTGTGCGGGGACGGGAATCGCGGCTTGCTGGGGTGCGGCCTGCTGGGTCGCGTCCGGAGCGGGAGCAGGTGGCGGCGCAGGTTTTGGCGGACCAGGCCGGCGCGAGTCCAGCAACTTGCGGAGAATTTCGCGGTTCGGCTGCGGCGCGCGCGATTGAGCGATGCGATCTCTGTCGGAAATAATGTCGGTCTTGGGCCGCTTGGCTTTTACCAGGTCCGGCGGCAGGTCAAGGAAAGTTGCGTTCTGTTGCGTGCGGATAGGAATGACCACGGCGGAACTACCAATCCATTTGGGCAGCAACAGCACCAGCGCAATGAATATGATGTGGAACACGCCGGAGATCCACGCGGCCTCGCGGCGGCGGTAAATCTCAACATCGTCCTTATATAGGTCGGCGATGAGCAGATGGAGTTCACCACTGCGCGCCGAAAAGGGCACCGGCACATCATTATTAATCTGTTCTTCGGTCAGGGGAATACTACACCGCCAGCCTTGGATGAAGGATGTAAGACCATTCTCTCATTAGAACGCTCATTGTGAGATGCGCTTGCGTCGCTGAGGAACCAAAAAAGTCTATCGCAATCGATGGAAACCTCTGAATCACCAAGGGATATGACACTTTCGGCTTAACAGATGTTTACAAAGAGATTACAAGGACTGGATTCCAGCCCGCCGACTGTGCTCTTGTATGCGCGCCAGAATGTCCAGGGCCACGGCCAGGGCGCGGCGTCCATCTTCTAGTGAAACCACAGGTTTGCTGCGTTGTCGCACGGCATCAAGGAACGACTTTATCTCCGTACGCAATGGTTCTTCCTGTTGTACGGGCGGTTTGTTCACCGTAACACCAGGAATCGGCACACTCGAGGGGGCGTTTGCGCTATCCGAGGCCATGCCCAGCAACTGGTCCAGAGAAAATTTTTCTTCGTTGCTTACGCGGAACTGCAACACATCTTGCCGTCCGTAATCCACAGAGACGTATTCGCGTGGCTGGAAGAAACGCAGTTTTCGGACGCGCTCCGTGCTGATGCGGCTGGCCGTAAAGTTAGCGACACAGCCATTTTCAAATTCCATGCGGACGTTGGCGATGTCCACTTTCGGGCTGACGACCGGCAAACCCACGGCGCGGATTTCCGTTACAGGTGATTGGACGAACGACAGCACCACGTCAATATCGTGGATCATCAGGTCCAGGACCACGTCCACGTCCAGGCTGCGCGGCGTAAACACGCTGAGCCGGTGGACTTCAAAAAACATCGGCTTGGTCAACAGCGGAACCGTCGCGCGGACGGCTGGATTGAAACGCTCCAGGTGTCCGACCTGCGCCACGCGTTTGTGCTCGGCGGCGACGCGAATGAGCTCGTCAGCTTCCGCCAGTGTGGAAGCCAGCGGCTTTTCAATCAGTACGTCTATGCCGGATTGCATCAGCGCCTTGGCGGCGTTCAGATGATGCACCGTGGGCACGGCGACAGAAGCGGCGTCCACCAGGCCTGCGAGCTCTTCAACGGCCGTGAAGGCTTTGCATCCGAACTGCGCGGCTACCGACTCAGCGGAGGTGCGGTTCGCGTCCACCACTGCTACGAGTTCAACGGGCTGGCCCTGTTTCTGTAGGTCGTGATAGACGCGGGCGTGGTTGCGTCCAAACGAACCCACACCAACGGCTGCCACTCGGATTGAACTTTGGTTAGTCAAGACTTTGATTTTCTCAGAGCCAGAGGCGGACGGTAAAGCTTATGATGAACCCGGTAGCACAATTGCCAAAATTGCCAGTATTGCCAAAGATCGCCGAAATTGGAAACCGAATCTTGCCACGGATGAACGCGGATCTGGAAAATTGCCAAGTGTGCGCGATTCCGGCGATCACGGCGATTGCGGAAGTTGGGCAATCTAAAGTTCGGGCAATCTTCTGATCAGCGTTATCAGTGTTGATCAGCGGTAAGTTCCTTTAGCGGTAAGATTTTGCTTTTCCGATCCCGGCGATGACGAGCGATGTCGGCGATCACGGCGATTGCTAGTGTCCTGCAAGGTCTTCGTCGGAGTAAAGGCGGCTGACCAACGTCAGCCTTCCAAAAGGAGAAACCATGGGTCGCATCTTCAGTTTTGTCGCATTACTGGCGGTCTTGGTCGTGGGCGCCTGGTATTACATGCGCCAGACCCAGACCACGTTGTTTGGCGGTTCCGGAGGCAACCCCAACGCCACTTCCACCGTAGACATTGTGGGCATACGCTCTGACCTGCTGGCCATGGCCCAGGCGGAACGTACCCGCAACGCGCTCAAGGGCAGCTATGCTTCGCTGGACCAGATGCGCGCCGAAGGTGACCTGACCATGACCCATAACCAGCGCGGACCGTATGCCTACTCGGCGGACGTCGGCGCCGGGAGCTTCCGTATCGTGGCCACCTACAACGGCCCGGACGCGCCCGGCATGGTAAAGACCATCAGCATCGACGAAACCATGGAGATCAGCCAGAGGTAGAAGGCGATTTTTGAAGCGCAGGCGCCCTCGCATGTGGGTTTTCCAATTTCGGCGATCACGTTGCGATTGCGGCGATTGGCCGGCTACGCCGGCTCCCCTCCCTTTCCATCCCAAGGTTTAAAGGACTTACGCGATCCATCCCAGAGGACGCGCTTTCAGAATTGTCATTCTGAGGTGCACCCTTAGAGTGAGACAGAATGAAAATCCCACATATGTGATTTTGAAGGGTGAACCCCTGGATTGAGACAGTGAGGATTGTCATAGTGCACGCTCCGCTCTGCCCAGCAG
>Ga0075024_100000083_pt1 | contig 25600 bp, 25 predicted proteins | sample Str013_2_FD_71389 | JGI IMG/M metagenome (GOLD analysis project Ga0075024, IMG submission 71389) | Freshwater sediment microbial communities in response to fracking from Pennsylvania, USA - Straight Creek_MetaG_SC_2013 | ecosystem: Environmental > Aquatic > Freshwater > Creek > Sediment... | reverse complement strand
CGCGGTTTGCCACGGGCAGAATGGCAAAGGGGGTATAGTCCGGCGTCTGGTGATCGGCAGTCCCGGCCAGCCGCATCGCGGCCCTTTCAGCGAAGCCGACAAGGACGGCATAAGCTACTACCCGTATCCGACGATCGCTTGGGACTATATCAACCGCGCCATGCCGGCCAGCAAGCCGGGATCGCTCGCCCCGGACGAAGTCTACGCGCTGGTCGCATTTCTGTACTATCAGAACGGCATCATCGCGGAGAACGACGTCATGGACGCCAAGAGTCTCCCGAAGGTCCAGATGCCGAACCGGGATGGCTTCGTTCCGGCAGTGCCGGTATATCCGCCGGATCCCAAGAACCCCAGTTGGTGGTGAGGGTGAGCGGCTGCGGGCATCGGGCTTGTGATTTTGTCCGGCGCCCGCAACAACCACTACAGTCACCCGCGGGCATAGCCCGTCAAAGACGGGCGTAAACGCCCAATTGAACCCGCCGGTCCATCATCTTCGCCTAGAGCCCTTTGCGACGGCTGTAGGAATTAGGCGCGTTCGCCGGGACCACGGCAGCTGGAACAGCGATCATGAGCAAGCGGATCGCAACCCTCGCCGCCATCGTGCTCATCGCCGCGATTGGCGGCACAGCGGCCTTCCTTGCCGCGGGGCCGCCGGCGGCTACACATCGCATGTCTTCGCGCGTCTCCCCGGTCTGGACCGAAGCCTCCTGGCCGTTCCCTATCGACCAGTGGGGGCAGGGGTGGGCTTATCAATGCAAGGCGGTCGATTGCGGGATTGACGTCCATCTCTATCTGCGACCGAAGATCGGCTTTTGCAATTGTCAAACCGGAGTCGCCGACGACCAGGAGCTCGATCGCGTCGGCGACATCGATCTTTTCGGCAGCGAAGGATCGGCACTCGGCCCGGGCCGGCCCATTACGGTGCACGGGATGAAGGGCCGCAGCCGCGGCTACGCGGTCGGCGCCCCAGCGGAGAAATCGGTGCTGTCGCTCGCCTTCAACAACCGTTGCGATGTGGTCGTCGCCACTGTCGTCGCCGGCGACCAGCCGGTCGCGCAAGAACAGGCCGTGCTCGAATTCCTCAACGGCGATTTGGTGCTGCACTGGGCTGAAGCGGTGCTCGGCCTGTAGTCGGGCTCCCCCTGGCCCCTTTCAGAGGCACGGGAACTCGGATAGCTTCGAGTGCAGTCAGGGGCACGCCATGAAACTTCCGCGCCGTCGATTTCTGCGTCTCGCGGTGGCCGCCGCGGCGATGCCGGCGGTGGCGCGCGGCGCAAACGCGCAGGCCTATCCGTCGCGGCCGGTGCGCATTATCGTCGGTTTTGCCGCTGGCGGCTCTGTCGACATCGGCGCGCGCTTGATCGGGCAATGGCTGCAGGAGCGGCTCGGCCAGCCATTCGTAATCGAGAACCGGCCGGGGGCCGCCACCAATATCGCAACCGAGACGGTCGTGCGCGCCTCCCCCGACGGCTACACGCTCCTCATGGTCGGCCCGTCGAGCACCATCAACGCGACGCTCTACGACAAGCTCAGTTTCGTGTTTCTTCGCGACACCGCCCCGGTTGCCAGCACGATTCGGCAACCTCAAGTCATGCTGGCGAGTCCGTCGTTGACGGCCAAAACCATTCCCGAGCTGATCGCCAGCGCGAAGGCCGACCCGGGCAAGATTACGATGGCATCGGCCGGCACGGGTTCGAGCGGTCATTTGGCGGGCGAATTGTTCAAGATGATGGCCGGTGTCAACATGCTTCACGTGCCTTATCGCGGAGCAGGGCCCGCATTGACCGATCTTCTGGGCGGGCAGGTACTGACTGCCGTCGTCGGGATCGCCGGATCGATCGAGCAGGTCAGGGCCGGCAAGCTGCGCGCGCTTGCAGTCACGACCGCGACCCGCGCGCCGGCGCTGCCGGACGTTCCAACCGTGAGCGAATTTGTGCCCGGCTTCGAGGCAGGCGATGTGCTCGGTGTCGTCGCGCCCAGAAATACGCCGGCCGAGATTGTCGATACACTCAACAAGGAGATCAATGCGGCGCTCGCCGACCCCAAGACCAAGGCGCGCTTTGCTGATCTGGGTGGCACAGCGCTTGCGCTCACCCCAGCCGCGTATGGCAAGCTTCTCGCCGACGAAACCGAGAAATGGGGCAAAGTGATCCGATCAGCCAACATCAAGCCGGAGTGATCCGGGATATCCGACCAGATATTCCGATCTCGAAGCGCCGGAGGAATAGGCCGGCACGGGCGGCCTACTTCGGTGGGTTCTTGATGTAGTCCTGGAGGAAGGATCGAGTCGCCGTGTCGAATGTCATCGACCGCACCGCCGTCGCGTTGTTGTCGGCGGCCGCCAGCCACACCGGGACGAATCCGAAGGCCTTGCGCGCATCCTCCGCGTAGTCTTTGTCGCTGTTGAGCCGGATGAGTGCCTCGCGCAACGCCGTGACCGCGGCGGGCGGCGTGCCCGGCGGCATTACGATCAGCCGCAGCATGTTTCCGTCGACGGCGACGAGGCTCTTGTAGGCCTCCCAGAGCTGTCCGGACGGCATGGTGCCCTTCATGGCCTGATAGAACTCGTGAAACGCCGAAACCGGCGCTCCCTTCGCGGCGTCGGGCACGATGAAATTCTGTCCGTCGTAGACCGAGTCGTAATAGACCGGGATCACGGTGCCCGATTTCACCAATCCGGGCTCGATGATGGAGAAATAGCTTGGCGACGACTCCCCGTAAAAATTGATCTCGCCTCGCTCGATGGCCAGCTTGGCCGCGCCGCCGGACCGGTAGCCGCTGATGTACTTGAAGGGAACGCCGAGCAGATCGAGGCCGAGCCGCAAGCGAACGCCCTTCGATGAAACCAGCGCCAGGCTGCCGAGAATGACGCCCCGCACTTTCATGATATCGGCGGGCTCTTTCATGCCCGGCGGCACGTCGGTGCGCACGAAGTTGATCGAGGTGTCCGGTTGGATGCCGACGAACTCGTAGGTCTTGAAATCCACGCGAAAGCGCTCCGGGTCGAGCGCATAGAGGAAGGCCGTACCGGTGAGATATCCCGCCAGCGTGCCGTCGCGCGGCGCAATCTCGCCGACATATTTCGCGCCGACGAGGCCGGCGGCGCCTTCCATGTTCTGGATGACGAGGCTCGGCTGGCCATCGATCAGCCGCCCGATATGGCGCACGAACACGCGTGCCTCGGCATCGGTCGAGCCCCCTGGGGCGAAGTTGACGAGGATCGTGAGCCGCTTGCCCTGGTAGAAGGGCTCCTGCGCGTGCCCCGGCTGCGCCGCGAGCGCAAGGGCAACGCAAGCTGCGAGAAATGCGAACCGATTCATGCCCACGCCTCCCAGGCGCCGAAAATTATCTCAACAGTTGCCAGGATCAAGTCATCATGACGTCAATGGCCGAGATAGCGTGCAAATAAGACGCGGCGATCGGGCTTAGATCGAAGATCGCGTACCACGGCGACACATCGCCGATAACCGGCGGCCGAGGTGGCACCGCCGGAAAGCGCCATCAGCGTCATTTCGCTTCAAAGGTGCCGGTGACGCAAAACATTACGACCTGCCCTCATTTGGGTCAAAATCGCCCATGGACTTGCCATGTATGCTGAGGCGGAGGGCTTGCTGAGTGAAAGCCGCAACGGCGATCAATAGCCCCAGAGCGAGTATCTGCCACGCCGGCGAGATGCCGAGGGCGAGAGTGAAATTAAGACCGAGAGTCCCTGTCGGCTCGTAGCCGCGGTAGGCCCAGGCCCAGCCGGCTTCGAAAAACGCCGTGAAAAGCCATGAGGCGACAGCGAGCATCGCCAGTGCCCTGGCATCGGCTCCCAATCCACGGCGGTTCAGCACCCTCCAGATCGCGAGCCAGAAGAACATTCCGCTCATGAGGTACTGCTCCGGGAACTCCCCTGGCGACAGCAGGTAGTGAAGGAGTGCCAAAGCGGTAATCACGTAGACCATATTGTGCAGCTGGTTCCACCCTTTCGCTCCCATTCGCCGAATTGCTGCATCCAGGGATGTCGCGCCCAAGGCGATCAAGCCAATTGTAGAGACAGTCGCCACGATGAGACTGATCCTGGTCACCATCTCGTTGGCGATGGACGCAAAGTTCCAGAACCGCAATGCGAAATAGATGAGGATATGCGCGATCGTATAGGCCAGCGCCGTCACTCCGATCATTCGTCGCACGACGATGAGTCGGCTCCAACGGAATATCGTCAAAGCCGGTGTTATCGCCAAAGCCAGCAGCAAGATGGCGGTAGCCAGCACCCCCGACCAATAAGTCATTCCACCGAGCGGAACGGGTCCAAATTGCTTGGTGCCGACTTGATAAAGCAGCCAGATCGCCGGCACGAACATGAGCGTGAACGTACCCGCCTTCAGCCGGGAAAATCGGCGCTTCCTGTCTTGCCACGGCCAGATCAAGTGCGAACCCCGCTCCCATGCTGTCGCGGAAGTGCTGGGACCGGACAAACCTATCATCAAAGAGTATATTCGTCTTGCGTCAGAAGCGCGGCCGCCGCGCGATCATGCGGCGGCTCGGCTGGACCTGAAAAACGCGATCCGCACGGGAATCGGCGTGTTTCGGGTAGCGAAGTTGAAGAATGAGGGTCAGTGAAGAATGACCATGAAAGAGTCGCGCCGCCGATTTCTGCAGCTTGCGGGCGCCGCCGCGCTTTCGTCGCGTCCAGGCGTCGCTGAGGCGCAGGCCTATCCGGCGCGGACGGTGCGGATGATCGTCCCGTTCGCGCCTGGCGGTCCGACTGATGTTGCCGCCCGCCTCATCGCGCAGAAATTGTCCGAGCAGCTCGGCAAGCAGTTCTATGTCGAGAATTTGGCGGGTGCGAGCGGCAATATCGGCACCGGCCAGGCTGCGAGGGCCCGGCCCGACGGGCATACCCTGCTGATCGCCGTCAACAGCCACATCATAAACCCGACCTTGTTCGACCAGGTTCCCTACGATCCCTACAAAGACTTCGAGCCGGTGACGCTGGCGGTCGCTTTCGCCTCCGCGCTTGTGGTCAACCCGTCGCTGCCGGCCAGTACCGTCAACGACCTCATCACGCTCATCAAGGCCAATTCCGGCCGGTACAGCTTCGCGTCGCCGGGGACCGGCACGCCGTCACACCTCTTGGGCGAGCAGTTCCGCATGACGCTCGGCCTCGACCTCGTGCACGTACCATTTGGCGGCAGCGGCCCTGCCATGTCCTCGGTCGTCGCCGGCCATACGCCGATCGGCTTTGCCGCGCTTTCGGCGGCAGCGCCGTTCGCCCGGGACGGCAAGCTGCGCGTGCTCGCGCTATTGAGCAAAGCGCGATCTGAAACGCTTCCCGACGTTCCGACCATTGCGGAGGCCGGCTATCCGGGCCTCGACGGTGACGGCTGGGTCGGAGTTCTGGTCCCGGCCGGGACGCCCAAGGACATCGTCGACCTGCTCAACGGCGAGATCGTGAAGCTCATCGCGCTGCCCGACATGAAGGAGCGCTTGGAAGCGATCGGCTTTCGTCCAGTCGCAAGCACGCCGGAGCAATTTGCAAGTCAAATGAAGGCTGAAAGCGAGAAATGGAGCAAGGTGATCCGGGCGGCCGGCCTCAAGGCAGAACAATAGCCCCATCGACGGCCGCCAGTCCAAGGGCACCGAGCCTCATGCGGCCGGATTGGGTCGTGTGATTGTCAGGCGTTGGTTCAGCGCGAGCCGCGGAGGGCGTAATGGGGATTGCGGGCTGCGAGATTACGCTTGCTACGCGGGATGACATCCCGGGAATTCTCGATCTCCAAGGTCGCAACATGCGCAGTCGCGGCGGAGCGCTTTCGGTTCGATTCTCCCGCGCGTGGTTCGAGGCGGCAATCGACGACATGCCGATTATCGTAGCTCGCAGCGAAGGGCGTGTCGTCGGCTACGCCGTTTCGACCCCACTCACGGCGCAAGCCCACGATCCCATCGTTCAGGCGATGCTCCGTGCCTATCCGGGTTCCCCCGGCGCTTACAATTATGGACCAATCTGCGTGGCGGAGAGCGAACGCGGACGAGGTCTGGCTGGCGCAATGTTCCAGTTCCTTCGGCTGCGGTTGCCGGCGAGGGAGGGCTTCACTTTCATTCGGCGCGACAACACGGTGTCGCTGAAGGTCCACACGAAGATGGGCATGCAGGAGGTCGCCGAATTCACACAAGGAGGCGTCGCTTATGTCGTGGTGGCCTATGTCGGGTGACGAATTCCATCCGACGACTCTGACTTGCAGGAGACGCCGGAATACGACACATTTGCGATGGAGCCGTTCACTGCATGCCGAATTCCCGCAATCGTGGCGAGGATGAGAAACAATGATTACACGTCGCGTCTTTTGTGGATGTCTCGCCGGAGGATTTCCGTTTGGCGCGACCACCGTTCACGCGCAGTTGCTCGAATGCGCGGTCTTCACGCCGGATCGTCAGAAGTCGACTGAGCCGGACGACGCGATTGCGCGGCTCAAAGCCGGTAACGAGCGTTTCACGGCGGGAAAATCCGTCAATTGCGATCTGATGGCGCAGGTGAAGCAAACCGCCAGTGACCAGTCGCCCTACGCCGCGATTGTCGGCTGCATCGATTCGCGCGTCCCGCCCGAGCTCGTTTTCGATCAGCACATTGGCGATGTGTTCTGCGCCCGCGTGGCCGGCAACATCGTCAATACGGATATTATCGGTAGCCTGGAATATTCGACCAAAGTCGCGGGCGCCAAGGCGATTGTCGTCCTGGGGCACAATTTCTGCGGCGCGATCAAGAGCGCGGTCGATGGTGTCAAGCTCGGCAATATCACGGCTTTGCTCAAGAACTTCCAGCCGGCGCTTGCCACGTTGAGCATCGCGGACGGCCACCGCGACTCGCACAACGACCCGCTGGTTCAAAAGGTCGCCGAGGCAAACGCCCGCCTGACGGCGGCGAGCCTGACCAGGCGCAGCCCGATCATCAAGGCGCTCGTCGACGCCAGGCAGCTGAAGATCGCTGCAGCGATGCATGACATCACGACCGGCAAGGTGACCTGGCTCTCTTAAGGCGGTGTTGCGACGAACCGGGTCTAGACCGTTGGCGCGCGCATTCGAGCTGGCTTCGTCGGCTCACGACACGCAGATCCAAGGCAGCTGGCGCACGTGCTTCTGAGCTGCGGTTGTCGCCCGATCAGAAATCCGGCCTGTCCGCATGCGGGAAGTCCGCATCCTTGTTGTTATGGAATGAAAACGTGTTTTCGGCGCACACCCCTTCCGCGAATTCGCCGCGGTCGCGCAGATAGATCATGATCGCGGTCCAGGGCGTCGTGAACGCGCCGTCGTCCTCGATCGTGAAAAGGACCTGCAGGTACTTGTCTTTATAATTGGGGTCATAGGGGCCGGTGGCACGCCGGTTCTCCTTGGCGCCGCGCTGCATCGCGTCCTTGGCGTCGTCGTAGTCGACCAGCCGATAACGTTCCATCACGTGCAGCTTCTCGGTGTAGGGCGTGCCGAACAAGTCGATCATCGCATGCGGACGATCGGCCTTGATGCCCTTGGTGTCGATCACCAGCGTATCGCCTTCGTAGTGGCTGACGGCATCCCCATACCAGGACGGCGTCACCTTTGCGGGATGCGGATGGTTCATGCGCACGCGGCGGACCTCATGATTCTCGTTGAAAACCATCACGATTTGGTCCGGCAGCTGCAGCATCTGCATGGCCGCGTGCTTGAAAAGGTATGGCACGGGTTCGGGCCAGCAGGTGTTGGACGGACTCGCAAAGGTCACGCCGGACAACGACAGCTCGCCCTTCTTCTTCACGACGTCCGCGGCCCAGGGCTGCAAGATCGGATTCTTGTAATCGCCGACCAGCGAGCCGTAGTCGCTGACGCCGGTCCCCTTTTCGCGCGACAGATTCGTCACCGGACCGGGACCCGACGCCGGCGGGATGAACCAGGGAAGGTTCCCATGACGCCAGATGCCGGAGAAATCCGGGATGGACGCGGCGCTTGATCGACCGATAGTGGCTGGCCCGGCCGCGGGTGCCGCCTCTTGGCCCGACGCGGGGCCGGCGGCGGCCACCAATGTCACCCATAAGAGCAAATTCCGATGCACATCCATGTCGATCTCCCCGTCACGGTTGCTCGACTCGACTTGCACTCCTCGTCCCGGTGAGGGACGCATTGCCATCCTGCTCGCTTCAGGTCACGCCGGAGAGCATATCCCCTTCCTGGCGCGCAGCGCCATGCCACTCATCGTCGGTCCGGTCGTAGCCGCGGCGCGTGAATAGGTGCGCCGCACCTCAGTCTTCGACGGCGAACGCGAGATCGGGCGCATCTATCGGCTCGCCTCCGGGGGCGCACCCGCGAAGCCCAGGGAATTCGGCTCCACGCGGATTTGGCCCTCGAGGTAGTCGGCAAGCTCCTCGATGGCGGTGCGGTCGCCCCCTTCGCGGACCACGAGCGCGCAATAGAGCTCGGGCAGCTGGGGCAACTGTGAGTCCTCCCAGATGACGAGGTTGTTCCTGATCGCGCGCCCACGCGGCACGGCCATGACGCCGAAGCCGGCCGCAACTGCGGCGAGGAGGCTCGCATTACTCTGCGAGGTGAAGACAAAATTGCAGTCGAGACCGGCGCGATGCAGGGTGGCGACCGCGGCACGCTGACAGGTACTGTCCCCGCCATAGGAAACGAGCGGCACCGGACCATCGAGATCGGGCTCGACCGCACCGCCATGCACCCAGACCAGCTCCTGCGTCCATATATGGCGCGCCTCGATGGTCGGCCTTTCGGTAAAGGTCGCCAGCACGATGTCGAGCACGCCGTGCTGGAGGTCGCGGAGCATCTCCTCGACCGGCGCGCTGCCGACATTGTAGTTGACATCGGGCCACCGCTCGCGAAAGCGGCTGAGCGCCGCGGGTATCCGCGATCCGGCGTAATCGACCGGGATTCCAAGCCGGATCGTCTGCCTGGGCATTTGGCCGCTGGTCAAATGCAATATTTCGTCGTTGACGGACAGCAAACGGCGCGCGTTGTCGACCACGATCGTGCCGCGCGGCGTCAGGCTGACACCGGGCGCGCTCTTGTCGAGGACCTCGTAGCCCAGCAGGTACTGCAGCCGCTTGATCTGCGCGCTCACGGCCGGCTGCGTCACGCCCGTCAATTGCGCCGCCTTGGTAAAGCTGCGCATGTCCACGACGGCCACCAAGGTTCTCAGCAGGTCGGTTGGAATATTCAACATGGAGTTCGCCCCCGCCCGGGCGACTGCCGGCCACGACGGGCATCAACGCGTCCAGGGTTACGGCCCTCGATTTGCATTGTCAGGTGGGCTGGATCGCAAGGGGTCACTGGCCTTCCTTCCATCTATTGTACTCCGGCCACCGCACGACTGGAAGCGGCCCAAGGCGGCCCAAGGATGAGGAGCCAGTACTCAACCAGTCAAAATCACCATGTCAAGGTACTAGACATCCCGTCGCATAGGCGAAAATGTGACCAGGACCTTCAAGATTTTTCTCTGGCACCAAACGCCGATGCTCCAATCCGGCGACCACAGGATGGAGCCGGCCAACATCGAGGACCTCATGCGCATCGACGCGATCTCGGTCGGCAAGAACCCGCCACACGATGTCAACGTGCTGATCGAGGTGCCGATCGGCGGCGAGCCGATCAAGTACGAGATGGATAAGGCCGCCGGCACATTGGTAGTGGACCGCTTTCTCTACACGGCCATGCGCTACCCCGGGAACTACGGCTTCATCCCCCACACGCTCTCGGGGGATCGCGATCCTTGCGACGTGCTGATCGCGAACACGCGCGCGATCGTGCCCGGCGCGATCCTCAGCGTGCGCCCCGTCGGCGTGCTCGTCATGGAGGACGATGCTGGCGAGGACGAGAAGATCATCGCCGTACCCTCGCGCCACACCACGGCACGCTACGACCGGGTCGAGAGCTACACTGACTTGCCCGACATCACGGTGAGGCAGATCGAGCACTTCTTTGCCCATTACAAGGACCTCGAACCCGGCAAGTGGGTGAAGATCAAGCGCTGGGGCGACGCCGTCGAAGCAAAGCGTATGATCGTGGCGGGGATCGAGCGGGCAAAGAAATAGCGGGAGAGCCCGCCGACATGGCGCGGCCCTCTATTGGGTCCGAAGCACGCAACAAAGCAAGAGTGATTCACGGGCCAACATCGGGCTCGATTGAAGAATCCGCTGTTCGCGCTTTGCCGCCTGGCGCGCGGCGGCAAATCGTCCAACAAAGCGATGGTGCCTACTAAGCTACCGCACGTCTTGGTCGCGAATCACGCATACTAAGAACATGGTAGGGGTGCGGGGTCCGACCTGCGGCTTTCCTCACCCCGCAATCGAAATTGCCGATTTCGATTCTACTTTGAGCGCCAAAGTCGGGTAACCCCGATTTCGGTCGGGGAGAGGCATGGCACCGAGAAAGACCGGATTTCGGCAGGGTAAGGGGGCTTTTCCACAAGCTCAGACTCGCGGAGACGCGCCGTCCCGACCTTCTCCATAGCTCGTCGCAGACGGGCGTAGACGCCCTGATGGCAAGCGGAGAGAAGGAGACCTCTGAAGCCGGCATTCGCCGTACCCGGCCCGTCCGAATCGACAAACAGGGGCCAGTTTAAACCGGCAAAGGAGGAACAGACAGTGGTCACACCGAGAATGCCCGCATGGTGCGGTATTTGGACAAAACAACTCGCCAAGCGAAGTGAGCTCGATCGCAAGATTGATCGCAAGATCGAGGCGGCTGCATCAAGAATGGCGGAGATGTTCGCCCAAGAACCCGACCCATGGAAGCGGCGAAGGTTCGTGCGGGCAGCGCGGCGATTCACATTCAACGCGGTCTACGCACGAAGTTCGTAATTGAAGTTTTTCGTGCAACAAATATTGGTGCAATACGCCATTTTTTGTTCCCGAGGTTATTGCCGTTTTTCGGCCCATCCAACGACCCGAAACCCTCGGCCGTCGCCGAGCCGTCGGTTACCGACGGTCAAACGCCCAAGATTATTGCGCAGGCGGAGCGGGGCGCTCGAATCATCTTTGATCTGCTATGGTGGTGCGAGTGTACGCCTCGCCGGGGCGCCGAAGTTATCCGCAGGCGGACGTCGCAATGACCGAGCAGGATGAGGGCGCGAAGGAGCGAAAGACGCTCGGGGAACCCCTGGCTGCTTTGCTTGACGCGCTGAGAGACGCGCTGCTCGCCGTTCGTCCGCAAACTCTTTTCGTCACCGACGCCGAGATGATCCGGCGCATAGGGGTCCCTGAGAAGATCGCGCGCGCGGCGATCAGGGCGCTCGACGAGAATCCCCGCAGCCGTTTTCCGAGGAAGAGCGCACTGTGGGGGAACAAAAGGTACTGGCCGGCTGTCGAGGTGTGGTTTCGGGAGCAGCACGACCTCGAGACGGGTCCCGAGCCGAGGAATCCGCGACGCGCCGACATTGCTTGATCGTGTTTCGGACGCCGCCTCGACCATCAGCGCATTCGGAGAGCGGACCGCCGCAGCTGCCACGTGAGTTCATCGTCAAATGCCGGAACTTTTGAAGTTGAGACGGTGCGCGGCGGGCTTGCGCTCGCAATGGAGGGCGCGTCCTTCGAGTATGAGCACCACCCGGAGTGGAGATGAGGTCGGTGACAAAAGCCGAATAAAATTGTGAATTTTGGATGATCCTGCCGGGCTACCGCCGCCCGCCTGCGCATCCATGCCACACTCACCCCGCTGATGGATCAAGCCGCTCACGGTCTCGTGACGACTCTGTCGTGCGTAACGTCGGTTAGGGGCAGCCGGACTGGCGGGAGTATCGGAGGCTGCCCCTATTTTGTTCGCTGATCGACAATCGCCCGAGTGGTTGCCCAATTTGACGGCGTTTATGAGCTACAACAACATTCACAATTCTGTCGTCGACCAGAAAACGGGTGATGTCGATAATGTGAAGCCGCAAGCCTGCCGCCTGCCCTTGGTTTCGAGGCTCTCTCAACCCACCTCACTACTGAAGCACACGCGATAAACTCTGCGGAAAAGCGATCTGGAGTTTTGGCGGACTACAATAAGAAGGATCCAAACCGATCGAATACGCAGCGTGGTGAGGGCTCCGACTGACAGGAGAGTCCTATGTTACGTCAATCGAATTGCACCAGCCCGGGAGAGCCGTCGTTTTTCTATTTGATGATGGCGCGGAGCTGCTTCCGGCGCGCAGCGCGACATCCTCAGGCAGGCGCGCTCCGCGAAATCGGACGCAATTATTTGGCGAAGGCGACCGAAGTGACGTCAATTCTGGAACCCCAGCCTTCGCGATTGGCCGCGCCAAGATCAGCCTCGTGACCTAATAGCAGCGCGTAATATTGATGGTGCGCTCGCCACCGGTTTCCGACGGAACTTTTTGGGTGTCGGTGCGGCACTCCGGCGGATGGGTCACCGCCGGCCGTGACCGCTCGGAAAAATTCTCGGTTGGCGGATAGGCGTATGGGAACGTCCCATACGGCGCCACGTATTCGGATGGATAATAGCTCGGGACAGAAGACGCGTACCCCCACCACGGCAGAAAGCCGGGGCCGCGACGGTGCGTCGGAAACGCACTGATCATCCCGTGCGGTGGGAACGTGCGAGCAACAGGTGGTGCGCCCCGTGCCGCAAGTGACGGGGTGGCGATGAATCCACCTGATCCCGCCGACGTCTCGACCGGTGCGAACATCGCGCCGATGCCGAGAGTAATGACGCTGGCCGCAAACATTCGAGAGGTCATCCCCTCTACTCCGTGCCTACATTATCAAGCCGCATCAAAATTAGATTAGTACATTCTCCGTGATGTGCGCAAAGGCCCGATTGGGGGTACTTCCGCGTGAGGTTAACCGGCGAGCTCGCATAGGCGATCCGCACGCGGCGCGGATGAAGAACCGCGCTAGAAAGGCGCGCAGCCGTGTGCGGTCAGAAAATCCTTGGCCTTGCCGCCGGCAACGTCGTTGAGCATCGCGTTGAACACGGCTTCGCGGTCAGCCGCGTTCTTGGGCGCGGCGAACGCGAGCTTGCTGTAGAACAGATAGACGTTACTGCTATTTTCCAGGTAAAGCTCGCTCTCCACGATGGTCCGTACTGCCCTGCATTGGTCGGCGGGCTTGACGGTTCCTTCTTGCAACGCGGCGCGCAAATGCGGCACTTCAACATTCTTCAGCCGCGCAACAGATAAGTCGTGCAACGCTTTGTCGCCGGCCTCACCCTGGGCCTCCGGCATGCTGGTTTCGAACAGCGGGTGCGCTGCCGTCATCGCGGCCAATTCCTTGCTCGTCATTTGATAATGGTGAAGGATCTCATGGACCTCATAGGGGCCGATCGCCGAATTCGCCCATTGTTGGAGCGCATATCGCGCCATGTGATCGATTTGGCAGCCGTATGACATTCCGCCGGCGCTGCCGCCATGGGGAAAGTTGTCCTGATCGTAGATCGTGTAGGTGAGGGTCGGGCATCGTTGTTCGAGCCTGATCCCGGTGATCCTGCGATAGGCGGGAGAGACCTTGCAGGCCTGGTTTACGATGAACGGGCCGCACAATTGCCGGGTCGCGGGGTCTTTCACGTGCGAGCAGTCGACCACGAATTTTACCGGACTGGCCGGCTGCGATGGGCAGGATGTTACCGTCGCCACGTCGGCGGCACGCGCCGCCGAGGTCATCGCCGCCGCGATGCATAAGGCCGTGAACATCCGCATCGACCCCTCCCGAAGGCTCCGCTCGGCGGGCAGCCGCGCTCGCGGCCTGACGAGGATTCCGCATGCGAGCTTACCCAAAGCGCGTCAAATGGATTGAACGGTCGCCAAACGCTACGGCTTGATCAACTGGATATCAGCAGACCCCGTGGATGCCCGCGGCAGCGAGCAGCTTCGACATATGCTTGCGCGCGTGGAACATGCGCGTCTTGACCGTGCCTTCGGGCACCCCGACGATTTGCGCGACCTCCCTGACGGACTTTTCGTGGTAATAGACGAGATCGATGATCTCGCGGTGTCGCGGCGACAGCCGCTTCAAGCACTTCTGGATGATCTCGCAGCGATCCTGTTGATCTGCATGGGTCTCGGGATTATCGCGCGGGTCTGCGATGGCCTCCGCCATGTGTTCGTCCAGTTGCGCCTCCGAACGGTGCCGCATCGCGGAGATCGCCTTGTACCGCGCAATCGCCAACAGCCAGGTGGCGACCTGGGACTTTGCCTGGAACCGGCCAGCGCCCCGCCAGACGTCAAAAAACACCTCGCTCACAACATCCTCGGCCAGAGCTGCATTTCCGACCAGGCGCAAGATGAACCGGTAGACCCGCACGTTGTAGCGGTGGTAAAGTACCCGCATAGCGTTTTTGTCGCCGGCCGCGATCGATTGCAGCAGAAGTTCGTCCAGCCTTTGCGGACTCACCCCCTGTGCGGATGAAGCCCCAACCCCGGCGGATTGCTCGACCGGGTAAACTTGAGGGATGCAATCGCCGGATGAGAAATCAGAGAGAGCGCGCATGGTCGTTTTCCTGTCTGATTGGAAATGGGGGAGGGGAGCCGGCCGCTGGCGGGGCCAGCCGCAGCCACCCGCGTCGCCGGCCGGGGCGTCTGCCGGGACGCAGACGGCCGCCGGGGCCGAGGGGAGGAACTTGCACATGGTCCGCTTCATAGGGTGGCTCAGGACTGCGATGATCGGGGCAAATGTCGCCCCGGACACGGGTTTTCAGCGTGTGCTGACAGACCTAAAGCTGGAGAAGACGGTAGATTCGGACATGGCGGCCTGGGCAAAAATATCTATATTGCGATGTCCGGATTGACCCGAAAACCGCGCTTTCAAGATGACTGACCTCGCGGCGCCCGCGGCGCCAATGCCTGGCACGCCTCCCTTGGTCGAGGCGGTGCCTATGTCGCGAACTGAAGTCGAGAGGACCATCCTCTCGCTTTCGGATGGTGAAAAAACTGCACTGGTCAAAATCGCACGCGTATACGCGAGGAAACGGAACACGCCCTATGATCATGAGGACCTGATCTACGAGGCCTATACCCGAATAATCGATGAGCGAAGGAAATGGCCGAGAGGTGAACCGGCGATCAAATTCATCGGCGGCGTCATCGTCAGCATCGCCTGGGAGTGGAGGAACTCCGTCGAAGTGAACCAAGAGCTGGAGGCTGGCGACAAAGGGGCCGAGGAACAAAGTACGATTGCAAGGATCGATGCGAGGACAATTGTGGAGCTTTTTGCAGATGACACCGTCGCTCAACGGCTTGTAGCCGCCATGATCGAAGGAGCGCGCGGAGTGGAGCTGCAAGATCTGAGCGGCCTGACGAGCACGGAATATGAAAGTAAGCGCAGAAAGATCCGACGCCGGCTAGAAAGACTTGGAGCAATATGACCGCGAATACGAACCAGCGAGCGTTAGACCGCATGGCCGATGTCCTTGTCGAGGACATCGAAAACACGCCTGCGGATCAGCTTCTTGCCGAGGTCGCGGAAGACTACGGAAACGCGCGAGCGTTGGCCGCCACGTTCGATAAAATAGCGCTCCGCGCGAGATCCGGTCATGATCGGTTGGCCACCGGAGTTTTGCCAAGCTCTGCAAACGGAATCCGCGGCGGCTTGCCGCTTGAAACGAGTCCTTATCTTGCCGGCTGGTTGAGAGCCTTTTGGCGGGACGTCATTCCGCGGATCTTCGACGTCATTTTTCCCAATCGCTTGGCCATGATAACGATTTCCTCGGTTTGCATTGCATCGCTCGCATTCATCATCGCAGCACCAACGGTCTTCGATGCGATTCTAGAGCGGAATTCCGGTCCAGCCACCGGACCGGAGGTGCGCGAGGGCCGACCGACTGGTCCACAAATGGGCGCGCCGGTCCAAGAACGCGAGGCGGCTAGCGAACGGAGTGTGACGCGCGGGCTGCAGCCCTCTGCGCCGCCGCCATCGAGGCCCGCTGTGCCTCGGGTCATAGACTTGCCATCGGCCGTCGGTGACGCAGAAGAGCGTCCCGGCCCGAAATCAGGCAGTTCCATTCAGCAGCAACCTGGCGCGGGATCGCCGCCGCTCCAGTCCACGCCGTCGGCGCCGCTCGCCGCCGGGCCCGCACCTTCTGCCGCGAACCCGGTTGCGCCGCCGGCCGCTGCGCCGCGCGTCGCCTCGGCTTCGAACCCCGCGGCCGACAACTATGTCGTGCAAATCTCGTTACAGCGGAGCAAAGCCGATGCGGAAGCATCCGTCCGCAACTTGCAGGCCAAATTTGCCAAAGAGCTTGGCGGCCACGACGCGACGGTTCGGCGCGCCGATCTCGGCCCCAGCGGCGTCTATTACCGCGCCTTGGTAGGACCTTTTGGATCGGCGGACGATGCCGACCGGTTCTGCTCCAGCTTGAAGGCAGGCGGCGGCCAGTGCACGGTCCAAAAGGACTAGGGCCTCGGCACGAAGTACGAACCATGGCCGCGCCTTCGGCGCCGCCGCGTGAAGGTTGAACCTTAACGGCCGCAGTGACGACAAACAGCATCTGCATCCGCAGGGGTTCGAGACCTGCCCTCGTGAGACACCGCCACCTGCCAATCATGCCGGCCCTTGTTGCGGCGTACCGCGACCGGGGACTCACCACGCGCGAGATCGCCATAACTGCGAGAGGATGGTCATGAGCAATTTCTTGGTAATGCCGGCCTTTGGATCTTGTATCTCCATGTCGACCTTGCCCACGGGGCCGATCGCGATCTCCCAGCCGGTCGGTAAGGGCCTGCTCGCGCGCAATCTTCCCGACGACGTCAAGACCATCCAGGATGCGCTGAACCAGGTGACGGTGAATGGCGCGACCGGGGGACCGCTGCCGTTCCTCGTCGTCGATGGCATCAAGGGAGAGAAGACGCAGGCCGCGATCGAGAATTTCCAGCAGGCTCAGGTGGACACGATCAAGGCCGACGGACTGGTCGAGCCCGGCAAGCAGACGATCTTGCGCCTGAACGAGGTCGTCGCGCCGTTGTCCAAATTTGATCTGAATGCGAAGCTCGCGGCCAGCCTGCCCCTCGTACGGGCGGCGCTCACGGCCGCGATCGGCAACCTGACTGCGGTCATCACCGACGGGTCCGGTACGTCGGGACCCGCCGCGATCGCCGAGGACCGGCTCGACCGGCATTTTAGCCTGAATACGCTCGATGCCTCGGCTCAGAGCGAGGGCCGTGTGACTTTGTTCGAGACCTATTCGGAGATGGCGCTCGTGGTGAACCAGCCCGATCTTTTCAACATGTTCGGCGCGATCGACGCGTTCGACGTCGATCCGGGGAACGCGAAGATCGCGCTGACCACCCCCCAGGGCGTTTTCGAGCCGCCGACGGTCGACGGTGAGGACAACCCGGCACGACACATCCGCCTCGGCCTGGGCTTCTTCGCGCCGAACGTGTCGGCCGATTTTGCCGCCTTCATCTTGCTTCACGAGCTGGCGCATTTCACCAGCCGGCGCGACGGCCAAATCATTGCCGACAACGGGCGCGGCTGGTTCGACGACGTATTTATCGTGTCCCTGAGCGCCGAGCAGCGGCTTCTCAACGCCGATAGCTACGCCTCCTTCGCCCATGAATGCCGCACGGACAGCGCCAACAAACCCCCCTTCGTGAAGACCGCGCCCGGCGGCCTAGGGGGGGCGCGGTAACGTTTGAGGGGTGGCGCAGGCCCGCCCGCGTCGTCCGGACGGGAACGCCGTTCACGGCCAGCGCCGGAAAGGATGCCTCGCGTCTTGTAGGCTTTGTGCCTCGACATATGGAGATGTCGTGCACGACGGTTTTATTTTTCCGCCAACGCTGCGACCAAGCCCGGTATGTACGCGGCTCCATGGGGGGCTGTTGCACTCGAGGGCTTTAGCGCCGTGTCGATCAGCTCGGCCCGACCACCCAGATGTGCACTCAGGAACTGTTCGACCACGGCATTGAAGGCAATGCTATTTTCAGGCCGTGCGAAGCCGTGGCCCTCGTCGGGGAACAGTACGTAGGTCACTGGAATGCTCTTGCTCTTCATGGCGTCGACGATCTGGTCGGATTCCGCCTGTTTGACCCGCGGATCATTGGCGCCCTGGCCGATCAGCAGCGGCTTCTTGATGCTTTGCGCCTTGAACAGCGGCGACCGATCACTCAGCAATTGTCGTCCGGCTTCGGTCGTGGGATCGCCGATGCGCTTGTGGAACTGATATTTGATCGGCGCCCAGTAGGGCGGCATGGTGTCGAGCAAGGTGGCGAGGTTCGACGGTCCGACAATATCGACGCCACAGGCAAATGTATCGGGCGTGAAGGCCAGGCCGGCCAGGGTGGCGTAGCCGCCATATGAGATGCCCATGATCGCCACCTTGTCGGCGACCGCTACTCCAGCGTCGACGGCCCAGGCGACCGCATCGATCAGATCATCGAGCATCCTGCCGCCCCATTGCAGATCGGCCGCGGTGAGGAATGCCTTGCCGAATCCGAGAGAGCCGCGAAAATTTACCGAGAGAACCGCATAACCGCGGTTAGCGAGCCACTGGTGGATATTGTGATAGCCATAATTGTCGCGCGCCCAGGGTCCGCCATGGACGAACAGCACCATCGGAACCGGCTCGTCGGGGCGACCATTCGCACTTGGATCGCTGCCCGGCGGCAGAGTCAGGTAGGAGACCATGGCGAGGCCATCGCGCGAGCGAATTTCCATCGGGATCATGGGGGCCAAAATTGCGCCCTCGAGCTCGGGGCGGCCCACAAAAAGCTTGGTGAGAGCTTTGGCCCTGCGATCGTAGCGATAGGTTGCCGACGGCGCCACGACGGGGTCGTCCTGCACAATCCAGGCATCGTCAGCGTCGGTGCGTGAAGTGATGGTGATATCGCCTTTCAACTCGGCCGTTAAAAGGGCCAAATCCTCACCAATGTTTGGATTAAGCGCCACCCACTCATTGCGCAGATAATTGATACGATAACCCTGAACCACACCGGTATGGGGATCGATCAAGATGTCGCCGACATCGGCCTTGGGACTTTGGGCCAGAACGGTTGTGCGCCCGCTTGCGGAGTCCTGGGCTATCAGAGCGGCGGTGTCACGACCGCGTGAATCCTTCCAGTAGAGCGTCTTGCCGTCGGCCGAAAAGCAGAGTGGCCATGTGGTCCACGCGTCTTCCAACCCGACGGAAGCAAACGGCTCGGTTTCCACCACCCCATCGATGACGCGGAAGTGGTCGGTGCCGCCGTCGTCGCGCGATTTGGCCGCGAGCCGGAGAGCGAGGCTCTCGTCCGCTGTGAAGCCGGCATAGCCTTCATTCTTCATTATCAGCGTCAGCTCACCACCGGCGAAGTCGAGGCTGTAGATGTCATTCCAGCGCGGATCACGGTTGTTGATTCCGACCAGCATGCGGTCCTTCACAAAACGGCTGATAGCCAAGTATCCGACTCGGGCTTGGTCGGAGGGCGTCAAAGCACGCTGAATGCCGGTTGCAACCCGGACGCCGTAGAGCACATGGTTCTCGTCGCCGCCCGCGTCGTTGACGAAAAGAATCATTGAGGAATCGGGTGCCCAAAAGTGCTGTCGAATGGGGCGCGCCTTCTCGGCGGTGAGGGCACGCCCAATCGACGGATCGGAGGCCGGAGCGACCCAGACATTCAACACCGCGTCCAGCGGTGCAATCCAAGACAGCCAGTTTCCATCGGGACTCAGGGTCCCCTGAATTCGGCTCGGATTGCCGAACAGCTTTTCGCGAGGGACCAAGGGTGCGTGGACAAAGGAAGCAGGGTACGGCATGGCACAGCGCGGCTCGCGATACTGGCGGCGGGGATATGGACCATAGGGGCAAAACGTCGACTTGGGGCGCCAATCATAGACCACGGCCGAACAATCGCGGCAATGCGACGGCTGCGTCGGATCAAAGGCCATTCGGGTGCTGGCCCCGCCTGACCGCTGTTAGCCCCGCCTCGGATACCCTGTGGATAGGTGGAGGATGATCTGCTCGCCGATCCCACAATGGAGAAAATTTCTCCTAGGTTTTACTGCGTAGACAGATCATCAATTTAAAATTCTGAATCCTGAATTACAGCGATACCTCGCTGTAAATTTGGAGTAAACAGAAGGGGGCAACAGGGGAGGTAAAGATGCCGGCACGCACTCAGCAGTGGCTTCCGATCGGTCCCGGCGCTATCCGGGGTGCGCTGGAGGCTAGGCGAAAAACACAGCGAACTGAAAGTGGGCAGCAGCAGCAGCAGCAGCAATCCGAGCCCGAACGTGAAACGACGCCGCAGCTCGGGGCGGATGAGCACGGGCCGCGCGCGCAACACTAAGACGCGGTCCTTCCAGTGAGGCTTGGGGGCAGCCACAGAGACGCGGATCGTGGCTGCGCCTCGCCCCGGAGCAATCGGGGAAGGCTCCGCCGGATCGCGCCTGCCGGTAGCGCGATTTCCAGACCGACGGGAACGGCCGTCGGATCAGTCGCGCCGGACGCGCTTGAACCGATCCGATGACAGCTCGGTGCAGCGCACCGTGTGCTGGATGTCGCGATGGATGTTGCAGGTTTGTCTCACTCACGCGAAATCACTCCAGCCCTATGGTGACGATCCTGCATTGCGGACATTGTGCTCCATAGCCATGCGCCATAATCCCACTGGGAGATCTGTGAAATGTTGCAAATAGACCCCTGGGTCAAGGCGGCCGAATGCGAACGCGCGATACGCGTCATCGCTGATCCCGAGCGCCGCTCGGTTTTGATCAGCCTACGGGGCTTGTGGGTTGCGCTGGGCAGCGAAGAGTCGATTTTCGACCAGACCAGACAAGCAGGCCAAGTGCCCAAGATTGCCCAGATCCATGCCGAGCTGATGTCTTTATACAAAAACGCTATGAACTAACCCGGGCTTGCACCGGCGAACCCGCGTGGTCCAGCGCCATCGTGCTCGATACCCGAAAGGGGCGACGTTCGCGCATCCGCTTCTATGCCGATCAGAGCCCGATAGTGGTCGAGAACAAATAGACGAAGGGCCGACGACAGATTGCCATGGACGCGCCCGGAATCGATGGCCGACACCATTTCTGACAAAGTCAGATGGCGACCCATCGCGATCTCCTTGAGTCCTTTCCAGAAAGCATCTTCGAGGCTGACGCTGGTCTTGTGGCCAGCAATAACGATCGAGCGTTTGACGACAGGCGACTTCATTACCCCCTCCTGTTTCGAATCGACGTCAAGCGAACTCGGGGGGCTCAATGAACGGAATGGAGACTGCGCGCGACTTTTCCGCAACGATTCAAATCGTAACAGTCACAGAAGCCGTTCTCGCGCCTTCGCCAGTCATGCTACTTGCGAAAAATGGATCCCCCCGAACCCAACAAGAAGCCATTCGCAGCGGCAAAACATGGAGTCGAAATGTGCTCGCATGGAGGCGAGTGAATGACATTTTCGAGCGTATCGGCCATGCAGTCGGTGCCCATGCCTGCCAGCACTGCGCGCAATCAGTCTAGCCGGGTGCAGATCGCAGATGCCGGCCGGTAGGTGCCGGCGAAACGGGCGGGGGCGCGTCTGCTCCACCGTTCAAGCAAAAAAAAGCCCCGCGTGAGCGGAGCCAAGTCTGGGAGGAAGCGTCTCAGAAAAGAGACGATAGAAGAATAGCCGTTTTCCCGCGCGCGGTGGTTGCGGAAATGTCACAGCGAGCGGTAATATGCTGCTGCGCCCCACCCAGAGGCATCAGAGGCAAACGGCAGATTTCACCGATGGACAGCCTAACCGCCCGACTCGAAGACGTGCTGCATCGCTATGCGGCGGCCATAGATCAGGGCCGAGGCGAAGCTTCAGCAGACGAGTTTCGCAAGAGCCTGCGTATGCTGGTCGTCGAATGCGGACAATCGGCGATCGACGCAGCGCTGGGCGGGCTGCCGGACGCGGCATCGCCGTCTGTCTCTCCGCATTGATCCATGAAATCCCTTCCAACGAAAACAGGTCTGCCGCGGCTCGATCGTGCGAGCTGGGAAAAAGGCTTCTCTGATGGCTTCGGTGGCCAAGTGTGGTGGCCAGGGCCGGGGACCGAACCGCTGTCTTACGCGTCGGGCTATACCGAGGCCCAAGCCGAGCGGGAGCCACCCGCCGGACCCAGGGCGTGACGGCTCCGATGCGCCCTCACCGCGGCAAGCGCGGCCGGTGAGCGGGAGCGCCGTGGCGCGATGCAACGGCTCTGCTCTTCTGTCGCGCGACGGACACCGATTGGCACAGGGCCGGCGTCACGCACGCCACCGCGCGGCATATGATGATCCGCCCGGCTTCGCGGGCTTCATAAGCGCGGCCGCGTCCACGACGTCGCCACGCACGAGTGATTTGTTTGGGAACCCAAACACACGGGCGGCGTTGAACTTGTAATGGCGTCGAAGTGATTTCCACAGTTGCACAGTCTTCAATCGGAGCGAGGCAATGAATATTTTCTACATCATCGGCGTAGTCGTGGTTGTCATCGTGGTCGCCGGCTTTCTCGGAGTACATATCTAAAACGCGGCTTGGATGTTCTGCCCCCGCTCCAAAGACATCGCTGTTTGCGAGGCGCATTAATTTGGTAAATGTCGGGTCTGTGCGCGGCCGTCCTTCTTGCCGTTGATGATTTGTTGAAAGTTCTACGGCATTTTCGGGAAAGATGGCCGGTTTTCCGTCCGAAAATACGACAACGAAAAGATGCTGGAGCGGTTTCTATTTCCAGCGACTGTGAAATCGCTCCAGGGAAAACCGCGCCGCAAGAGCGTTGCTTTCGGCTGCTTCCGGTGCGGTCGGAAATTCGATCAATCAGATGTGAAGAACCGTCGCGGTCCGGGCATGAACCCCGGGGGCGGGGCCCGCGACGAATAGTCGATGCGTGAATTTAAGTCTTCGACCCATGGAGGGATCTATGCCCCGCAAGCCGATCCATACCAGCGAGGGAGAACCGTCGTTCTTCTATCTGATGATGGCGGAGGGCTGCTTCCGGCGAGCGGTCGAGCATCCCGCCGCCGGCGGCACGCTCCGGGAAATCGGACGCAATTATCTGGCGAGGGCGGTTGGCGTCACATCGGTGCTTGAATCGCAGCCCTCGCACTCGTGCGAAGGTGCGTAGCCAAGACGCAAATCAAATGCGCGTGGTGAAGCGAAGTTAAGAATACATATAACGACAATTGAACAGACTAGAACGAGGACTTGGGACCACCGCTCATTTTGCGAGGACCGTTCCAAGCCCGGTTGCTGTTCGCGGCGCCATATCCGTAATTCCACTGCTGACCATAGTCCGATGTCCGCTGGTCATTCTCAGGGGTGATCGCGCGCGTACGCTTTCGGGCTGTCGGCTCGGACATCGCCCCTCTTTGATCCGCTTGCGCGAAAGCGGTGAGTGGGGAAGCGGGCGCGTCGGGGGAATAGGCGAGTTCCGGAGCGTCGCTCTTTCGCGGGAGGGGAATCAATCGGGTTGCGGGAGGGGGCGTGTAGGCGGCCACTCCTGGATTTGCGTAAATGGCGGGTTGAGAAAGATGAAAGAGCATGAACCAAAAGCAGCCGACTACGCCCGTGATTACGCCGACGAGCCAGAATAGAGGCAGCACCCGCTCACCGCTTTGAGAGTTATTCTTCGCCATGAAGCCCAAGCGCCGGAGTGTCTATTAAGTTCCCTGTTCTGGAAAATTCATCCGCTGTTCTGCCTTTCCCCACAGTGATTCGGCCTCGTGCCGCGGCCGCTTCGAACGCCCGGCAGGTGATAGCCGGCTCGTGCACGAGGCGGCCCACGATCGCCAATGCCCCGCGCTGAGTCCAGCGCACGCGTCTTCAGCGCGCCAGAATGGCGGCCGTGTCATGCAAGAGCTCGGTTTGTCTCAACGATAATAGTAGTAGCGCCCATGTCGAAAGTGCCGATGCCGGTAGTAGTGGCCCCGCCAGCGGTACGGATAGTGGCGTCCTCGGTAGTAATATACCGGAACGACATTGCTCGTATCGGTCAAGACCGATGTCGGAAGCGGAGAGATGGGCATCGCCTTCGCGGCGCTGGAAACCGCCACGGAAGCCGCCACACCGAGCGCAATCGCACAGGCGAATCGCAACATGTTGTCCTCCCTTGGGTCGGGCGCCCCCCTCCGACACGGAAGGTGACGACGGAACGCGAAGGAAAGCGCGTTGCCGAGCTATCGCGTAGGCATCAAACCGCTCATGGAATCGGGTGCCGCAAATCCTTCGCGTGTTGGCCCAAGGTGGAATTCTCAAGCTCACGGACCGGTCTTGTCAAACAAACAACGGAGCCGACGATCATCACAAGATTGTTACGTCAGTCCTGCTTCCTCTGGTATCGGAGGCCGCCGCAGAGCGCATTATGTGTTTAATTGTTGGATCGTGCCGTGATGGCAGGCGGTAACAGGAGGTTGGATATGAATCATCTCATCAAGGCGACGACGGCTGCCCTGATTGCCACGACGTTCTCATCGTTTGGTGCTGGCGCGGCGCCCTTGAGCGCGTCGCTCGCCCTGCGGGACGCGGTCGCTCCGGTATCGCAGACCGTCTGGTGGCGTGGAGGCGGCTATTACGCCTATGACTACGGCTATTATTGCCCGCCCGACTACGGGTACTATTCGTCAGGCTACTACGGCTATTCTGCTCGGACCTACTATGGCGGCTATGGCTACCAGCCGTACTATCGTCGCTATGGTTACGCCCCGCGCGTCTATGGGAGCTACTGGCGCGGCTATTGACGCGCAGACAATAGGTAAGGTGACCCGTAATTCCGTTCGTCACCCTCAGAAGTCCGGCTTCTCGGCTTTCGGGACGTCCGAGTCCTTGTTGTTGTAGTACTCGCGCGGATTTTCGGCACAGACCCCTTCCGGTATTTGGTCGGGCCCCGGCACATAGGTCAGGGTCGCGGTCCAGGGCGTCGTGAAGACGCCTTCATCCTCGATCGTCACATGCAGCTGCAGGAACTTGCCACGGTGGCGGCTGAAGACATCGCCGTTGAATAGCCAATTCTCTTGTTTGTTCCTCTCGATTGCGTCTTTCACGTCGTCATAATCGCGCAGCCGATATCGTTCCACAACGTGCAACTTGTCGGTATAGGGCGTACCAAACAGGTCGATCATCGCATACGGGCGATCGGTCTTGACGCCGACGGTGTCGATCACGAGGGTGTCCCCCTCGTAGTGGCCGACGGAATCCCCGTACCAGGACGGCGTCAGCGGTGACGGATGGTGTTCGTTCAGGCGCACCCGGCGCACCTCATGATCTCCGCCGTACAACATCGTGATCTTGTCCGGCTGCTGCATCATCTGCATCAGGGCCTGCTTGTAGATGAACGGCATCGGAAAGGGCCAACACTGGTTCGATGCGTTCGGATAGGTGATGCCGGCGAGGGAGGTTTCGCCGAACTTCTTCACGACCTCCGCCGCCCAAGGCTGCAGGATCGGATTGGTATAGTCGCCGACCAGCTGGTCGTAGTTGCTCACGCCGTCCTTGGTCGGAGGCGATGCCTGCGAGCCGGTGGCGCCACCGGGCCGCTGGGGTGCGCGCGACCGGTTGGTCACCGGGCCGGGACCCGATGCCGGCGGCTCGAACCAGGGAAAGGCCGGATGATTCCATACACGGGAAAAGTCCGGGATCGTTGCGCCGCTGGCCAGCCCGACAGTCGGCGTCGCCGTTTGCGCGAGGGCGGGCGTCGCGGCCGCCGTCGCCAATGTGACGAATACAAGGA
>Ga0075024_100000082_pt1 | contig 25721 bp, 21 predicted proteins | sample Str013_2_FD_71389 | JGI IMG/M metagenome (GOLD analysis project Ga0075024, IMG submission 71389) | Freshwater sediment microbial communities in response to fracking from Pennsylvania, USA - Straight Creek_MetaG_SC_2013 | ecosystem: Environmental > Aquatic > Freshwater > Creek > Sediment... | reverse complement strand
CATCCGGAAAACATCCTGGTCGACTCCGACCTGGACTGGGGCCAGGACCTGCGCCGCCTGTCGCAGGAACTCGCGCGCCGCCAGGTGCCCGGGATCTATATTGCCTATCGCGGTACCGCGGACCTGAACCGCGAGCATCTGCCACCCTTCACGATACTGGCGCCCAAGCAGCAGGTCACCGGCTGGGTCGCACTCGACATGCTCTCCCTGAAGGAATCCAACGGTGGCTACGACTGGCTCACGCGCTACCAGCCCCTGCAGCGCATCGGCAGGTCGATCGATCTGTATTACCTGCCGACGCGCTGAGGCATCCCCTGGTCCTGGCGCCTGCCTGTGCTCAGTGCTGCGCCTCGAGCGCCTCGAATTCGTCCAGCAGCCGGTTCATGCGTGCCGCGAGCGCGCGATACGGCGTCGGTGTGGCCATGTCGACCCCGGCGCGCTTGTAAAGCTCGTACGGGTAATCTGAACCACCGGCACTCAGCAGGTCGATGAAACGCTTGCGCGCTCCGGCAGCGTCGTGCCCGATGACATCAGTGAACTGGGCGGCGCCGGCCATCGAGGTCGCATACTGATAGACATAGAAGTTGCCATAGAAATGCGGCACGAAGGCCCATTCCGTGCAATAGGGCGCATCGATCTTCATCACGCCCTCGGCCTCGCCGTAGTATTTGCGCAGCAGCCCGCAGTACATCTCGCTCATACGTGCGCCCGACAGGGGTTTGTCCTGCTCGAGTTCCCCGTGAATGGCCAGTTCGAACTCCGCGAACATCACCTGGCGGAAATACGTGGTGCGGATCGTCTCCAGGCCGTTGCCGAGGTAGAACAGTTTTTCCTCGCGATTCGCGGCGTGCTGCACCATGTAGTCATTTAGCAGCATCTCGTTGCCGATCGAGGCGGACTCGGCAATGAACGTCGAGTAGTTGGCCTTCTCGAACGGCTGGGCGCGATTGGCGAGCAACGTGTGCACGCCATGACCCCACTCGTGCGCGAAGGTCGAGAGCGAATAGTAGTCGTCGTTGTGATTCAGCAGCAGATAGGGATGCACGTCGTAGGCTGAACCTGCCATGTAGGCGCCCGACTTCTTGCCTGGGTGCGGATAGACGTGCATCCAGCGGCCAGCAAAGCCCTGGCGCAGCAGGCTGAGGTAGTCCTCGCCCAGCGGCTGCAGCGCCTCGAGCGTGATGCGCTCGGAATCGGCGACGCCGAAGTGCGGCGGCTTCGCCATGCTGAACATCGGCGGATAGTTGTCGTAGTAGTGCATGTCGTCGGTAATGCCGAGCAGCCGCTTGCGCAGGCGCAGGTACCGGTGCAGCGTCGGCAGTGCGGCGTTGGCTTCGGCCACCAGCGTGCGATAGACCGCGTCGGGCATGTTGTCCGGGAACTGCGCGGCCTGCAGGGCGCTCGCGTATTTGCGCGACTGCGCGCTGAAATGATCACCCATCACCTGCGTGGCCAACATCTGGCCGGCGGTACCCTCGAACTTCTTCCACGCGCCCCAGTACGCGTCGAACACCAGCTTGCGATCGGCACGGTTGGTGGACTGGCGGTATTTCTCGTAGGTGGCCTCGTCCAGACGCACGCTGCTGCCATCGGCAAGCGTGATGGTCGGCACCGGCAATTCGGCATCGGCGAGCTGGCTGTGTAGCGCAAAGGGCTGTGCCAGGAAATTGCCGGTGGCCGCCAGGATCTGTTCGGCCTCAATGCCCAGCGTGTGCGGGGCAGCACGCAATGTATTGTCGAGGAAGAAACCGAAGCGCCGCTCCAGCTCCCCGTTGGCCTTGCGATAGGCACGCACCTTTGCGGCCCCGACCTTCAGCAGCTCAGGGGCCACCCACGCGGTCTTCTCGGACTGCTCCGTGTACAGGGCCTGGGCCTGCTGCTTGCGCTCCAGATCGCCGCCCTGGCGCAGATCCTCGTCCGACTTCAGCGAGGCATAGACAAACAGGCGCGTAACTTCGCGATTCACGGCGCTGATCGCATCCAGCGCCTTGAACAGGCTGGCCGCATCTCTCCCCAATGTGCCCTGCAGTGCCGCCAGCTTAGTCGTAGCCGCGCGCATGCGCGTGTACGAATCGGTCCAGGCCTGCGGCGTCGCATAGAGATCGCCCAGGTCCCAGGAGGCGCTCGGCCCGGCAGCCGGCGTGCTGGCCGCGGCCCCTGAAGTCGACACCACGGTCTGGGCCTGCACCGCACTGGCGCAGCCAATGACCGGCAATACGGCGATCATCCATCGCCACTTCAGGGTTTGCGCTCGCACGGGTACTCCTTCGAATGTGTTGCACCAACGGCAGGCGCGAATCTTAGACCGGGGCGCACGGCAATGACAGGGTGCGGTGCCCTCCGGAATTTGTGCTGGCATGAATATTGATCATTTGCCAGTACCTTCACGCGAATCTACCGTCAATCGCGAGCACTCCCGCTCACCGATCGGAGCTGACATCATGAAGAGCTTACAAGTCACTGCAGCCCTATGCGCCCTTGGCCTCACCGCCACGCCGCTGGCGACCTTCGCCGCCAACAAGTCGGAGGCCGCCTACGATGCCTGCGCCCGCGCGCTGGTCGCCAACCTGGCGACGCACTACGGTACCGCCATGCATCTGCTGAAGACCCGTTACCCGGACGATGCTCCGGATCCCACCGATGCAACCGTGCTTATCGTGATCGCCACCAGCCCGCGCGCCCATAATAAATTCCTGTCCCGGGCCAGCTGCATCGTCAATGCATCCGGCGAAGTGCAGTCGTTGAAGACCCTGGAGATCGCCGCACGCTGAAATCCCGGCTGTAACGGGGCCGCGCGCCGGCGCGCGCCGCCTCGTTGTGCCGACCCGTTGTGCCGGCCCGTGACCTGCCGCGGACTTTCTTCTAGACTTCGCGCCGTGCCCAACATTGCCACCCTGCTCGCCACAGCCTGCGCTTTTGGCATTCTTGCGGCACTTACCCGCCGACCGTTGACCACGCTGCTGCTGGTGATATACCTGCTGGGCGCCGTACTGCTCAGTTCGGCGGTCATGCAGTCCTACCTCGGCATGCCGCTGACGCTGGCCGACGTGCAGTTCTTCTTTCGCGACCCGCTCGATGACCTGAAGCTGTTCCTGAACTACCCGGCGCTCGGCATCAGCTTCGGCTGCGTGATTGGCGGCTTTGTGGTGCTGCTGTTGCTGGGCCTACGCATCGAGCGGCCGCGCTGGCCGGCCCAGGCCAGCACGATGACCCACGGTGCGCGCGCCGCGATAGTCGCGACGTTGGTCGGCGTGCTGGCGGTCGGCTACAGCGCGGCGCCGCCACTGGCGCATACCGGCGCCGCGGATGATCGCGATGCCTGGAGCGCGTTTCTGGCGCTGCGCCGCATTGAATTGGCCGACAACTGGGTCGGGCGCCTGAACATGTTCTTCGAGAATCGCGACATGCTGGCCACGCTGCCGCCGGCGCGTGCCCAGAGCCGCTTTCCTGAGGCGGACGTCAAGCCCGAGGCGCAGCCCGTGGCGCGACTGCCCGATGTGCTTATTGTGCTCGAAGAGAGCACCTTCGACCCGCAGCTCATAGCCAAATGCCGCGACCCGGCCTGTGCCAGCCCCATGTTTCGCACCCCGGCCACTGCCGTGCGCACGCTGCAGAGTCCGATGCTGGTGCACACCACCGGTGGCGGCACCTGGCTCACCGAGTTTGCATTCCTGTCGGGGTTCGACTGGCGCACTTTCGGCCGCGGCGGTGCCTACGCGCCGGTATCGCTGGCTCCGCGCCTGCGTGATTCCCTGCCACAGTACCTGCGCTCGCTGGGCTACCACACGGTGGTGTTCTCGGCCGTGGGCGCCGACTTCCTGCGCGCCCGCTCGGCGTATCGCTACTATGGTTTCGACGAGTTCTACGCCTCACAGGACCTCAAGCTGTCCGACGACTGGCATGCGCTGCGCGATGCCATATTGTTCAACAAGGCGCTCGCGATACTGGCCGCCGGCAAAGACACACGGCCGCTGTTCGTGTTCATGCTGACGATCCGCAACCACGGTCCTCATGGCGACAGCGATGGCGCGCTGCCGCTGAAGGTGCAGGCCGTCGAGAAGCGTCTGGGCCGGCCACTGGCCGATTACCTTGCGCGGCTGGACGATTCGGCGCGCGACATGGACGCCTTGCGCAGCCGCTGGCTGGCGGCCCCACAACCGCGCGTTATCGGCTGGTTCGGCGATCACCAGCCCGAGTTCGCCTGGGATTTCATCAATACGCTGGCCGACATCAACACCACGCATTTGGCCACCAACGTCGGTGCCGCGCGCCTGCGCTATCTCACCTGGCAGCAGCTGAGCGCCAACTTCGGCACACCCGGCGTCGTGACCGGGCGCGAGGCGCTGGACGTGCCGTTCCTCAGCAGTGAACTGCTGGCTTTCGCCGGCATTCCGCTCGCTGCCGACGCGCAGGCCGCGCTCAGCGTGGCGCGCAGTTGCCACCAGCTGTTGCTCGACTGCGCCGATCACGCGCTGGTCGATGACTACTTAAGCTATCGTATCCACGATCTGCAGGCGATTCGCTAGCCAGCGCGTCTCGCCAACTGTAAGGGGGACCCGACCATGCGCCTATTCGGACTTTCACTCACCGCCCTGGCCTGGGGCTGGACCGCGGTCGCGCTCGCCGCGACCGGCACGCCGGCCAGCGAGCAACCGCTGACGGCCTTTCCGTATACGCCGAGCCTCGATCTGCCGTCGATGGACCAGAGCGCCGACCCCTGCGTCGATTTCTATCAGTACAGTTGCGGCGGCTGGATGGCACACAATCCCATTCCCGCCGACCAGGCCAGCTGGAGCGTGTATGGCAAGCTCTACCAGGACAATCAGAAATTCCTGTGGGGCATACTCGACGGGCTGGCCCGCCAGAAAGAGGCTCGCAACGACAACCAACAGAAGATCGGCGACTATTTTGCCGCCTGCATGGACGAGACTGCGATCGAACAGGCCGGCGCCCACCCGCTGGCCGGTATGCTCGGCAGCATCAAGTCGCTGCGCAGCAAGAGCGCCCTGCCCGCCCTACTCAGTCAATTGCAGCTGATGAGCGGCGATCCCGGCTTCCTCTTCAGTTTCGGCTCCAACCAGGATTTCGGCGAATCGACACAGGTCATCGCCTTCGCTGACGCCGGTGGCTTAGGGTTGCCCGATCGCGACTACTATACCGACGGCGACGCGCACGCGCTGCAGCTGCGCACTCAGTATCGGCAGCACCTGGCCGGGGTGTTCAGGCTGCTGGGCGATGCCCCGGCGCTTGCGGCACACAACGCCGCGACCGTGCTGGGGCTGGAAACCCAGCTCGCGCAGGCCTCGCTCAAGCGCGTGGATCGGCGTGACCCCTACAAGCTGTTTCACAAGCTCGATCGGGCAGCTGTGCGGCAACTCATGCCGAATTTCGAGTGGGCGGATTTCCTGCGACCGCTGGGACTGGCTGACATCAAGGCCATCAACATCACCGAACCGAAGTTCTACGCCGCCGTGGACGCGATGATCGCCACTGAAAGTCTCGCCGATCTGAAAACGTACCTCCGCTGGCACGCTGCGCACAGCGCCGCGCCGTTCCTGTCCAAGGCCTTCGAAGACCAGCGCTTCGCCTACTTCGATCACACCCTGCGTGGCGTGCCGCTGCAGAAGCCGCGCTGGAAGCGCTGTGTCGCGCAGGTCGATGCCCTGCTTGGCGAAGCGCTCGGGCGCGAATTTGTCGCGCGCGCGTTTGGCCCTGAACTCAAGGCCGCAACGCTCAAGATGACCAACCAGATTGAGCAGGCCATGCGCCAGGATATCGAGCAGCTCGGCTGGATGAGCGATGACACCAAGCACCAGGCGCTGGCCAAGCTCGACACCATGGTGAACAAGATCGGCTATCCCGACCGCTGGCGCGACTACGGAGCCGTCGCGATCCGCAGTGATGACTATTTCGGCAACGTGCAGCGCGCCACCGTGTTCGAGGGCCGGCGCCAGCTCGCGAAGATTGGCAAGCCGCTCGATCGCAGCGAATGGGGCATGACGCCGCCGACCGTGAACGCGTATTACAACGGGCAGATGAACGACATCAATTTTCCCGCGGGCGTACTGCAGCCACCGCTCTATGATCCCAAACTGGATGACGCACCCAACTACGGCAACACCGGCGGCACCATCGGTCACGAGCTGACGCACGGCTTCGACGACGAGGGCCGCCAGTTCGACTCAGCGGGCAACCTCAAGGACTGGTGGGCACCGGCCGATGCCAAGAACTTCGAGGAGCGAACGCAGTGCATTGTCGACCAATATGCGAAGTACGTGGTGGTCGATGACATCCACATCAACAGCCGCCTGACACTCGGCGAGGATGTCGCGGACCTCGGCGGCCTGATTCTTGCGCATATGGCCTGGCAGGCGCAGACCGCCAACCAGACACTCGAGAACCGTGATGGTCTGACGCCCGAGCAGCGCTTGTTCGTCGGTTACGCGCAATGGGCCTGCGAGAACGATCGTCCCGAAAATCAGCGACTGCACGCCAAGACCGACCCGCACTCACCTGGCCGGTATCGTGTAAATGGCCTGATGGTCAACATGCCGGAGTTCGAACGCGCCTTCGCCTGCAAGGCCGCGCAGCCGATGGTCAGCGCGAATCGCTGCCGGGTGTGGTAGTCGGCTTCGCCACTCTGAGCAGGAAGTATTCTGACTCCGGCTGTGCACCACCTGACTGTGCCGCTGCCGTCACCTTGAGCTGGTAGGCGCCCTCGGTCAGCAGGCTGGAATCGGCGTACAGCGTAATAAAGGTGTCGCCGCCCGCCCCGACGGCAGCACTGGTCGCCAGTGGCCGGCTGGCGGCAGTGCCGTCGGCCTGCACCCGGAACAGCTCAACCCGGTAGCCCGTCGCACCCGGCGGTATATCCGGCAGGACGCGCAGTTCGAGTGCCTGGTTTGCCGGCGCTGGCGGAAGCCGTACCTCGGCATTCGCGGCGCGCGTGCGCACCAGGGTGTAGTGACCAACCACCAACCGTGACGCCGTGCTGTGTGACTGCAGAGCGCCCAGCGTAGCGTACAGCGTGTCGGTGCGTGGCAGCGTATTGCGCCACAGCAGCCCACCGATCACCGCGAGCGCCAGCGATGCGGCCAGAGCCACAACGCCAGGACTACGCAGCCGCGCCAGCGGCGAGGCGGTCTCCGGTGCGTGAATCAGCTCATCGAGCTGCCCCTGCTCGCGCAGCTTCGCCAGCCCCACCTTGAGGCGCGCCGTGGCCTCGAGCTCCCGCAGCGCCTCAGGATGCACGAGCAGTATGGCTTCGTATGCGGCCTGCTCCTCGTCCGACAGTTGCCCGGCCAGGTAGCGACCCGCCGCGGTGGGATCCTGAACTTGGAAATTGCTTTCCGTCACGAGTATTCCGTTGCCTGATGCTCTACTTGATATCTGTCTTGAAGTGGCGGCTTCTCGCGCAACTCAGGCCAGCACCAGCGAAAAAAGGTCAGTACGTCGCAATCCGCTGGCTTCCAGCAGCTCGCGCAGCCGCGCCCTGGCGCGGTGCAACACTTTGTCAAATTGATCAGCCGCGAGGCCCAGCTCGCTGCAGATGACATCCTTGCGCTCTTCGTCCAGGTAGAAGCGTTTGAGTATGACGCGATCACGCGTGTTGCCCAACCGCTGCAGCAGACCACGCACGCGTTGTGCCATGCCCGTCTCGACCAGCTCGTCCATCGACGCCACGTTGCCCTGGGTTCGTTCGAGGACCTCGCTGTCGGCGCGCCGCTCGGGCCGCTCGGCAATGCTGCGGCGGTGATTGCGCAGCAGATTGAGCGCCACCTGAAAGACGTAGCCACAGATCAGCTCCGGTCGCTCGATCTGGCCCGCACGCCATTTCTCGAGTGTGGTGCAGATGGCGTCGTTGAGCAGGTCAGCCGCCAGCGCCGGGTCGCGCGCGTGGCGCACCAGCAGGCGGCGCAGGCCCGGGTAGTCGCGGACGATGAGCGCCTCAATCGATTTGTCATCGATCAACGCGCCTTGATGCAAAACCTCCGGGCTCACTCCGTTCCACCTCGCCATGGCCGGCCTGGTGGCACGCAGTGTAGCGCGGCCTCAGGGCGCCTTCACCGTGAAACTGTCAGACAGCCGAAACAAGTGGCTGTTGCTGCATTGGATGCGAATCTGCACTGCAAGGTCCGCGGCCACGTCGGGCAGGCGGATATTACTGGATTGCAGTTCGATGTTTACCGACGGCGCACTCGCCAGGGGCGCCCTGGACGGCGCGGCCAGATCATCCGTCGAGTCGCCGCCAATCACGTCAATGTCCACGGTTGGACACAGCGGCAAGTCCGCCTGCGAGTAATTTGCAGACGCGGGCACGCGCCGCCGCCACGAGACCGTCACGCTGCTGCCGCTGGCGTAGCTGTTATCGGCCGAGACGGGCGCAATCATGATCCCATTGCTTTGCGTGCCATCCAAGCCGGTGATCTGCCCGACGATCGGTGGAGCGGTGGCGGCGTCCACATCCAGCAAGCCATTGCTGCGCGCCGCTCCGCAGAGTGACGGATACGGAGGGGACTCATCGATCGTGTTGCGCACATCTAGATCATCATGGTACGGGCAGGTGCTCTCGTACTTGCTCTTGTCAGCCGCGGTACCCACGACACACATGTCCTGCGCCGATCGTAGGATGGTCTCCTTAACCTCCCGGTAGCCCCACGAATCCGGAGCCAGATATTGCACCAGGGCCGCGGCCCCGGACACGAACGGCGTCGCCGCCGAGGTGCCGCCACTGCGTTTCGTGCCATCGGCGAACGCCGGCAACACTGTGCTCAGGATGTCCTTGGATGGGGCGGCAATATCCACCACGCTGCGGCCATAAGGGTACACCAGGCAACGGTCCTGGTTGGACCCAGTAACCACCAGGACATTCGCCAATCCCAGACTTGAGGGATAGGACGCATTCGCGCCCGGCCCCAGACGCGAGATGCCAATGTTGTCCGGGGCGGCGACGACCAGCAGCACCTTCTGGAAATAAGTGGCTACCCATCTGAGGTAATAGTCGAGTGCCTGCGAATACTGCATTTGGTAGCTGCTGAGGTTGATTGTCCACGCTCCGCCGGCGGTGTCGGCTTTGCTGCGGATCCTCGCCATCTCATCCGGATTCGCCGGCTGCGTCGTAAAGGGCTCGAAGTTGGCGTCAGGCGGATCCACCGCATCGTAGGGATCGATCACGTAGTCGATGGCACTTATCAAGTTGTCTGTGCATCCGGTTGGCACGGCCGGTGCCACCGGCGCAGTGCCCTGCGGAGCGCTCGTGTCCGTTGTATCGGTATTGTCCGAGCCGGTGTTATCGCCGGCGAAGATCTTGGCGGTCAGCAACTGAGCCGTGCCTCTGAGCATTACACTCTTGACGGCGTAGGGATTGTCGCTTTCCGCAGCGACGATTCCTGCCACGTGAGAGCCGTGTGACCATTCGTCTTCTGGCGGCGTGTTCTCAGGCACTCCGTCTATAAAAGTCGCGCCAAATGGCTGGTCATCCACGTTGGCCGGCAGTCCCGCCTGGCGTGCCGGATCCGGATGCCAGAGTTCATGGATGAGATCCGGATGCTGCGCGTAGATGCCGCTATCGATCACGGCCACTATCGTTTTGTTGCGACCCTGGGAAACGCGGATCCGAGGCCAAGCGACATTGGCCCTGACGCTCTGCAGCCCCCATTGGCCGGCGCCATCCACGCCGTAATCTGGATCCATTACGTCGCCACCGGTCGCCGCTCGCAGTGGCCGGCTGGCCTCCACATACTTGTAGCGAAACCCACCATGGGTCAGTCCCTGGCGCAATCCCTCGAGCACACTGGGCGTGGCCCTGGATTTACCAAGACTCAATACATAGGTGTCGGGCAATGCCTTCAGTGGCGCAACTCCAACTACTCCGGTCAGCCTGGCGGCCCTCAGGCGCTCGGCAACCAACTGTCCATACTCCGGCCACTTCCCCGGCGACGCTTTGGCCGGTGGGGTTGCCGGCAGCCTAAGTTCGGCTGCCGCCAGCCGCCTGACCCGATAGTCCACGCTATACAACGCTGGAGGATCCGCACCGCGCAGCCAATTCCCGTCACTATCGGAGTTGGATCCCCACCAAGGCAGAGAGGCGTGGGGCGGGCCTGCCACGGGCTGGATCTGCACGATGGCCTTGGTGCAGGCCGCGATGGTATCGACCGTCGCGGGGCCTACCGTTGCCGTAGCTCCTCGGTCCGTAACGCACCCCGACACAAATGCCACCGTGCACAGTGCCAGCAGACGCGGATCGCAGCCTTGCCAGCAGTTGGCAACCCCATTCGTCCCTCGTCCACCGCTGTTTGCCGCAGCCCTCGCGTCGCCCATGATGTACGCCCTCCGGACCGGAATGATCGCTATAGTTGCCACCCGTTACTTTTGCCGGCCGATGCCGCCGCCGTCGGGTGCCGCAACGGAGCCCGTCGAATACACAGGCCTGAGCCGCACGTACAGGAAATCGCCGCCATCGGTCAAGACGTTTGAAAATCGAACCAGCTTGAGCTTGTGAGTCGTGGTCTGAAAAGTGACCATAGTCTGCAGACACTGATACTGGGTTCCCGCGGCGTCGGCAATCGCTTTCACCGCATCGCCAGTGTCGTCCCAGCTCTGCTCATTGCCCGGATATTCGGTGAGCGCCTGGCGCACTGGTGCCGGGGTGGGCGGCGGTGCGGCGCCCCGTTCGTCGAATACGCACTGGTACCAGAAATTCTTCATGGTGCGCGTTGCCGACGGCACATATTTCACGCGCCATCGGGTCTGATCGTCGTCGTCGAAGGATTCCAGTTCGAACTCATTGGTTGGACCGGGTTTGACCAGCAAGCCGACCAGGTTGTCGTCATATAGTACCCACGAATTATCGTCCCAGTTGCTCATGTTCCACTCCTCACCGTTTGTTGCACTTTGCTCATGGCCCTGACGCTAACGGCAAATGCCCCCCAGATCGCCGGGTCCGAATTCGACTTGCCTATTAAGGTGCGCATGGCACCGCTCAACGCAGCCATAACCGGCTGTCCGCCATTGACCAGGCGCGCATAGAATTCCGACATCAGCTGTGCGCTGAACTGATCGGGCACCGGCCAGAGCGACGCCACGACTGACTGGGCGCCGCGCGCTAGAATTACGTAGCGCAGCCCCACCAGTCCTTCACCGGCGATGTTCCGGCCCAGCGCGGTATCGCAAGCACTGAGCGCGACGACCTCTGCGGCCAGGGTTGCCGTAACGAAGTCGGCCGCCAGGACGCGGCCCTCAATGGTTCGGCCTTGGCGATCGCGGGTGCTCAGCACCAATGACGATAATTGCGGAATCTCGGTGTCGACAAAGCCATGCGCCGCGACGTGAATGTAGCGGTATCGGTTTAGGGGTCGGGCCAGAAAGTTTTCGCGCGTCGCCGAGAAGCCTTCCAGCCGATCAACCTGACTTGCGGGCCAGAGCGCGGCGATAGCCTGGGCTTCGGCCGCCGTCGCCGGCAGGCGCTGGTACACGCCCGGGTCACCCATGCCCCTGAGTTGAACAGCCCTCGCCAGCACCGGTGCTGCCTCGGCATGGACGCCGGCATTCGCTCTGAGCCGTTCGTCCGTGGACTGATAGACAGGGTCGGCGACCAGCAACACCTGCTTACCGACGCCGGATCGTGCGCCCGGGGGTCCAGCATGCAGCAGCATGGTGATCGAGGGCGTCACCCCGACATCGTGATCCTCGACCAGGAATTTCATGGCCGCGCCCTTACGCTGTCCCAAGGCCGCAAAAGACGTGTAGTGCAGCGCTCCGTCCGGAGCGAATATCAACTGCCTGCGCCCCGCGATGAGATGGGCGAGCGGCTTGACGGCCAGAGTGTAGAGTCGCTCACTCGATGCCAGCCGGTCAGCTTCGGGCACAGAGTTCATGCCGCGCAGTGAATCGTGGAAGGCCCTGGCCGCCCCAGCGATGTCCGCGCTGCTACCTAAATCGATCAGGGTGACGCCCGCGCGCCTCACTACCCAGGCCAGGGCTCGCTCGGCGCCTAGCCAGTATTCCACTACCGCCGCATCATTCGGCAAGGCGTTTGCCGTCACGCTTAGCGCGCCGCCACGGCCTTTCGGGGAAGCGTCGCCGGCGCCCGCCGAGCCGATGCGCGCATCGATTTCATTCAGTGTCCGACGACTGGTGGCGATCTCGGCACGCAAACTCGTCGCCAGCGAGTCGGCGACCCCTCCTCTATCAATGCGCATCTCCAGCTGATTGCGCTTGGTGGCGAGGTCCTGCAGCACACTTCGCCGTTGCTGCAGGAGTTCACCTGGTACACCCGGCAGTCTTGCATCCAGACTCTCAAAGTCGGCGAGGGCGCGGGCGCGGGCCTGCTCGGCCGTGGCCAGCGCCGCCGCGGCGAGCGCCTTGCGTTCAGCGTCAGTGGCACCGCCGGCTGAAAAAAATCGCGCCGCCAGCATTGATATCCTAAGATCGAAGGCCGGCCTCAGCGGCTGCAGCAAAGCTGCGCGCAGTTCCGGATTGGCGCTTTGCAGTCGAATCTCCTCACTGAGCGCCAGCGCGCGGTCGACGGATTGCAGTGCGTCGGCGACCGCGCCGCTCTCGCGCTGCGCGTGTGCCAACGCCAGCCACGCCGAGTACTCATCGGCTGACAGGTCGTTTTTTTTGAACACCGCGGCGGCTTCCCGCAAGTCGCGCGCTGCGCCGGAACTCTCGCCCATGGCCCCTTCCAGGCGTCCGCGCTCCAGCAGCGCGAGCGCATGTCCCACGGTATCGTAGCCGGGCTCGCGCAGCACCTGCTCAAGGAGCCCGCTCGCTTCCGACCGCTGCCCCTGCGCTTCCAGATCTTTGACGATCTGGATGGTAATGCGCGCCCTGGTGGATGCCGACGCCTCCAGCGACAGCGCCTCCCTGTGCATGGCCAGGGCGTTCGCGAACTCGCCTCGGTCTCGCAGGATGTCGGCAATGTTGCGCAGCGTGATCACTCGCCCACGACTATCGAAAGCTGCAGTCCGGATGAGCAGCGCCTGCCGATAGTAGTCCAGGGCTTGATCTTGATCGCCCGTCAGGTCGAATACGCTGCCGATGCCCTGCAGTCCGTAGGATTCCCTCAAGCTATCCCTGAGCGTACGGGCGAGTTTGAGCGCTCGGCCAAAGAGGCTCAAAGCGGCGTCGAAATGACCCAGTTCCATCTCGGCCAGGGCTTTGTTATTCAGGGCGTCGGCATAGATCTTTGGTGAGGTATCGGCGGAAATGAACCCGAGCAGCTGGTCGTAGTGCTGGCTCGATTCGGCCGTTCTCCCGAGCTCGTACTCGGCCAGGGCAATATTGCTCAGTACCTGCGCCTGCTTGGGCTGCTCATGCAATCGTTCGTACAGGGGCAATACGCGCCGATAGGTCTGGATGGCCTGGTCGTTGCGATCCTCCATGTAAAGGGCCAGGCCGATGTTGTTGGTGGTCAGCGCCTGATCGTACACCTCCCCGCGATCGCGATGAAAACTGGCCAGCGCCGCCAGTTGCGCGCGCGCCTGCGCCAGCGCCTTCGACGATGGGCGCTCGGCTGCCGCCAGCGTCGGCTCCGCCGGCAAGGACATGGCCATTTCCATGAGTGCCGCGGCACTCATCGCCTGGGCGCGCGCGTTGCCATAGTCGTCTTTCACCGTGGCATAACTCGTCGCCGCGGCGTCGGCCCATTTCTTCGCGCGCTCCCACTCCGAGAGATCCTGGTACAGGGCAGCGGCGGCCGCGTGCTGCGACTGTGCCAGCAGGAGCGCTGGCGGACTCGCTGCGAGTCGCGCCGCAACCGCCTGGTATCCGTCCGCTGCCGCCTTGAATTGCGTAGCTGCATCCTGGGCGCTGTTAGCGCCAGAGATAGATGCGGCACCGGTCTGCCCGCTCGCAACCAGAGCGTCGGCATAGGCCGCATCGGCGAGCGCCAGTTGTCGGTGCAACGCCAGGCATAAATCACTGGCCAGCGCGACCGGAACACTCACGATTCTTATTAGCGCAGTGGCGCGCGTGGCGGGCCCGTCCTTGCCGATGAGCGCAACGTGGAAGTCACCGGCCGCGGAGGTCGTGAATGCCACACGCTGTATGCCGGAGCGGCGGATCGGGCTGTCGGCTCGGCCAATCAGCTGGGCCCCACTGACTTCGAGCAACAGGTCACCACCTCGCTCCGCGGCAACAACGATCACTGACATGTGCGCAGGAAGTCGCATGACCTGCTGCACACGCTCACCACCATTCACGGCCAACGAGCGCTCCAGCTCGGCGTGCCGCTCAGCCAGCAGCGGGTCGCAACTGGCGGCTTTGACCGGAGAAATGCACAGCGTTGCCAGCACGCCGCTCGCGAAAGCAGTCAATACGGAATGACTTAAACGTGCGCTGAAGAGAGAAATCATGCGCCGTCCGTTTGTTATTGCCCGGCGATCTTACATCTACAGGGGGTGCTGCGGTACTGGCATGAGAGCAGCGGCAACGACAGGTCTGAGGAAGGGTCCCGCCGCGGGGCGCGATCGCATGGCGCAGCGGGACCCAGGCTCCAAATCGGTTCAGGCCACATGTCGGCGGCCTTCGAGCCAGTACGCGCCAGCAAACAGCATGGCGCCGCATATGAGTGCGATTGCGGCCAGTGCACCCCGAGCCGCACAGGTGGGAAGACCTCGCAATAGGGAAACCCAGTCGGCGTTCGTGGGGTACATTTTTGTGTTCCAGTGTGGTGCGCGAGCACTCAGGCCGGGCCATCGGCAGTAGTTGCAGCCGGCAAGACCGGGACACCCACGAGATCTGAACCAACGATCGTAGTGTTTGGAATTGCCGCCCAATAGCCAACTGCCAGGCCAATACCCGCGGTGGCGACAGTGGCCAGCACTGCACTGACCAGCCTGCTGAGCGCCTTGCCGATGGCATTCGTGTTCATGAGGGCCTCCTGGATTCAAAGTCCGGCGTCTTGCCGGTGGTTGTCGCGGGCTGCCAAAATTCAGACCCTGTATTGCTCTGTAGCCAGCAGCGGCTTTCTCGCACCTGGCAACTCTTGTCGGCAAAAAAAGGCGATGGTCGTTGCTGACCATCGCCACTTGAGTGACAAACATCGCGTTGTCGTTTGGCGGTAGAGCTAGCGGCTGACCTGGGCGAGCCTGATATCGTGCACCGTCAGGGCAGCCAGCTTCTGGGGGTCGCTGACATGAACGGTAAGGCGGGTAATTTTGGCTGCGCTAGTCACGGTGCAGTAGGCAGAGGCCAGTTTTTCATGGGTCCTGGCCAGTGTGGCTGTCATCTCCACACTCATCTGCTGGCCGTAGACGTTGTTGGCGAAGATCTGCGCGCCACTAGACTGATCGACAATGCGAACGTGCGCTGTGGTGTCGGGCAGTATCTTCTTGATGAACGCATCGAAACAGGCGCCCGCAGCCTTGTCTTCGGCGCTTGCGCCGGGCGACTGCGAGTTGCCGGAAATGACGATGTCGTTGGCCAGAGCGCCCGTGGATGTGGCGATCAGGGCTGCGGCAACCGCCGTAGTAACAAAGGTGGATTTCATGGCAATGTCCTCAGGTAGATTTGTGGTTGAGTTGCCAATTCCAGCAACCCAATACGAATCTGTGGACGAGAGCCTATTTCTCGCACTCCGGGAGATCTGCGGTGCCCAACGGCCGGTATACCAGCGCGAAGCGCGCCTGGGCAGCAATGCCGTGGTCGCCCGGTGCGTACTGCAGCAGCCAGTCGCCCGCCCGCCCCTGCAGCCAGTCGCCGCCAGCACGGCGTTCGCAACGAAAGGGTTCCGCCATCTGCCGGGCCAGCACCGGGCGTGGTCGGTTGCGGTACTTGCCAGGCGCGCCGGGTAGCAGCGGCGCCAGTGGATCATAGCCCGCGTCGAATCGATCGCGCGTCACGCACCAGCGATCACCATCAGTGCCGGTCAGCAGTGCATCGCCAGCCTGGTAACTGTTGAAACCCACCTGCGAAGTGAGCCGTCCCGGCTGCGCGGCGAACTCAACCGTCACGATTTCCTGCTTTATGTAGGCCTGCGCCGCGGAATCGGTGCGCAGATCAACCGCGCGCAGTTCAAGCACCGGCGTACTCCATGGATGGAGCGGGTGATGGGAATCGAACCCACGTTAGTAGCTTGGGAAGCTACAGTTCTACCATTGAACTACACCCGCTGGGCGCAGTCATTTTATTCGGCTTCATGACCAATCAGCAACTGAGCGCGTGGCAGAGCGTCGGCCTCATGGCGCCGCGCTGTCGCGCAAGTGCTGCTGGCCGGCCGCCGCAGTCCAGACGCACGGGCACCGCTAGCGGTGCCCCTGCCCCGAGCGACAAACAAGAATTGGGTGACGAGTCCGGTGCGCACTTGCACTCGCATGGCCAAAGGGCGCGGTACTTTGCACCAGCGCGTGGCGGCCGACGGGCCCGCAGCTGGCACGCGCCTTGCTCCGCCATTGTGGTGCACAAGCCGTGCCGTGTCGATGACCCCTATGAACGCAGCACCGCTCAAATTCCTGAAAACCTTCCAGATCGCAGCGCGCCGCGGCAGTTTCACCGCCGCGGCGGGCGAGTTGTGCGTGACCGCCTCGGCGGTCAGCCACCAGATCCGGCAGCTCGAGCAGCAGCTGGGCGTGAGCCTGTTCGAGCGCCGTCCGCACTCGCTGACACTCAGCGAGGCCGGCGCCTGGTACCTGACACAACTCGATGACGTGTTCGGTTTGCTGAATTCGGCGACTGCACAGCTGCGCGCGCGCTACGCCAAGGTTGTGTTGCGGCTGCAGGTGCCGCCCTTCTTTGCACAGGAACTGCTGTTGCCGCGGCTCGCGCAGTTCAGCGCTGCGCATCCCGACACGGATATCCGCATTGCCACGCGCATTGCGCCCGAGGAAGTGCATCCCGACGATGCCGACGTCTCGGTAGTGATCGGCAAGGGACAATGGCCCGGCCTGCAGGTGCAGCGCCTGTTTGCGCAGACCTTCGTACCGGTATGCTCGCCCGAACTGCTGGAGTCGTCGGGAGTCAGGGAAGTCGCGCAGCTCGCCGGCGAATCACTGATCGTGCACACCAGGCGCCACGATCTGTGGGAGCGCTGGGCGGCGAGCGTCGGCCTGCAGGCGCTCCAGCCACGCCAGGAAGTACGCTTCGATACGATGTCCGCCGTCGTGGACGCGGCCGAGCGCGGCCTGGGCTTCGCACTGGTGTCGGCACCGCTCACCCGGGGCCGCTTTGCGCAGGGCGCATTGCGGCGGGTATTCGACCAGGAGATCACCACCGGCGAGAGCTATTTCGTTTTGCTGCGCGCTGCGGATGCCGAACGCCCGAGCGTGCGCGCACTCAGCGACTGGCTGGTGGAGGAGTTCCGTTCGGGTGTCGCGGACCCGCAGAGCACATGAGTGGCATTTGCGGTACCACGAGAAAGCATCGTTTGCCGGGCGCGGCGCGCGCCAGTAGTTTCAAGCGCGAGTACCCCCTACTCGCAATGGAGCTGACACCATGAAAAGTAAACTCGCGGCCGTGAGCGTGGCCGGGACACTCGCGGCAACGCCGCCGGCCGTCCTGGCGGCCGGCACAGCACCTCTCAAGGTCGATGCCTGCGTCAAGGCCTTTGTCGCCACGCTGGGCGAACGGTATGCGTCGGAAACCAAACTGCGCGAGACCAAGTATCCCGAGGAGGACATCTCCGCCTTTGGCGTAACCGAGCTCAAGCTTACGGCCAGAAATCCGCGTGCCGGCCAGAAGTTCGTGGCCGAGGCCAGCTGCACGGTCAACGCGAGCGGCCAGGTGATCGCGCTGCAAACGCAGCGCTATGCTGCACTCTAGTCGCTGACGGACCCGGGCACTGACGGAACGGGCGGGCCGCGCGCAGTGGACGGTGCGCGGCCCGCCTAAAGCGTGACCGCGCTGATCAATGTGGTCGCCAGCAGCATGAAGCCGCCGCAGACCAGATACACCAGCAGCAATACCTTGAACTTGGCCAGCGTCAGCCACCAGCGCTGGGCGTAGAAAACCTTCATCGATCGGTAAAGGTAGCGAACGAAATAACCGCCCATCACCACGCCCAGCAGACTCTGCCAGGCGGTGGATTTCGACCAGTGCACCGCCATCAGGTACGCCGACATCCATAGAAATACGAAGGCATGGTTGTGCAGCAACAGCAGCAGGTGTTCGAGGTAGTAGCGCCGCGGCCGCCAGTAGACCAGTTTCATGAACAGCGCCATCAGCGGCAGAAACACGAACATCGCGCGTCCGAGATTGTGCACCACGCTCTGCCCCAGCTCGCCGCCGCCCTCGGTCTTGAGCTTCTGGCAGGCGACGACCAGGCGCGGCTTTAACCACTGTGCGCCGGGCAGATCGGTCCTGACGTGCTGACAATTGATCTTGTCGGCATCGCTGGCCACGATGTGCACGGTCTGCGTCTTTTCGCCCAGCCAGCCCGCCAGCAGCAGGAATATCACACTCAGCACAATATAGAGCCGGAACGGCTGCAGGTAGCGCGCGCGACGGCCGGCGAAATACTCGCGGCTGAGAAAGCCCGGCTTCGTCAGCAAAGGCCGCAGCGTGTTCCACACGCGCGAGTCGGCATGCGTGATCACTTCCGTGGCCTCACGCGCGAAATGCCACACCGAATGAATTTGGGTATCGAGCCGCTGGCCGCAATGAGCGCAGTATTTGTCAGTGCCGGGCGTCCGGCAATTGGCGCAGACCTGCAGGCCAGGCTGAGTCAACGCGTTGGCATCGGTTTCATTCATGGCTGGTTGCCGCCATCATAGTGGTTGCATGTCAGCGCGAGTAGCGTTGCCGCCGCGCCCGGCTGACTGTACAACAGGCAGCGGCTGCCGCCCCTGACAACTACGAACGCCAGAGCCTGGAGCTGTATCGCAAACCGAGGCCGGCCAATCGCGCTGATGGCGCATCCGGATGTGGTGATCGCGAAGCGCGAGGACTGGGTACGCGACCCCTTCACACCGGTCGAGGAGAACGGCTATTTCTTCGGCCGCGGCACGCTGGACCTGGCCCGCAACCACCGCGCACCGATCGATGCCGGCGCCACATCGCAAATAGTCACTGCTGTCAGGCCACCATACTGGGCGCTTCGGTGTAGGCGGCCACGAAGGCTGGAATCTCGGCTGCCGGTAGTGCCGGGGCGAACAGGAATCCCTGCAATGCGTCGCAGCCGGCCGCCTCCAGGAATTCGAGCTGCGCCCTCTCTTCCACGCCTTCGGCGATCACCAGCTTACCGGTGGCGGCGCCCATGCCGATCACCGCACGCACCAGCGATTGCACCGACTCGTTGACCCCTAAGCCCGCCACGCAGGAACGGTCGATCTTCAGCGCCGTCACCGGCAGCTCGCGCACGGCGCTCAACGAGGAATTGCCGTCGCCAAAATCATCGAGCGCCAGGCGCACGCCGCGCTGCGCCAGCTCGCGCAGCAGCGCCACGGCCTGCGGGCCCTCGCGCAGCATGTCCTCGGTGATTTCCAGCTGCAGCTGTGCGGGTTGCATGTTGCTACGCTGCAAACAGGCCAGTACTGTGGCCAGCAGGCCAGAGTGCCGTAGCTGGCGCGCCGAGATGTTCACCGCCATGTAATCGAGCGTCAGACCGCTGCGCCGCCAGCTGTCGAACTGCGCGCAGGCGGTACGTAGCACCCAGTCGCCGAGATCGACGATCAGGCCGCTGTCCTCGGCCACCGGAATGAACTCGGCCGCGGTGCGGCTGATGCCGTCGCTCCCATTAGGCCAGCGCACCAGCGCCTCGACGGCGCTGACGTGACGTGAATGCGCGGCGACAATCGGCTGATAGGCGAGCGCAAATTCCTCGCGCTGCAATGCGCGCTGCATGCCGGTCTCCAGCGGCGAGGGCGTTCGCGCGTCGGCCTCTAGCAACGGTGCGGTGAGCGTCAGGCTGGCACGGCCAGCCAGCGCTAACCCTAAGCGCTCGGCAATTTCATTGGCGCCGAATCCGGCATCTTCCTGAGCATGGGCATCGACGCGATAGCCGACGCACAGGAAACCGCGCACCTGCTCGCGAAATTCCAGCGGACAGAGTCGAAAGGCCTGTGCACCCGAGGCGGTCAGCGGCGAGAGGAACTCCTCCGAGTTGACGCCGATGGCGCTGATCTCGAGCCCCGGCGCCTGCGCGCTGGCAGCTTGCAGCTGCTTGGCATCGATGGCGATGACCCGCGGCGCCACCACCGGTTCGTGCGCCTCGAGCAGGAAATCGAAGCAGCGGGCACGATTGCGATCCAGCTCATCGAGCATCACCACGGATACCGCACGGCATTGCAGTACCTCGGCGATCAACGGCAGCACGCCGCGCAGCGTTTCATCGACGGCGCCTACCGACAGCAGCCAGCGATCCATCTCCAGTAGTGATTCCAGCTTGGCGAACTGCCGCCGCAGGCGCGCGGCGGCATCGGCGTAGACCTGTCCCAGCCGCCAGGCCCTGGCATCGTCGAATTCCTGCAGCGCATTGCCGGGGACTTGCGCGAACTCGCGCCGCCCGAGCCGGCGCGTGGCCGCCACCAGGCCATCGAGCTGCCGCGCGTGACGGCGCCGCAGATTTACGGCGCCCGCACCGGCCAGCGTCACGGTAATACTGGCGACCGCGGCGTACAGCAGCTGATTGTCGCGCGGACCATCGGCGAGCAGCAGCGCTCCGGCGAGCGCCAGGACCGGCAGTGCCGCGGCCAGCACCAGCGCCCAGCAACGGGCACCTGAGCGATTCTTCAGCACCGGCATACCTGATATCTCCATGTCGCGCCTCGCCACCCGCACCCTGCGGGTAATGTCACATGCAGGCGGATTTTGTCGCCTTGCGGCGACTTTGGTCATGGCGTGGTTCAGGGTTTTTACCGGTGGCGGCCGGTGTCGTCGGAAATCGGGAACTGCGTCACAGCAGCGCCGGGCGCCGCCAGACGCTACCATGGCCCCGTTACGACCGGAATTTCCACAAGGGGGCACTCATGAACTGGGTAAATATCGTCGGCCTGCTGGCACTGATACAGATGCTGGTATTTGGCTATATGGTGGGCCACGCGCGCGCCAAATATGGTGTCAAGGCGCCGGCCATGAGCGGGCATCCGATCTTCGAGGCCTGGTTTCGCGTGCAAGCCAATTCGGTGGAAATGGCGATTGTGTTTCTGCCGGCGCTGTGGCTGGCCGCCAGGTACTGGCGTCCGTATTACGCGGCGCTGGTCGGCGTGGTGTACCTGGTCGGGCGCATCATCTATGCGCAAGGATATGTTAAAGATCCCGGCAAGCGCGGCACCGGCTTCACCATTTCATTTGTCGCCGTCGCAGTACTGATCATCGCGGCGCTGATCGGCGCGGTGCGCGAACTTCTTGCGTCGGGCGCTTGAAAGTAATTCCTTAAGATGCGCTTAATCACCCTGCACTAGGCTCCATGGAATCTTAAGGTGGCGGTGCAGGTGGGGACATGCGGGTGTTACTCGTAGAGGACGACGCGCAGCTCGGCAAAGCCGTGCAAACCGGCCTGCAGCAGCAGGGGCATGCTGTTGACTGGGTGCGCGACGGCGTGGCCGGAGAAAGTGCGGCGCTCTCGGGCGAATACGGCGCGATCCTGCTCGATCTCGGACTGCCGCGGCAGGGCGGCATGTCGCTGCTGCAGAAGCTGCGCGCCGCCGGCAACCAGCAGCCGGTGTTGATCATCACCTCGCGCGATGAAGTGCCCGAACGCATCCTGGGCCTGGATGCCGGCGCCGACGATTTCCTGGTCAAGCCCTTCGATCTGCAGGAGCTGGGCGCGCGCCTGCGCGCGGCGTCGCGCCGCGCCGTGGGCCGGGCGCAGACCGTCATCAGCCACGGTACGCTGGTGGTCGACCCCGCGGCACGCCACGTGGTGAAGTCGGGAGTCGATGTGCAGCTGACGGCCCGCGAGTTCGCGCTCCTTCTGCAGCTGCTGGAAAACCGCGGCCGCGTGCAGAGCCGCACGCAGCTGCAGGATGCCCTGTACAGCTGGAGCAATGACATCGAGAGCAATGCCGTCGAAGTGCACGTCCATCACCTGCGCCGCAAGCTGGGGCGCGAGTTGATCCGCACCGTGCACGGCCAGGGCTATACGATCGACGAACTGGAGTCGTTCGACCCGGCGCATGCCACCGGCTGAGATTAAATCGCGCTGGTCGCTGCGCGGGCGCCTGCTGGCCCTGCTGATTTTATTGATGTGCCTGCTGATGGCCGCGGGCGCCGCCGCCACTTATTTCGAGGCGCGCGCCACCAGCCAGCGCATGTACGACGAATCGATGCGCCAGACCGGCGAGCTGCTGCTGCAGCTGGCGCAGCACGAGCTGGAGGAACACGGCCCGACGCTCGGCGAAGCACTGCTGCGCGCCGAGACACTCCCCGGACCCTTTGCCTTCCGCTACCAGGTCTGGACCGAGGACCTGCGCTCCTCGTATCGCACCGCCAATGCGCCCCGCACACCGATGATGCCGCTGAATTACACCGGCTTCGGCTGGACCGTGATCGATGGCCAGAGCTGGCGCAGCTACTCGCTGTGGAACCAGGACCACAGCCTGCAGCTGCAGATCGCCGAACCGCTGGAAAGCCATCGCGGGCTGCCGGGCGAGTTTTTCTGGCGACTGGTGTCGACGCTGGCCGTGCTGCTGGCCGCGGGCGGCGCGCTGATCTGGTGGATCATCGCCCACAGCTTCCGCACCGTGCGCACCTCCGCGCAGCTGGTGGCGGCGCGCTCCGCGAGTGACCTGCGGCCCATCGACGCACAGCACGTGCCGCAGGAGGTGGCACCGCTTCTGGAGGCGCTGAATCGGCTGCTCGAGCGCATGCGCGAGGCGCTCGACCTGGAGCGCCACTTCACGGCCGATGCGGCGCACGAACTGCGCACGCCGCTGGCGGCGATCCGCGCGAATGCCCAGGTGATGCAGGGGGCACGCAGTCCCGAGGAGTTTGCCAGTGCTTCGGGCGATCTGCTCACCAGCGTCGATCGCAGCGGGCGCCTGATCGAGCAGCTGCTGGCGATGGCGCGGCTGGATTCCGGCACCGACAACAAGGGTCGCTTCACGCAGGTCGACCTGGCGACACTGGTGTGCGCGCAGGTCGAGGAGCAGCAGCCGTTCGCCGCGCGGCGGCAGATCCAGCTGGCATCGAGCGCCGCCACGGCCGTGGTGCAGGGCGATCGCGACCTGCTGGGCATTCTGCTGCGCAACCTGATCGACAACGCGATCCGCTATTCGCCGCCGCACACCAGGGTCAGCGTCGAATGCCTCCAGCATCAGCGCTTTGTCGAACTGCGCGTGAGCGACGCGGGGGTGGGGGTAGCACCGACCGAACGCGCGCGCATCTTCGAGCGCTTCTACCGCGTGAGCGGCAGCCAGGACTATGGCAGCGGCTTAGGGTTGTCGATCGTGCAGCGCGTCGCCGAGTTGCACGGCGCGCACCTCGAGGTCGGCAGCGGACCTGAGGATCGCGGCCTGTGCATCACGTTGCGATTCCCCGGTGTCGCGCCCGCTGGCCTAAGCGCTGACTGACTTTACCGCTGCCTGCAAAACCCCGACCATGGGCGCATGAACGAGGCGCCACCCCCGCACTTTCGTACCGTACGCTCCTTCGTACGACGGAGCGGGCGCGTCACTGCGGCGCAGCAACGGGCACTGGCCGAGCGCTGGCCGGGGTTCGGCGTGGATTTCAGCCCGCAACCGCTTGATCTTGATGCGCTGTTCCGGCGCCGTGCGCCGCGCACGATGGAAATCGGCTTTGGCAACGGTGAGCATCTGCTGGCGCGCGCCGTGGCGGAACCGCAACGCGACTTCCTTGGCGTGGAGGTGCACCGCGCTGGCGTCGGACAGCTGCTGAACGGCGCCGCCGCGGCGCAGCTCGGCAATCTGCGTGTCGCCAATCACGATGCGATCGAGGTGCTGCAGCTGCAGATCGAACCACAGGCACTCGATGAAGTGCAGATCCTGTTTCCCGATCCCTGGCCGAAGGCGCGGCATCACAAGCGCAGATTGCTGCAGCCCGCGTTCGTCGAGCTGCTGGCTACGCGCCTGGCGGCGGGTGGCCGTCTGTTGCTTGCCACCGACTGGTTGCCGTATGCCGAGCAGATGCAGGAGGTGCTAGGTGCCTGCGCGCACTTCGAACGGCACGAACAGGGCACAGCGTCGGCGCACAGCGACGCACCGCAACGCGCGCCGACGCGCTTCGAGCGCCGCGGCCTGCGGCTGGGTCACCAGGTCAGCGAGTTCAGCTTCCGCCGCCTGCCTTGAGTCTACGCCGCTGCGACCGCGTTTTGGAAATCGCGCGTTGGCGACACAATTCGCCCTTGTACCCCGGCGGTGCCGGGCGCACCATTGCTCTTCATGGAGGTGCTGCAATGACTGTGCAACAACCGGGCATAGGCGACTGGTACCGACTGCGGGGCAGCGAACTGTTTGAAGTGGTCGCCATCGACGAGGTGGAAAACACCGTTGAGGTTCAGTTCTTCGACGGTACGCTCGAAGAGTTTGAACTCGACGACTGGCAGACCCAGTGCGCGAGCGGCGCGATCCGTGCGGCCGAACCGCCGGAAGACTGGCATGGCTCGGTCGACGTTGAACCTGAGGATGAGCGCAGCGGCAGCGATCCCATGCAGGATGATCGCGCGCTCAATGCCAGCAGCACCGGCGGGCTCGACCTGTTCGAATACCGCTGAGCCGGATAGACCAGATAGGTCAGGCGCCGGCGCTGCTGACCGCCTGCTGCTCGAGCAGCTCCCAGCGCGCAAATCTCTGCTGAAGCAGCGTCTCCAGCGCCGCCGCGCGGGCCGAGTCGGCGCGCATTGCCGCGGCGTCCACTCGATAGTAATCCGCGGCGCTCATGCGCGCGATCAGCGCGCGCTGCTCCGCTTCCAGTGCCGCCAGTTCCTCAGGGAGCGCCGCAAGTTCGCGCGCGTCCTTGTACGACAGCTTCGCTCGGGCCGCTTTCGCGGGCCTGGCCGGTTCCTTAGGGCCCGCCGCGGTATTGCGCGCCGTGCCGGCCGCGCCGCCACTTTGCCGCTGCGCCAGCCAGTCGCTGTAGCCGCCGACAAATTCCTGCCAGCGCCCGTTGCCCTCGGCGACCACGGTCTGCGTGACGACGTTGTCGACGAACACGCGATCGTGGCTGACCAGCAATAGCGTGCCGGCAAAGGTCTGCAGCGCTGCCTCCAGCAATTCGAGCGATTCGATATCCAGGTCATTGGTCGGCTCATCGAGCACCAGCACATTGGCGGGCCGCGCGAACAGGCGCGCCAGCAGCAGCCGGTTACGCTCGCCGCCCGAGAGCGCGCGCACCGGCGTGGCGGCACGCTTGGCCGAAAACAGGAAATCACCCAGGTAACTGCTGATGTGACGGCGCTCGCCGCCCACCTCCACCCAGTCGGACCCCGCGCTGATGGTATCGGCCACGGTCTGGTCGAGATCGAGCTGCGCGCGCAGCTGGTCGAAATACGCGACCTGCAGGTTGGTACCGAGCCGCACGCTGCCGCTGTCCGGTGCACTCTCTCCGAGTATCAGCCGCAACAGCGTGGTCTTGCCCGCGCCGTTGGGACCCAGCAGGCCGAGGCGATCGCCGCGCATCACGCGCAGATCCAGGTTGCTGACAATCGCACGTCCGCCAAAGCTCTTGCTGACGCCCTCGAGCTCCGCGACCAGCCGGCCGGAACGCTCGCTGGCATCGATTGCGAGTCTCAGGTTGCCGATGCGCTCACGCCGTTCGGCGCGCGCCACGCGCAGCTGTTCGAGCCGCCGCACGCGGCCTTCATTGCGCGTGCGCCGCGCCTCGATGCC
>Ga0075024_100000080_pt1 | contig 26223 bp, 18 predicted proteins | sample Str013_2_FD_71389 | JGI IMG/M metagenome (GOLD analysis project Ga0075024, IMG submission 71389) | Freshwater sediment microbial communities in response to fracking from Pennsylvania, USA - Straight Creek_MetaG_SC_2013 | ecosystem: Environmental > Aquatic > Freshwater > Creek > Sediment... | reverse complement strand
CCAACCCGGTTACCATTAATGGCCTGCAGATTGGCAAAGTGTACGAGATGCACGAAAAAAACCGCAGCCTAGACAGCGTCATAGTAACCATCAACCTCGAAAAAGACATTGACATCCCTAAAAATTCTTTTGCAACCATAAGCGCCGATCTGCTGGGCGCGGCTTCTATCTCCATTTCCCGTGGCGATAGCAAAGACCTGATGAAAAATGGTGATACCCTGCTTACCCAAAATAACTCGGGACTGATAGAAGGACTGAAAGCGCAATTGAATCCCGCACTGAAATCGGTAAACGGCGCCGTTCTCAGCTTAGACTCGCTCTTAAAAGTAGTGGGTACTTATTTTGACCCCAATACCAAAAATAATTTTCACGCCATTATTGCCAACCTCACACTAAGTTCTGCCGAACTGCAGAAATTGCTGAATGCAGAAACCGGCACCCTGGCAAAATCGCTGGGCAATGTAAATGCGTTTACCGCTAACCTTGCAAAAAACAATGGTAAAATAGATACCACGCTTTCCAACCTCAGCAAGGCAAGCGGCAAGTTTGCCAATATGAAAATAGATGAAACCCTGACCAGCCTGCAGGGCACCATGAATGAACTGAAAGGCGTTATTGCAAAGGCCAACAGCAAAGATGGTTCCATTGGTTTACTGTTAAATGATCCCAAATTGTACAGAAACCTGGAAAGCACTACCTACAAATTGAATATTTTGCTGGACGATTTCAGGACGCATCCCAAACGGTATGTAAACGTAAGCGTATTTGGGTCTAAAAAAGACAAGACCGGCGCTCTTACATCACCGCTGTTGGATGATTCTACCAGTAACCCTTTACCGAAAAAATAATTGATGCTAAAATATCTTGCTGGTTGCTTTTTGATTTTGCTGGGCAACACTTTCTCTGCCGCCGCGCAGGATAGCCTATCACGTCCTAAAACGCAGGACAGCATCAGCATCGTAAACCAAATACACAGCGACCGGCTCCGTTTTCAGAAAATAGACTCCGTAACAACTTTGCAGATGCTGGCCGGCCATGTGCAACTGCAGCAGGACAATACAAAGTTTTATTGCGACAGTGCCGTCATCAACAAGCACATGAACATACTGGAAGCTTTTGGTCATGTACACATTAACGATGCCGACAGCATTCACACCTATGGCGAATACCTTATTTATCACATCGATTCTAAAACCGCTACCCTTAAAAAGAATGTAAAGCTCACCGATGGAAAAGGTATACTAACCACCGACGAGCTGCAATACGACAGCAAAGCAAAAACCGGCGTATATACCACGGGCGGAAAAATTGTGAACGGCAGCACTATCATCACCAGTAAAGAAGCCACTTATTACGGCGATCTGAAAGACGTTTACTTTAAAAAAGATGTGAAGTTGCGCGACCCCAAAAACAATGTAGATACCGATTCGCTGATTTACAATACAGAAAGCCAGCGGGCCACTTTTATTACAAAAACACTTATCAAAGACAGTTCCGGTGCCAATATAATTACCTACGATGGCTGGTACGATATGAAGAACCGCCGCGCCAATTTTGGCAAACGTTCTGTTATCAGCGATGGAAAAGGTGTTACCATAACCGGCGATAATATCGACAACGACGACTCCACCGGCATTACCCTCATTCGCGGCAACGCAGTTTACATTGATACGGCACAAAAAATTTCATTGCTTGCAAACGCCATCGATGCAGATAAAAAAAAGAAAACCTTCCTGGCAACACAGCATCCGCTGATGATCATTCAGCAGGACAAAGACTCAATCTATATCAGTTCAGATACCATGTATTCTGCAAGGCTGGCCGACCTGAAGGATTCTGCTTATACCGATCTCAGTGGAGATACCGCCAGAAGGCTTTCGGCCATCAACCGCAAAGACACAGTGAGAACTACGCCGGTAATCACCCGTACCGACACCATAAAAGGCACGGTGGTTGTGCAAGCCACCGATACCAGCGATGCCCGCTATTTTCATTGTTATCACCACGTGCGGATATTCTCCGACTCATTGCAGGCGGTTTGCGATAGCCTGTTTTATTCTGCCCGCGATTCGGTATTCCGTTTGTTTACCCAGCCCATTCTATGGGCCAGCGGCAGCCAGGTAACGGGCGATACCATTTACCTTTTCACCAAAAATAAAAAAGCCGACCGCATGTATGCGTTTGAAAACAGTTTTGCCATCAACAAAACCGGCGACAGTATGTACAACCAGATAAGCGGTAAAACGCTCAATGGTTATTTTAAAAATGGTGAAGTGGATTATATGCGCACCAAGGGATCACCCGCAAGAAGCGTTTATTATGCCAAAGACGAAAGCAATGCCATTGTGGGCGTAAACAATGCCAGCGGCGATGTAATAGACATGCGTTTTGAAAACAAGCAGCTGAAAAAAGTTGTTTTTGTAAGAGATGTAAGCGGCACCATGTACCCTTTTAAACAAACTCCCGGCGATAAAAAATTACTCCGCAATTTTAAATGGCAGGACGATAAACGGCCCAAGACAAAGTTTGAGTTGTTTGAAAATTAAGGAAAGGTATATAGCAAAATATTTACGGCCTATGCAGCAACCAGTCATACACTTCTTCCACAAGTTACTTAAACTTTCAACCTTCATCTTAAAACTTCAACCTTAACAGCATTTTAAACAAGCCCGCATATACCCGGCACCATTTTTTCGTTCTATGCATCTAAACACATACCCCATGCGCAAATTACTTCTGATCTTTTTTGTATGCAGTGGTTTCAGCATTACCGCACTACAGGCCCAGGAATACAACCAGGATTATAAACTGGGTTTGGGCATCCGCTTCAGTAATGCCTCTCCTACCCTCAGCAATTCAGTATCGGTTAAATATTTTTTTACTGAGAAAAGCGCCGTAGATGCACTTATCTCTTTTGGCGGCAGCCGCTTTGGTATTGGCGGTTTGTATGAAGTACACACACCGGTAAATGCCACCGCCGGCTTTAAATGGTATTATGGCGCCGGTGGTTATGTTGGCTTCCAGGATCATGAAACCTATCTTGGGCCAACCGGCGTTGTAGGACTGGACTATAAATTTCAAAACATACCACTCAATCTATCGCTCGACTGGAAACCGGAGCTGGACATAATTCCCCGCATCAATTTTGTACCCGATGCATTTGGCCTCACTGCCCGTTTTACCATCCAATAGCGTTTGCTAAGCGCAAAAAAAGAAAAGGAACAACAAAATCCAATAGCGAAAAAGAGCAGAATGAGCCGGTTTAATATCGTCTTATTCTGCTCTTTTTTTGTTTAAAGCATGGCCGGGTTTGGCTGCAATCAAACTGCCCTTTGTTTCTATAATCCTCCTGGCCCTTTAATATCTCAACCCTTTTCTCTTTTAGTGCTTAGCCCTAAGTTTTCATTCCTCTTTTTCTCTTTGAGCTCCTAGCCCCTTGGTTCAATTAAAATTTTAACAACAGTGCAGCACAAAGGCATTAAAAAGCCTCTATATTTTGCGGGGTTATCTTGATTTCTGCGTTTTTTTGCGGCTTTTATTTTATTTTTAAAGAGCCAACCCCCGTTTTGTCCCTCCCCCTTTGAAAGCTGCTTGCCAACGTGCCTCGTTCTGGCAAATTATTTCAATCACAAAACCTGCTATTATGAAGAAATCCCGCTTCTCCATCGCCTGTATTGCGTCATCACCAGGAAAGCATTGGCCATTGCGGCTATAAGGCTTGCCACGGTTATCACATCCACAATCAATACCATCTATTTACCAAATGCTCCATTCATTATGAGAAAAAGACTAAGATACTTTGCATGCTTGATCCTTTTTTCGGCCCCCCTGTTGCTGCTGGCACAAAATCGCCAAATTAGTGGTGTAATCAGGAACGAAAAACAGGAACCGCTGGCCGGCGTTACTGTAAAACCAATCGGTATTTCCGGAGGCACTTCCAGCAGCAACGATGGGCTATTTACACTCAACATTCCTGCTTCCGTAAAACAAATACAGTTCAGTGCTGTTGGCTATGCGCCGCAAACCCTGCCCGTCAGCGCCATCGGCAGCGGCTTTGTACTAAAGCTAAAAGAAGCTTCCGGCAACCTGCAGGAAGTAGTTGTTACCACCGCCTTTGGTATTAAAGCCCGGAAGAAAACGCTTGGCTACAGCAGCCAGGAGATCAACAGCCAGGAACTAAACAAAGGAAAAGAAAACAGTTTTATCAATGCCCTGCAGGGTAAGGTCAGCGGTGTAAACATTACGCCATCCGGCGGTGCACCCGGTGCCGGTACAGATATTGTTATCCGCGGGCTTTCTTCCATCAGTCCTACCGCCAACAACCAACCGCTGATTGTAATAGATGGTGTGCCGGTTAACAACTCCACTATTATTGGCAGTGTGTTGCCAAGTTCTGGCACCAATGGCAACCAGGCTGCCAGCAGAGACCAGTTTGCCTTTGCCAACCGCGGCCTGGATATAAACCCCGAGGACATTGAATCCATTTCGGTATTAAAAGGCGCTGGTGCCACAGCGTTATACGGGCTGAATGCATCTGCCGGTGCCATCATTATTACCACCAAGAAAGGCAACACCGGCAAAATGACCGTTGGCCTTAACAGCTCCACAGCCGTAGATTTCTTAACCAAGTTTCCTGAAATACAAACCAAGTACCGCGAGGGACAACAGGGCCGCCTTTCTTTCAACGCAGATGGTTCGCCCAACCGCTTCCAGTCATTTGGCCCGCTGGCCACGAACAGTGACCCGGTATTCTATAATTTCAGGGATGCTTTTGAACACGGCCAGCGTTACAACAATTCCGTAAGCGTGCAGGGTGGCGGCAACAAAACAACTTATTACAGTTCCTTTTCTTCGCTCAACCAGAAAGGCATTGTACCCGCTTCCAAATACGATCGCTATACATTTAAACTGGCAGGCACCACACAGGTTTCTGATAAATTCAGCACGTCGGCATCCTTCAGCTTTACCAATGGCCAAACAGTGGCCGCATCGCAGGGTGATAAAGGATTTATGACAGCCCTGGCTTATTACTCACCCAGTTTTGATGTGCGGGATTATTTAAACACAGATGGCAGCATGAAGGTTTTTTCTCCGGGAGTGATAGACAACCCGGTTTACGTAGCCCATTTCAGCCAGCAAAAAAGTAATCTCTCCCGCCTGGTGGGCAATATGGGTTTTTCCTGGAACATTCTGCCAAAGCTTAAACTGGATTATAAAATTGGGGGCGATTTTTATTCCGATCTCCGGACACGCATTGTGCCGGGGCCGCGTTTTCCCGGAGACCCCACAACACTCGATTTGGCCAATGCCACCGGCGGCTTTATAGCAGAAGACAGGGTTACCTTCAGGGATGTGAATTCCAATCTTTACCTTACCTATACTGGTAAAGCCGGTACCAATTTCGATTACTCAATACTGGCAGGCAACAATATACAGAATACCTACACCGATATTGTGAGTGCCCGGGGCGAGAAATTTGCGTTACCCGGTTTTTATGATTTGAGCAATACCGCCAATCTATACGATTCCCGAACCACGCTAAGGCGCAAATACGCTGGCATTTTTGGCGATGTGAAGATTGGTTACAAAAACGCCATCTTTCTGGAACTGACCGGTCGCAACGACTGGAGTTCAACCCTGCCAAAAGCCAATAACTCCTTCTTCTACCCTTCTGCCAGTTTAAGTTATGTATTTACCGACCTGCACCACCTGGCCGGTTCGGTGCTTAGCTTTGGTAAACTGCGTGCTTCTTATGCACAGGTGGGTAAAGATGCTCCCATCTCTTACAATGGACCCTATTTTCAGTCAGCCACCGGTTTTCCGTTTGGCAGCGTGCCCGGTTTTCTGCAAACCACCGATTATTCCGATCCCAACCTGAAACCGGAAAAACAAAAATCACTTGAGATAGGTACAGAACTGCGCTTCATCAAAGACCGGATTGGCCTGGATGTTTCTTATTACAAAAGCAAAAACGTAGACCAGATCATTCCTGTTCCGATTGCTTACACCGGTGGCTTTTCGCAATACAATACCAATGCCGGCACCATCCAGAATACGGGCGTTGAAGTGGGCATCAATGGTGATATCATCCGAACAAAAGACCTGCGCTGGAATGTGATCCTAAACTGGTCGAAGAATAAAAGCAAGGTGCTGGCCATTAAAGATGGTATCACCGAGATTGTATTTTACGATGAAGGACGCATCTCCAACAAACTCACCGTGGGTGGATCGGCCGGCGATCTTTACGGAACGGCCTACCAGAAAGATGCCGGCGGCAATATCATCGTCAATGCCCAGGGTTTCCCCGACTATACCCGCAGTTTTGTGAAAGTGGGCAATGCCATGCCCGACTGGCTGGGAAGCGTTGGCAGCAGCGTTACCTGGAAACAGTTTACACTTGCATTTCTGCTGGAGTACAAAAAAGGCGGCGATGTGTTTGATGTAACCATGCGCAATTCTATCCGCAATGGCGTACTGAAGATTACAGAAACAAGGGATGTGAACGTAGTTTTTAAAGGCGTAAAAACAGACGGCAAGGTAAATGATATACCCGCCCTGGTGGACTTTAACTTTTACCGCAATGCCAATTTCTTTAATAATATTGCCGACGTAATTTTACAGGATGCCAGCTGGCTGCGCCTGCGCAATGTAAGCCTGGCGTATGAGTTCCCTTCCGGCATTCTTAAAAAAGCGGCCTTTATAAAAGGTGCTAACCTGAACCTGACCGCCAGCAATTTTATTTTATGGACACCCTTTAAAGGTTACGACCCCGGCACCAATGCTTTTGGCGCAGGCTATAACGTGTATGGATACACCGGAAGCAATATTCCCAATTACAGTTCCGTCATCGTTACCCTTAATCTTAACTTCTAAAATCTACAGCATGCAGATAAGAATCTTACAATATACCATGGCCGTTGTTGCAATGATTGCAATAACCAGCTGTAAAAAATATGTTGAAAGCGGCAATGTAAATGTAAATCCCAACAAGCCCGCCGATGCCACACTGAACACATTGCTGCCCGCGGTGGAAAACGCAACCGCCAGCAGTCATTTCTGGGTAGCTTACAGCAGCAGTCTTTTTAGTGAGCAGATGGCTTCCTACGCCAGCGGGCCCATCAATGATGATCAGAACCGCGACGTGCGCATGGCCACCGCCTACCAGGTCATTTACCTTACTGCACTCACCAACAGCAAGATCATTATTTCAAAAGCCAGCACACAGGGGTCTCCCTTTTATTCTTCCATTGGTAAAATATTGTTTGTGCTGAATATGGCGCTGGCCACCGATACATGGGGCAATGTACCCAATACGGAAGCGTTCCAGGCACCGGCCGTATTGTACCCGCATTACGACAAACAGGAAGACCTTTACCCGCTGATGCAGCAAATGCTGGATCAGGCGATTGCAGAAAGCCAGCAGGCCAACCCTGCTAACCTGAAACCCGCCACAGACGATTTGATATTTGGTGGCGATATGACCCAATGGCGGCAAACGGCCTACCTGCTGAAAGCAAGACTCTATATGCATACCAGCAAAAAAGCAGCAAATGCAGCGGCTACCAGTGCATTAACGGCGCTCAGCAATGCCATGACAGCCACTTCAAAAGATTTGCAGCTGGTCTATAACGATAAAAACCTGAACCCCTGGCAGGTGAATGTTTCAAACAGGATACTCACCGGCAATTTTACCATCACCCCGGCCAAACGTTTTGTGGATGCGCTCAATGGCACCGCTTACCCTGGCCTGGTTGACCCGCGCATTGGCATCCTGATTGATAAGAAAACGGCTGCCAGTTATATTGGTCTTCAAAACGGATCCAGTACCACCGGCAACACGACCGATTTAACAGTAAACACGTTTTTTGCCAAGACCGGCGCCCCCCTGCTGATGGCTTCCTATGCCGAACAAAAATTCATTGAGGCGGAAGCCCGTTTCCTGGCAAACGGTGGCACGGCCAGTTCTGCAGGCAGCACACAGGCTGCCTACGACGCCTACCTGGCAGGCATCAACGCAAATATGACCAAGCTGTCGGTACCTGCCGCTTCAATAACAGCCTACGTCAGCAATCCGCAGGTGTCGGTTGGCCCGGCCGCTCTTACCATGGAGCTTATTATGCGCGAAAAACAAATTGCATTGTTCCTGAACCCCGAAGCATGGGTAGATACGCGGCGGTATGATTACAGCCCGGCTATCTTTAAAGGTATGGCAGTACCCGCCAACCAGAACCTGGAACTGAACGGCAATTTCATCAGAAGATCTTTTTACCCGCAGGACGAACTGAACCGCAACCCCAATGCGCAATCAGAACTGCTGGCATTGGATCAGAAAGTATGGTGGGATAAATGATTTTTTTACGATCAAAAAAAATGAACATGAAAAATACAAGCTTTATCGTCTTTTTGCTTTTATTACTGGGTGCCTGTAAAAAATCAACGAATTTTATTGCAGACAACAGTACACATTCGGGCGGTTATTTGCCGGTATCTACCAATGCCCTTGTGGATATGGCCGATAACCTGGCCATCAGCAACAGGGCTTATGTTGCCGGCACCACGTTTAAAACTGAGCTACAGTTTTTTTCGGTGGATCCGGTTAAGGAAATCAATCTTTACGAAACCATTGGTACGGGTGTCAAAAACAGGGTAGCCAATTATCCATACGCATCTGCTTATTCAAACATCAAGAAACTGGATACACTGCTGCTGCCTTACACTGTGGGTGCTGCATTGACCAGCGGCACCTCCATCCGGCTCGATTTTGAATTCCTGAATGTAAACAGCAAAAGCCTGGTGCGTACCGCCACCATTAAAGTAAAATAAATTCAGCAAAACAGAAGGCAAAACGTTACCTCCCAACCAGGTAATGATTTGCCTTTTGCTTGTTTTAAAATACTTGTTTTACGCAAGGCCGGTAGTTGCTTTACACTCTATTTAAAAATCCTTATCTTTTCCGCGTACAACCAACAACAACATGCTTAAAAAAGAGAGACAGGCGTTTATCCTTCACCAGGTAAACCTTCATAACAAGGTTTTGTCGGCCAACCTGAGCGAGGAAATGAAAGTGTCGGAGGATACGGTAAGAAGGGATCTGCAGGAGCTGGCCGACGAAGGACGGATTATAAAAGTACATGGTGGCGCCCTCTCCCAGTCATTCGGATTTGGCAGTGTGCCCGCCGCCAAAATCTATGCACACGAACACAAGAAAAAAATCGCACAGAAAGTAGTAAGCCTTATCAAAGACGGCATGTTTGTGCTTACAACCGGTGGCACCACTATCATAGAAATGGCCAGGATGCTGCCACCACAGTTAAAAGCTACTTTCATCACAGGCAGTGTACCCGCCGTGCTGGAATATTCGCAACACCCGAATATAGAAGTGATATTGATCGGCGATAAGGTATCTAAGATTTCAAAAATTACCGTGGGCGGCGATGCCATTGCCAAAATAAAACAAATAAAAGCCGATCTCTGCCTGATGGGCGTTAACTCAATTGATCCCGTGCATGGTATTACCGACAACGACTGGGATGTGGTGCAGGTAAAAAAAGCCATGATAGCGGCCTCTCAAAAAACAGTTTGCCTTACCATTTCAGAAAAGCTCAATTCATTTCAGCCGATACAGGTATGTGAAGTAGCAGATATTGATATGCTGATTACTGAATTGCCGCCCGCCGATAAATTGCTGCAACCCTATATTGATGCAGGGTTGGAGATTCTATAAGATGATTTGTGCAGCAGTATATTTCTTCCTGCCATCCGTGCATCTGCGGCTGCTTCCGTGGCAATTGCTATCCAAAAAATAAATAGGCCAGCAGTATGGCTGTTATGATGCCCACCAAATCGGCCAGCAGCATGGCGCCAATGGAATAACGGGTGTTTTTGATATTTACAGAACCAAAGTAAACAGCTATCACATAAAAAGTAGTATCGGAAGCACCCTGTAAAATACCGGAAAGGCGGCTGGCAAAAGAATCAGGGCCATAGGTAGTCATGGTACTCACCATCATACCCCGGGAGGCACCGCCACTCAGCGGTCTTATCAAAGCCGTGGGAAGTCCTTCCACAAAACGCGTATCGGCACCCAGCATGGCAAAAAAACTCTTGATGCCGTTAATAACCACCTCAAAGGCGCCGCTGGTGCGCAACATACTAACGGCCACCAGTATCCCAACCAGGTAGGGAATGATGCGGACGGCGGTATCAAAACCAGACCTGGCCCCGTCGATAAAAGCATCAAAAACATTGATTTTTTTATAGAGCCCGCCGCCTACAATCAGCAAAAAAACCAGCAGTATCAGCCCGTTGCTGAGTATGCTGGAAAACGATTGTATACCCGCTGCATTTAACCCGGATACATAATACACCAGCAATGCAATGATGGCCGAAATACCCAGCACCCACCCCACTATCACCGGCTGCAATACATTTATTTTTTGTTTAAAGGAAACAATCAGCATCGCCGTCATGGTGCCCACAAATGTTACCATCATACATGGAATAAACACATCGGTAGGATTGCTGGCATGCTGTGAAGCACGGATGGCAATAACACTGATGGGAATGATGTTCAGCCCTGCAGCATGCAAACACAGGAACATGATTTGTGCATCCGAAGCCGTGTCTTTATTGGGATTCAGTTCCTGCAGGCTTTCCATGGCCTTTAACCCAAAAGGAGTGGCGGCATTGTCGAGCCCCAGTAAGTTGGCCGAATAGTTCATAATCATATGCCCCATGGCAGGATGGCCTTTTGGTACGCCCGGGAAAAGGCGTGAAAAAAAAGGCCCAACAATTCTTGAGAGCAACCGAATGCCCCCTGCTTTTTCGGCAATGTTCATAAACCCGATAAACAAAGCGAGGATACCCACCAGCTTCAGGCAGATGTCAACCGCATCCCAGCAGGTATCAATGATGCCGTTTGCTGTCTGCACTTTTAGCGCCACCAGTTTGTCGCCATCTTTTTTATAGGTGAGATCACCACGCTGCACCCGCTGGCCGGAATCGAGGGCTTTCAGTAATGCCGGTTCTGCTTTTGCGATTGTAATTTCTTTTACCTGTACAGAATCGCCTTTTTTACCAGTTACCATGGCGCTGAAAACCTGCTTTTCGTTGCCCGACAGGAATGCCGCCGCTGCAGTAATGATTGCGATGATAATAAAAAAACTCCAAATCCTGCTCAATGCCATAGCAACGAATTGATTGAGCGCTGAAGTTAATTGATTCAGCAGAAATAGCACAGGGATGATGCGGATTAAACAAATTTCCGGTCAATACTTTCGCGGCAAAGCATTCAATACCGCCAGACAGTTTTTACAAACCGCCAAAGCCCGGCATCTTCCATAATTCCAGGCGTTTACAGAGTAGCAACAATCGCTTTAAATCCATCTAATCCGTGTCGCTGATGTTCCTTATCTTTGCGCCTCAAAAAATGGCCCGGGCCAGCGGAATTCAACATTTAAAAATTAGCATTTAAAATAACAAAAGATGGGTTTAAAAGCCGGCATTGTAGGATTGCCAAATGTGGGAAAGTCAACATTGTTTAACGCGGTTAGCACCAGCGCAAAAGCGCAGGCCAGCAATTACCGCTTCTGCACCATTGAGCCCAATACCGGCCTGGTGAATGTGCCGGACGAACGCATCGATAAACTGGCCGAACTGGTAAAACCCAACCGCACCGTGCCCACACAGATAGAAATTGTAGACATTGCCGGCCTGGTACGCGGCGCCAGCAAGGGAGAAGGCCTGGGCAATAAGTTTTTGGCCAATATCCGCGAAGTGGATGCCATTGTACATGTGGTTCGCTGTTTTGAGGATGAAAACATTTTACGCGATGAAGGCGCCATCAACCCCGTAAGCGACAAAGAAATCATTGACACCGAACTGCAGCTAAAAGATTTGGAAAGCGTGGACAAGAAATTATCCAAAACTGAAAAATTATTGAAGCTGGCTGACGCCAAATTAAAAGCAGAATACGAGGTTTTGAAACGCTGCAAACAACACCTGGACCAGGGCCGCAATATCCGCGAACTGAACCTGGACAAGGAAGAAAAAAATGCCATTGCCGATTTGCTGTTACTGACCGACAAACCAGTGCTCTACGTTGCCAATGTAGACGAAGCGTCTATGCATACCGGTAATAAATATTCCGATGCGTTGAAAGCCGCGGTTGCTGCTGAAAATGCACAGGTGATTGTGATGAACAATTCCATTGAAGCGCAGATAGCCGAAATGGACAACGCCGACGACCGCCAGCTGTTTATGGATGAATACAAAATGACGGAACCGGCGCTGAACAAACTGATTCGTTCGGCTTATAAATTGCTTTCGCTCTATACTTATTTTACCGCCGGCGTGCAGGAAGTAAGAGCTTGGACCATTCATGAAGGGTGGAAAGCACCGCAGGCTGCCAGCGTGATACATACCGATTTTGAAAAAGGATTTATCAAAGCAGAGGTTATTGGCTACAGCGATTTTGTACAATTCGGTTCCGAAGCGGCCGCACGCGAAGTAGGTAAATTAAGAATTGAAGGCAAGGATTACATTGTAAAAGACGGAGACGTGATGCATTTCAGGTTTAATGTCTGACAAATGTAAAAATGTGAAAACATAGAAATGTGAAAATGAAGAAATAAAGTGACGAATAAAAAGTCCCCGCTGCTGCCAGCGGGGACTTTTTATTTTATATGCTATATGCTAAATACTTTACTGAGGTAGCAATACCTGGTCAATCTTATGCAATACGCCATTGGTAGCGTTCTGATCGGTTTTGCTAATGGGGTCAATAATAAAATTGGAAGCGGTGGCATTGGCGACGCCTTTTACGGTGGCAGTTGTTACCGCCGGACCAGTAAAGCTAACCTGCAATGCTGCCCCGGGATGCGCTGCAATGGCCGTGTTCAGCAGGGTTGGGTAAAACGTGGCCGTAGTGGGCATATTGCTGGTAAACACACGGTTGCCCAACAGGTGGTACACGGCAAGTCCTTTTACCGTAGTAGCAGTAATTGAACTATACAACAGCGGGTTGGTAAACACCGCAGGTGTAGCAGCAAGTGCAGCACCCTGCGCCAGCGCTGTTGCCGGCGGTACACCCTGTGCTATCAGGCCCTGTGCTATCAGGCCAGTCAACGCTGCACGCATGGCAGAGTCGGTTGGCACAAATGCGGTAAGGTTGGCGCCGATATTGTCCAGCGCACCCTGTAAAAAACCAACGGTGGAAGGCGCTACAGCAGTGCCACTGTCTGCACGCAGGATAGCTGCTTTAAAATAGGTCATGTCGGGATCTGCGCTAATCCTGCCCCACAAACTCAGGCTGGGTGGCACCACGATGGCATATGTATGGTGAATGATACCATTGGTAGCGGCCAGATCTGCAGCCGACAAGGGCACATTGTTATCGAAAGCAAAGCCGGCATTTTTACTGGGGAAAGTCGTTAACCGTAATAAGGCGCTCAGCGACGGCGCCGGGTTAAAAATAGTGGGGTATTGCAGATTGGGTTGTGTTTTTGTACTGGCCGTAAAACTGGCTGTGGTAAGCGATTGCGGTACAGTATTGTAACTAACAATTGGCAAAGCCGTAGATGCCGGAATATTGGCGGTAATAAACCCGGAGAAAACCGCATCGGGCGCATTCAATGGCACAGCCCCGCCAGAAATAGCGTTGATGAAAGCTTTCATGGCATTGTTATCCGGAACAAACATGGTAAACCGCAAAGAAGAATCAGTAATGGTGGCCGGTGTTGCCGTTAAAATGCCCGATTTAATAATGAGCCGGTAATACAAACTGTCTGTGGGCGTTGCGGCAATCACTTTTGCAACGGTATTACCACCAGGCGTAGTGGGTACCGGAAGCGGCGCAGGGTCTGTATACAGTTTATTGCACGAGGTAAACAAAACCATCATGCCGGCAATTGCAATACAAACGTTTTTAATATTGTTAATGCTATTCATAAATACGATTTAAATGAATGATTGATTAAAATACATTGTAGGCAAAAGCTACATAATACAAGCCACCCACTATTGAGTTGCCGATGCCGTTGACATAATACTGGTTCAGCAGGTTATTGGCGCCAATTTTAAGAGCGCATTTTGTATTGGGCACTTTATAGCTAACCTGTGCGTCCACGGTGCTGGAAGCGGGAATATTGCCGTTGCCAAAATCACCATCATAATAAAATGCATCCTGCCAGCGCCAGGTAACGTTAAAGCCGAGCCTTTTACCGGCACCAAAACCATTGTTGGCCAGCGAAAAATTGGTTCTGTATTTGGGCGTACTGAAAGAAGACCTGAATCCGCCGTCATCTTTCAGGTTATCGGAAGAGAAATTGCCGCTTACAATAAAGCCTGCGGGTAAACGGTAGTCAAGAGATAAACCAAACCCATAGGTTTTAACCTTGCTGGTGGTATTGGCAGGCACCGAGAATATTCTTCCCACATTGCTCACCGGCACACCTTTATTTAATGCATCCACCACATCCTGCACATTGCCGCTATTGGGCTGAATGACCAGGGTGCGGTAAAGGAAATCGCTGTATTCGCCATAATAACCATACATATCAATCAGCAGGTTTTTGCCCAGCAAGCCCTTGTAACCAAGTTCATAAGTGGTTACAGATTCTGCTTTGGAATCCGGAAAGCTGTAGGCGGTGGTATTTACCGTTGGAGAAGTGGAACTCAGCTCATAGGTGCCCTTGCTTTTCAGCTGGTAATAATCTATAAAACTTTTATTGCCTCCAATCAATTGCGTATTGGAACCGATGTTCAGGTTTATCCATTGCTGTTGGGTACTTGGAAAACGATAAGCAGACTGGTAGCTCAAACGGATATTGTTGTTTTCTGCTACTTTAAAGACCATGGTAACCCTTGGTGTAAACTTGCCTTTAAAATTCTGGTTCTTGTCGTACCGGCCACTCACCTGTAGTTTTACAACATCATTAAACAATGCCCTTGACGCTTGTACGTAAGCACCAAACTCATTGATGCCAATTTTGCCGGTGCTGTCTGCAAACAGTGTTCCTTCACTGTTCAGCAAATACCTTTTATAGTTGGCGCCAATAATAATATCTGCTACTTTTTTGGTTACCGGGCTAAGGTTTGCCTGGCCTTCTACCATGTATAAATTTGTTTTATCAAGGAAGAGTCCGCCGCCTTTTGAAATGGGGACGCTTCTTACCTGGTCGAACAATGCTTTAAACTGCGAACTGCTGGCCGCCGGCCTGCCGATATCAGCAGACGCACGGGCCTGCGTTTGCGCAGTAAAATCTGAAGCACCGTTTAACCTGGAAGCAATATAGGCCTGGCTGTACTGAGAAAACCATCCGGTAGAACCACCGCTGGGCTTCCAGGCTTCGTTCACCAGCCGGGTGGTTACGGTGGCATTGTACGACTCGCCGGCATCTTCCTGCGTGGTGTATGCCCGCAGCATCCAGTTGGGGTTATTGATTTCAAATTTGTACTGGCCAATTTTAAGGTTCTTCAGGCTATACCGTTCGCTGCCGGTATAAACTGTATTACCCGTGCCCCAATGGCCGGCCAGTATAGCTTCTGTTTTGGAAGAAAGTTTATAATGAAGTGCCCCGGTTAATTTATAGTTCAGTGTATTCTGGTTCACCACTTCACTCTCGTTGTACCCAGTACGGGATACGTTTATCGGCCTGCCGCCATTTAATGTATCCAAAAATCCTTTCAGGAAGGGTGCACTGGCCGAAATGCCGGGGAAGACATTGGCACGGATATCGGCAGTGGTCTCATCGCCATAAACATTGATACCATCATAATTTGGATCGGTAGCCCTGTCACCGTCGATGATCTTTCCGTTGGTACCGGTGCGCGAATAATTTCGTTTGTCGTACCCCAGCCAGTCTTTGGCAGCTACCAGCTCCATACCAATTTTAAAAGCAAACTTCTCTGATATTTTTTCGGCCCATCTTACAGACCAGTTGTGGTAAGGCGATAAGGAACGGAAACGAGCGTCGGTATTCATAATGCCTTCTTTTACCTGGAAAGACAATCCCTGGTATTTAAAAGGATTTTTACTGCTGATAAGAATGGTACCGTTCATACCACCCGGGCCATACAATGCAGATGAAGCGCCGGGCAGCAACTCAATATTGTCTACATCCAGTTCGGTTAATCCAACCACACCACCCACGGAGAAATTAAGGCCGGGCGCCTGGTTGTCCATTCCATCTACCAGTTGGTTAAGCCTGGTATTACCGCTGGCACTAAAGCCACGGGTGCTGGGTGTTTTAAAAGTAAGTGATGATGTCACCACATCCACGCCTTTTAAGTTGGTGAGTACATCATAATAGGAAGCGGCGGGTGCATTGCGGATATTGGCCGCACTGATTCTTTCAATTGAAACCGGCGACTCCAGGATGCGCTGGGGCACCCTGCTGGCCGAAACAACCACTTCCGTACCCAGTGTTGAGGCGGGTACAAAATCTACCTGCACGGGTGCAGCAAGACTGGTAACCGTTAATTCCTTTGTTTCAAAACCGATGGATGAAATGATAAGTGTAAGCGGTAATTGCTGACTGGTGACTAATTTAAAATCACCTTTTTCATTGGTAAAAGTGCCGGATGCAGATCCTTTTACAGTTACAGATACCGCCGGAACCGCGTCTTTGTTGCCACTGTTTTTTACATTTCCGGTAATAGTAATGGTTTGGGCAGTTGCAGTAAGGGTCAGCACAAAAGCAATCAGCAGCAAAGCAAGATAGCGTTGGTGTTTTTTCATAATGGCGTTTTTATTGAATCAATTGGGGACAAAGTACAATTTGTAAATTTTCCCGCAAAAAATTAATTTTTGCACAAATACCGCCCTGCTGTTGATATTTTAAGCCTTGCGGTATAATTGTGCCGCGTAATTTCGGGGAATGGCACAATACAGTTTTCCCCATCAGACAAAGTTTTACAGTGGCAAAGTTCGGGATGTTTACACCATAAACGATCAATTGCTGGTAATGATTGCGTCAGACCGCATTTCCGCCTTCGACGTAATACTCCCCCGCCCCATACCTTTTAAAGGACAAGTGCTGAATCAAATTGCTGCATACATGCTGGATGCTACAAAAGATATATGCCCCAACTGGCTGGCCGTTGTTCCGGCACCCAATGTTTCCATTGGCAAAAAATGTATTCCTTTTAAAATAGAAATGGTGGTAAGGGGCAATCTTACCGGGCACGCCTGGCGCACTTACAGCAGTGGCAAAAGAATATTATGTGGCGTTCCCATGCCTGAGGGAATGAAAGAAAATGATTTCTTCCCCACGCCCATTATTACGCCGTCTACCAAAGCAGACGAAGGGCACGATGAAGACATCAGCAAAGAAGACATCATTAAAAGCGGGCTGGCCACGGCAGCAGAATGGCAAACACTCGAAAAATACACCCTGCAATTGTTTGAACGCGGAAAACAAATAGCCGCCAAACAGGGCCTGATACTGGTTGATACCAAGTATGAATTTGGCCGCATAGGCGATATTATCTACCTGATGGACGAAATACACACTCCCGATTCCTCGCGGTATTTTTATGCCGATGGTTTTGAAGAAAGACAGGCAACAGGCGAAAAACAAAAACAACTCAGTAAAGAATTTGTACGGGAATGGCTGATTGCAAACAATTTCATGGGCAAAACCGGGCAAACCGTTCCGGAAATGAAAGACGAGTGGATTGACACCATCAGCAAAAGATACATTGAGCTGTATGAAAAAGTAATTGGCGCAAAATTTATTCCGCAACCAATGGACGAGAAGGAAACCGCCCGCCTGATACTTACTGCATTGGATAAACTTGGTTAAACCTGCACACTGCCAGACCATCGCTACAGGCCTGCATAAAAAAAATACACTCCGGCTATGAAGTGTATTTTTAAAACAAACAGGGGCTACGGATTATAGGGTGTAACTATTGCTTCATTATTTTTTCGCGGGTGATATTGTTGCCGGTTTGCATTTCAAAGAAATACATCCCTTTGGCAGTGACGCCCAGGCCATCAATGGTAAAACTGTTCTGCCCCTGCAGCAATTGATTTTTAAAAAGGTTCTTTCGCCCGTCTCCCCCGTTCAGGCCCTGTTCAATAGGTCTTCCCCTTTTTTCATACACGGCCAGTACTTCATTCAGACCGGACGCTGTACCGTCATGAAAATAAGGGGCTGTAAATGCAAGGTTGCGCAAAGTGGGCACTTTGTATTTGCCCATTTCTGCTGCCTGGCGGGTCAGTTCAAACAAGCCCTGGTCGCTTGCAGGATAAGCGCCTTTGCCATCGGTATTGTACAAACCGGTATTCTGGTAATAAGCCGCATTGCCTTTCGCATCTTTTAAAGCAGGCGTTGAAAAGTTGATTCCGCCATGACAGGAACTGCAATGCAAACTTTTGGAAAAGAACAACCGCATACCCCTTTGTTGCGAAACGGAAAGCGCCATACTGTCTTTAAAAAACACAAAACGATCGTAAGGGCTGTTAAAATCAAGCAGTTTTTTTACAAAGCTGCTGATGCAGTTCTGTATGTTTTGAACCGTGTATGGATTGGTTTCGCCCGGAAAAAGCGCTGGCAGCTGACTGTTATACAAGCTGTCGCTTTTCAGTCTTGCCATGATATTGGCTTCATTCCCCTTCTAGCCAGGTTCCGGGGGCTGCTGGTGAAAAAAAGGGTTGTTGATTTGCTGTTCGGGAAAATGCAGGGTCGAATCCGCAGCGGTAAGGTAACGGTTGAATACAATGTTGACCAATGCGGGTGCGTTGCACATTATCGCCCAATGCCCCGATAGAACGGCGATCGCCATCACTAAAAGAAAATGCGGGGGCATGACAACTGGCACATGATTTAGTCTGGTTGACCGATAAGCGCCGGTCGTAAAAAAAATAGCGGCCCGGTACCGCTTTTGCGGATGCGAACCGATTGGTATCCGACAAATAAATGCTGTCTTTTACAAATGCAGGTATGTATGTCCTCAAATCATCTGCCTTGTTCGTTACAGTACTGCATGCCGCTCCGGCCGCCTGCAACAGAAACACAATGCGCTGCAGTAAAGGCTGATGCTGATGACTTTTTTCAACATACCTTTTTAAACAATTCATTTTTTTCACGCGCCGTTAACTGGTTTTGTGTTGCCGGTCCTGTGCTGCCAACCTGTTAGGTACAACCCCTCTGTTTCTCTTTTTCACTTTCTGCTCATCGCTATAAAACTCTTTTCTCTTATTTACATTAGCTCGTTATCTTTATACGCACTGTAATGTAAAATTAAAAGCAACCTGCAATGAAAATTATTTTCCGGCTCCTCATTTTGTGCTGTTTTTTTTCTGCCAAAGCACAAAACAATTACCTGTTGATTGGCACCTACACAAAGGGCAAGAGTGAAGGTATTTATGTGTATAATTTTAACAGCAGTAATGGCAATGCAACCTATAAAAGCAAAATAAAAGCATCCAACCCTTCCTTCCTGGCGGTATCGCCCGGTCAGCAAACTGTTTATGCTGCGTTTGAAGACAACGATGGCAGCATCGGTGCTTATCATTTTAATAAAAAAACCGGTGCGCTTAGTTTTATCAACCAGCAACCTTCGGGTGGTGGCAGCCCTTGTTTTGTAACCACCGATAAAACCGGCAAATGGGTTGCGGCTGCCAATTACGGCGGTGGAAGCCTTTGTATTTTACCGGTTCAAAATGAGGGAGGGTTAAAGCCCGTCAGCCAGCTGATACAACATACCGGCAGCGGGCCCAATAAAGAACGGCAGGAAAGAGCGCATGTGCATTCCACTTTTTTTTCGGCTGATAATAAATTTTTATTTGCACCAGATCTCGGTATGGATCAATTAACGATCTATTCATTTGATGCGGCCACCGGAAAATTAGCGGAAGGACCGCAACCCGTTGTAGCATCACCCGATAGCGGTGGCCCGCGCCACGTAAGCTTTTCGGCCAACCAGCAAACTGTTTATGTAATGGAAGAACTAACCGGCACCGTTGTAGCCTATCATTTAAATGGCGGCAAATTGAAACATTTGCAAACCATCAGCGCAGCAAAACCAGGTTTTAAAGGTTTTATGGGCAGTGCAGACATTCATGTTTCTGCCGATGGCAAATTTTTATACTGCAGCAATCGTGGCGATGCCAATACCATTACTATTTTTAAAATAAATTCCGCCACCGGAAAATTAACGGCCATTGGTTACCAGTCTACATTGGGCATAGCGCCCCGCAATTTCAGCCTTGATCCTTCCGGCAATTTTTTACTGGTTGCCAACCAGAACAGCGACAATATTGTTATTTTCAGGCGCAACAAAACAACGGGCATGCTAACCGATACCGGTAAAAAAATTGAAGTGGGTAGCCCGGTTTGTTTAAAGTGGATTGGTATGAATTAGTTTTTATAGCCAGTTAATATTACTGCTATTAATTCGGTTGCGCCAGTCCCTTCATTGGGCTTCTTGTGCGAGTTACGCGGGCCTAGCAAGGGGATGTGTCTTTTTTATTCCGCTGTTACAGTGCTGTGCCAGTATTGTCTTGCTCTCTTTGTACTCTTAACTCTTCAATAGTAGGCCTTAACCTTTTGCGGGATTTGTTAAACACCATCATTCCTTTGTCGATGCCCTTGCGCAATTCTCTTTGTGCTTCCATTGGCATATTGTAAACAGTTTGGCATTCCACGCTGCAACAACCATCGTATTTGGCAGCACATGCTTCGCATTGTATAAAAAGCAAGTGGCAACCGTCGTTTTTACAATTGGTATGCGAATCAGCGGGCTGCCCGCACTGGTGGCATTTTGCAATCACATCTTCTGTAATCCGCTCCCCCAGCCTGTCGTCGAACACAAAATTTTTGCCGGTAAATTTGCTTTCCAGCGCCGCTTCTTTTACCTGTTGTGCATAATTGATGATGCCGCCCTCCAGGTGAAACACATTTTTAAAACCATTGTGCAGCATATAGGCACTGGCTTTCTCGCAACGGATGCCACCGGTGCAGTACATGATGATGTTTTTATCCTTGCTTTCTTTCAGCATACCTACCGCCATGGGCAGTTGCTCACGAAAAGTATCACTGGGCACTTCCAGCGCATTTTCAAAGTGGCCCACTTCGTATTCGTAGTGATTGCGCATGTCTACCACAATGGTATTGCTGTCTTTCAGCAATACATTCATCTGTACCGCATTCACGTATTTGCCTTTTCGTTCCATACTAAAACTGTCGTCGTTAATGCCATCGGCCACAATCTTGTCCCGCACTTTTATTTTCAGTACCCAGAATGATTTGCCATCATCGTCTACGGCAATGTTCAGCCTTATGCCATGCAGCGGCGCAATGGAATAGAGCCATGCTTTAAAATTTTCAAAATTGCTTTGCGGCACACTGATTTGTGCATTGATGCCTTCTTTCGCAACATAGATTCGCCCAAAGACCTTGATCGCTTCCAGGGCCATGTACAATTCATCCCTGAAAATTTGGGGATCGGCAACGGGAAAATAATGGTAAAATGAAATGGTGGTGCGGGGTTCCGCTTCCTGGTATAAACGTTCTTTCAGCTCTTTTTGAGAGACACGGTTGTGCAGTACTGCCATAGATGTTGAAATTTTAAGGACACTTGCGTTGTGAACAAAATCTCTTCCGCTTCACACAATTTGAAACGGGGCTTTTTAGCCGGCGCAAAGGTAATTAAACTTCAGCAAACAGGAAGGACAACATCGAACGCTCAAGCTTTGCTGTAACATGTTGCAAAAAAAATTGCCTGCCTGGCATCAGAACCTGATACTGCTGCCCAACAACCCTCCAAAACCTATTCTTACGCCTACCAGGCCGGTATTGCCATTGAGGTAGGAAGCCACCACATCTACACGCAGCAGTTTAAAAATATTTTCCAGGCCCGCAAAAGCTTCCACATAATTATTGCTACGGTTTACATAAAACGCATTGGAGCCGGCTACCAGGTGCCAGTTCAATTTTCGGAAGAATGGAATTTTATTGGTGAGCAACCCGTTAAAATGGTGTTCTATATTGCCCACGGCATAAAAAGCCCCGGCAGTGCTGTTGGCATAATAGGGCGCCAGCTGAAAACTGTTTACATAAGTACTGGCATAGAGTGTCTGGTTGCCGTTGAAATGTTGGTAGTCCTGTATAAAAACTTTTTTATTGTTCAGAAAACCACCTACACTAAAATTGTATTTCAGCAGGCCCAGCAATTTAAAATTCTTTTCATCCCAAACGGCAAACTTCCATTTGTCGAAATTAACATCGCTGCCCAATACATTTTCGATGCCCTTGTAATAGCTCAAAGACAATGTTGGATACTTTGAACCAACGGCCATTTTTCCGCGCGGAAACTGCACGTATTTTTGACCTGGTTTAAACTGCAGGGCCAGGCCTGCCACCAGGGCCTGGTGGCGTTCAAACGGTGCCGACAACTGTTCAAATGGATAATTGGGTGTAAAATCGCGGCTGTCTTTTTTAAACAACGAGTAATCGGTGGTATTGGCAAGCGGCAGCCGGTCTTCATATAAAAGATCGGCGGTGATGCGCAGATCATTGTCAAAGCGTTTGTTCCAGGCAAGGTCTCCAAAATAGTTTTCATACAGCTTCATGTAATTGCGCCGATCCAGCAAAGTATAAATTTCATTGAGTAACGGCGTTATCGGGTTTTCTTTGTTGAACTGGCTGACGCGTTTGCCCCCCGCGATGGTCCAGTTGCTGCGGCTGGAAACGCCCATACCGTCTGCATCGGCGTTAAATACGCGTTTATTCAGCACAAAGGTTCCCCAGGCATTCAGGTGCGTATTGCTGAACCCATAGCGGATATGCGGCGTAAAGCTTACCTGCTCTTTGAGGGCCGGAAATGATTTGCGGACCGTGAACTCCACATTGGCAGCCAACCCTTCTACCGTATTGTACTGAACATTTTTCAAAAGCGGTTCCCAGCTATAGGAAAATGGATGATCGGGATTGTAATTCCTGCGGGTATACCCATTCCAAAGTATTTTCATGGGGGTTACCCGGCTCTGTTGTTTCCGCATAGAATCGATGGTATGTTTGGTCCGGGCCGAATCGTGGTCTGCCCGGAAAGTGCTGTCTTTAACATGGTAGTTCTTTGCTTCTTCCACTTCCAGCTGTACGGGGCGAACGGAATCCCAGTATTGCGTTGTTTTCTTATTGGCAGCGGTATCAAAAGCCATCACCACATTGTTAAAATACTTCTTTTTGAACTGCGGATTGGCGTCGTATTTATTATACACGTTCAGGAAATTGCCGATGGCATCAAACCCAAAAACATTGAATGTAAAATAGATGTTCTGATCCTTGGTTTGCCAGATGCCGTTGCCAATGGGTACCTGTATCTGTTTAATGACCAGGGTATCCAGAATCTGCAGCTGCGATTCTTTCAGCAACATCAAATCAAGACTATGGATGCGCCAGTCTCCTTCTGTAATATTAATGGTGCCCGAAAAAAGTGGTTCGTATTTTCTGCGGGGTATCACTTTTATCTGGTTGATCTCTTTGCCGTCTTCAAAAAAAGAACCCAGGTATTTATAACGGTAATAGGCAAGCGCACCGTCGGCTATGGGCGAAATAAAGCCACGCGGACTGAGCTGCTGCATGGCAAACACATTTACATTGTTGTTGTAAAAATTGGTAAATGTAGGAAAGCTGAAGCCCAGCCCGTTTGAGCCGCTTTCCCGGGTGGAGAGCACTTCCAGTTTTACTTTGCCCGGCTTTTTGGAAGCAATTTTGGTAAGCGACTCGGATAAATAGATAATGCCCCTGCCGGCTGAATCTACACCCATGTCTTTGCGGTCCGATTGCTCAATTTTTTTACCCAGTATTTGTTTCGGTACTTTCCGCGTCCGGATCAGGGTTTTAATATACGCCTCGCAGGTAAAGGAATCCAGCGGCTCCACATAGTCTTTTTTCTTTTTTATGGCGTTGCGGATGATTTCGTAAGCGGGGTCTTCGGCGCCGGCCCGTACTACCACTTCTTTCATGGTGGTTTGCTGCAACAGCAGCTGAAAATTCATTTCATTGCCGGCATTGCCCACGGTAAGCGGTTTCTCCTGCCGCGTATATCCCACGTGCTGGCAGGTTATGGTATAGTTGCCCGGCTCCAGGTCAAGAAAATACCGGCCCTGGTTATTGGCAGTAGTACCGATGGTGGTGCCCTTGATAAATATGGAAGCGTATGGAAGCGGGCTGCCTTTTTCGTCTGTTATGATGCCGCTCACCCGGCCTGCATAGGTGTTGCTGCAAATTAAAAGGGTTAAATAAAGAGAACACAGTGCTTTCATCATAGGTTAGTCTGAGTAACGAAAATAACGGGCAATTGTTAAAGTAAGCCCCTGTACAGCAAGATTGAGGGTTTTTTAACAAGCCGACTGCGGGCACGCTATCGTAAAGCGGCGGTTAGTGGTACCAGGAAGGTATTTTATTTCGCAAGAGGCCATCCGTCATAAAAGGAACCGATGCCAGCTTGTAAACAGATAAAATGTTGAAGCAAGCATTGCAAAAAAATATCAAATTGATCCTCCCGGGAAGTATTGCTGCTTGTGGTCAATCATTTTTAATTTATTGATTGCAGGCAATTATTTGACCTGCCAACCCGGTGTTATCCACAAAAAATAAGGAACCTCAATAATAAAGTGTAAGGTCTTTTCCACAGCATACGAAATTCCCTTTATTGAATTTATTGGGCACTTAGTGTCTGTAGTTTAATCACTACATCTGTAGCTATGTTTGGATGACCTGAGATCCAAATATTAGTCTATTTTCTAATAGCTAAAAACGCAGTTTCTTTGTATCAACAATAAAGCGAATATCCAATCCTATCAAAACCAAAAGCAAAACCAACTTGTCCGAAAAACCAACCATCCAATCCTTTGAAACCAGTATCCAAACCCAAAATCCCTACCGCGGCTTTACAGCCCTGGCAAACATTGAACCGTTCCTGTGAAAGACCAAACCGTTCCTTTTTGAAAACAAGTTCTCTTGGTTAAGCTTTTAAATTAAAGGGCCCCTTAAAGGCCCTTTTTTATGTCTAAAATTTTATTTTTTCTCTCTTGCATAACTACCTGCCAGTGCCGCAAAACCTGCTACCAGCGCACCGATGAGGGCTGTGGCCAATACCATTAAAAATGAGGAGCCGCCCAGTGGCAACAACAGCGACAGCTTTCCGGAAAGCAGGTGTTCATTGCGGCTGTCGATCCACCACGACAAGCTACCCCAGAGCAGGAACAACGCCGTGAAGCCGGTGATAAAAGATTTGAGCGGCTTTTGGTGAATGAAAACAGCTACCACAAATGCGGCAATGGCAATGGCCCACCAATCCATGTACAAACAAATGACAAAGCTGAGCAATGCAGTCAGTAAAACGGAAGCTATCAGTTTCATTGGAATGTCTGTCTTTTTAATACAAAAAATGGGGTTTGTTTTAATTGCTAAAACTCATTTTGAATTTTACTTTCTTATCTGCAATCTCTTCCTTTTTCATCACCCAAAGCGGGTAGTATTTTCCATTGGCCCAGGTATCAATAAAATTATCATAATAACGACTGCCGGGGTTGCCATTTTGCCCGGCCGGGTAAACGCCATAGGCTTCTGTTTCGGGTGTTAGTGAAACAATCATGCGCCAGCTGGGGCCGTGGTCTGCTTTGGCCGCATTAATGATATGGGTGCCGCCTCCTATAGGGATATGCATACGGCTAAATGGCACCAGCCTTGTGAGGTGACTGATATGGGTGTCTTTGAATTTTGCCCAGGTAGCTTTGCCTTCAATTTCGGATGCTTTTAATTTGGGAACCACTTTTTTAAATGCAGCCATCACATCGTCCGACAAGGTTTCTTTTTGCGGGGTGTTGATATTGTCAACAAATTTAAAAGAAGAGTCGCGGAGGATACCCTCCAATAAACTGCTCTGGTAAGGAACAAAATTACTTTTGATGCGGCTTATTTCATCCGACCAGACTTCCTTCTCCAGGCTCTCCCACAACAAACCAAAAACAACGGGGCCGGCTTCACCGGTGTCGCTGCGCAGGTTCCACTCCTTAAAAATGTCCCAGTATTTTTTTTCGTCTTCTGCCAGCAACGCTTCATTCATGTGCTGCAGCAAAACAGGTCTTGCCATTTCCGCAAATACATTGTAGTTACTGGTTTGCAGTTCCATCATGTCCTGTGCCGTTATGTCGGCCATCTGGCTCAGTCTTTTGTTGATGGTCCAACCCCTGTAATTGGGAAAGCCAGC